>Ga0209008_1000306_pt1 | contig 19103 bp, 22 predicted proteins | sample JacPin_JW_Ref_O3_FD_187963 | JGI IMG/M metagenome (GOLD analysis project Ga0209008, IMG submission 187963) | Forest soil microbial communities from Algoma, Ontario, Canada - Jack Pine, Ontario site 1_JW_Ref_O3 (SPAdes) (version 2) | ecosystem: Environmental > Terrestrial > Soil > Boreal...
TCATCGGCATGTCCAGCTCTCCTTTAGAGTGATTTTCTCTCACTCCCGCTGGACTAAATCAAGCCGGTCAGGTCAGTAGAAAAACTTTACCGGGAGAAAAGACGCAGCTCTACCGCCAGATGCGCTTGCGGCTCCTATCGCTTCTTTGCTGAGGCGTGCCCCAAGTGTGGCGCCGTGGGCGGAGACACAGAAGAGTGTGCGGAGATTTTCATTCGAGCCATCGAAAAGTGGACGCCTGAACAGAAACGGCAAGCCCGCGAATCGTTGAACGCGAGTTTTAAGAAGCATGGGGACGAACGATTGAAAAACATGTCGTGCGATCCCTTGGTGAATTAGAGGAGGAACTATGGTGAAAGTTACAGCCGTCACTGTTGAGATGGCGGAATTTTCAGACAACACTTTGTTGATGAGGCAAAAAGCCGGCCAGGAGACACGCCCCAATCAAGCTCTAAAAGGGATTTATAGGTATCTCATCGTGCAAGATTTCGTGGATGTGTTTCGGAAAGATTCGACGACGGAACAAATCATCGAGCGTTTGCAAGATCCCAATCGTCGGTGGGGAGTGGATGGCGTCGTAGAAAATCCGGAAGTTATTGTGAGCAATGAAAGCTTCGATCATAAAGTAGGCAATGCGCGAAATCTGAGCGCGGGCAATGTCACGGTCAAAAACAATGCGTTCGTCTTTGCGGAAACAATTGAGGACGGAAACTACAGAGTTGTGAAGACCGTCGATCTGAAGAAAAATAAAATCCTCGCTCTGCAAATCCAACTCGTATAACGCCACATGCCTTCGTTGATAAAGCATAAACCACCACGCCAGAAGGGCAAAAAGCAGCGATCCAAGAAATCAAAGAAAACATCAAGCGCGCGGAAAGGCTCAAACTGCCATTCGAGAGTTTCTTGATCGAAAGGAATCAAAGTGAACACGGAAAACGATAACGCGCACTTGGCCCTGCACGGAATACTCGCCGCCCTAATGTTCTGCGCAGCCATTGCCGTTTTCTTTCACGCCGCGCCGCGTCACGAAACGCCAAGTGCGGCGGTCACGGCACCCCCGGCGGACTGCTTGCCTAGCGGAAGTGGTGGTCCGTGTATTCCGTTCGATCAGATTCAGAAAATGATGAGCGCACAGCCCGATGCTTCGGACCCGGTTCCGGCAAATCCGGCGACAGTCAACCAGGAGAAAATCTAATGGCAGTTAATTTTCAAAGCAAACCCGTTGTGGAGAGGCGGGAGCACAAGGGCTTGCTGGCCTTAGTGCCGCTCACCTAACCTCGGCAACGGATGCTAAGCGTTGGATAGCAACCTATATTCGCGTCATTTTGAAAGCAAGCCAGCACCGCAACACGAATTAATCCGTTCAACTTGTCCCGCCTGCGGTATCCATCTTTCTCCCATTTCGCTCGCGTCTAGTTGTGCCCTGTGCGATTGCTGCCGAGCGGTTAACGAGCGCTTGCGCAGCCCTTATTGGATCCGCCTGCACGATCAGGACATCAACGGTTATCTCGCCGCGATGATCCAAAAACGGATGTTGCTAGGGAACTGCGCGGAGGATTTAGGGCGTAATACGTGAATTGCACTTGAGCCACGGATCGCACGATATATCGCCAACTGACATCGCTCGCCCAGAGATCGAGGTAAATCACTCGAACTGCTGCAAACTACAGCTTGCAAAGTTACTTGCGAGGGACCCGATGGCAGAACGGCGGAGACAAGTTCAATGGCCGCATCTGCTTTCTTGCCTTGAAGTGGCAATGGTGGCAGCTACTTCTCTTCCTGCTCTAACGCCAGATCTCGCTGCAGCCGCCATTCCATACGGATGTTCATGATCCAGGTAATCACCAGCAACGAAGATCCTATTCGACACACGTAACGAGGGCTGTGTGGCGCACGCCGACAACAAATCCGAGGAAATTATCGTTCCACCGACCCTCCATCTATGGAGATCCGTAAAAAGCACAGTTGAATTCGCTACATTTTCGTCGATCTGTTTCGCTGATGCGAGAACCTCGCGGTAAAGTTGAGTGTTCCCCAGCGCGCTTGTTCGTGTCCAATCTCGATCACCGTAATAAGCAATCAAAAGGCTTACGTTGTGGTTCGGCACCTTCTGTTTGAACATCGAATTCATGGGCCCGTCCTTCGTGATCACATAGGAATACTCCTTCAGAACCGGCGGGGACATTGCAATGACAACAACAGTGAAACTCCCATAGCGTGCAAGACGTGTTGGCTCGCAGTGCTCGATTGCAATGGCAGGAAGAAGCTCTCGTGCCTTGTCGGCGGTGGTCGCTAACAAGAGGTATTCGCACTCTAGCTGTACTAGTTGGCCGCGCTTGTTGAAAGTTAGGCTTACTCTATCGTTCCGTTCTTCAACCCATTCGAGAGTGCATCCATAATTTACCGGAAGCCTAAGATCAGCGAGTAAGCTGTCCACTGCCTGCCCATTGCCCTTCAAGTAATGCGAGGGACTAAAGCGACAAATTGCATTCATTTGAATGGATGGGGCGTACTGCGTGATTTCGGCGGAATGAATGACTGTGAATAGAGAATTCGCCAGAGATCGCACTTGTTCGGAGGAATAGGCCAATGTTTCCGTGAAGATTAGAGATGCCAAAAAGTTTGCGTTGACGGTATTGTCCGGCAAGCTCGCCAGACATTCATCGATCGACCTACCTCGATGAACAAGTCCGTTCGAAAGCAGGCCAATCGCGTCGTCTTCTCGAATCAGTGGCGTTAATGGCGTCTCAAAGGGCAGCCGCTTCGGATCATACGCAAATAGTGCACCGAGATCGTAATATATCCCATTTTGCGCGTTCGTATAGATCCTGCCTCCTGCCCGTGAGTACTGTTCAAAAACAGCTCCGTCGATCTGGCCGAGTTCGCGAGCTGCGGTTAGACCCGCCAGACCTGCACCAACAATCGCGACCTTTAACACGCGCTCCTCTAAACTACCTATAACGTTTGATCGATTTCCACTCGCACAAGCGACAGATATGCCTTTGTCTGAGCGACAGCATTGGAACTGTGCGATATTTTGAGATGATTAAGACGTCTAGAGCAAATCCATCGAACCGGTTCAGACTCATGTGACCGGCACGCAGAGCCCGGGTAGGTTTTCGTAACGGCCGCGGTCCAGGGTACGAGAGAGTTGTAATCGTCCAAGGTAAAGAGACCCTCCTTTAGCATTCGGTTCAGGAGGCCATTCCAAAGATGATGGTTCCTCGCGTGTCTGCTGTAAGCGAACTCAAACCCCATGCTCGGGAGCAAACTTCCGTTGTGGAAATCGAAGTCAATTTCTACGCAAGTCTTATCATCGCAAAGCCTCTCAGTAAGCCCGCATAATCGCCGGTTGTCCCCGGGCCAACCGACGCATTCAAGGAGATCGGAGATCCTGCCCGACTCGATTCCAGAAACGTTAATTTTGATCATCTGTTTTCGCCCGAACATTATTCCAAATTGATCTAATCGCGCGTTGTGAGGCAGTGACCGGCAGAAATGGGTTATCGTCCGCAGATCGCCGGGCCCAAATACACGAAGCCGATTCAACATTTCGAGAAGGGAGTTGATGCCTTCTTTGATTATCCCAGGCGCAAATACGAGGAAGATATTCGGCGTTTGTAATGAGTCGGAAGTGTCAGAATCCAATTCGACCCAGATTCCGGAAAATCCGAGTGGGTGTTCGCTATCGTTTGAACCTAATGTATCGCAGCAGTCAATCAAGAATTTCCAGGCCTTGGTTTGTGTTTCGGTTTCATTAGGAACCACACGTATCAACTTTGCGAACCGTTCTTGCGAGCCATCCATTGCGTTGAGGTTAAAAGATAAATCAATCCGACGCCCTCGATTCAGGTGGGTCTCTAGAATCACCGAAGATACCAGAGGGAGCGTTTCTAGAATGGGGAACAGGGCTTGTAAAGGCCGACTCGGAATCAGATTCTCGTCAACTAGATCGTGAAGTGATTCGAAGACGTCTAGCATCGTCAGCATGGACACTCACGGATACGGGAAACAGATCGAAGGTCACCCGCCAGCCAGTCAAAATGAGACTGGGACGCCATGTACAAGTCTCGATGAGTCTCGTGGAGCACACTGCGGTAGCTTTCTGCAGACCCGACAAGGTTGGGCAACGCGGCGGGCTCTGCACGTAGCTGTTCGAACGTCACGTAATTGGCTAGCAACCCAGTTGAGGCCATGAACTCCATCAACTTGGAAGTCATCGCGATTGAGTCAAATGAAAGATCGACGGCGACGACCGGTGTACCGACGACGACGGCGAGCACACACGTGTGGAAACGTGAAGCGACTATACAATCCAGCGATTCGATCCATAGACACGCCTCTTCGGCATCTCTAATCGAAATTACCCTAACGTCCGGGAACTCGCTGCCGAATTGTTCGGCGAGCGTACGATCACCGTACATATCTGCAGGAAATCCCGCCACCTCAACCTCACCATCCGAAAATGTTTTGAATAACGAGTGAAAAACCGCCATGTAATCCTTGGCATCGAATGACAACAGCCGCGATAGCGCTTCGGTTTGAACCGCTACGACCGACCAGTTAACAATGTCTAAATCTCTCTCGAACGCATCCTGCATTCGTTGCAAGAACGAAGCAGGGAAGACGGGACATGCCAGAGCCAGCCCGATTCGTTTCTTCCGACGGGCGGCTGGCTGGCGAGTGCTAGGAGGGCGCAAACTTAGGACGGGGTCTGGCACTACCTCGATACGACCCGCTACGCCGCATTCTCGAAGGAACTCACACGTCCTTTGATTTCTTACCGTTTTAGCGTGGATTCGGGAACATGCATTTTGTACATAGGATCGCCAGACTGGCGACAGGCTCGCAGCGTACTGAGAGTCCGAACAAACAGCATTCCAATACACCGGGCATTTATCTGCAAAGCGTTCCGGGTAGGCACCCAAGAAAAAGCTTTGGAGCCCGGGTGTTTTGAAGGGGGGACCGGCAAGAAGAGCCCCGCCTCCAATTACGATCGCGTCAAAACACCCCGTTCCTTGCCATAAACCGTCCTTCGATACCTTGAGAATCGAAGTCGGACTCTCGGACCACGGACAGAAAGTTCGGAAGTCTGCCCCCATCATTCGCTTGCCGAGTTCTCTTCTATTAACCAAATCAAGGAGATTATCGCCAATGTTTCCCATGCCGCTGGCGTTCCAAAGCGCAATTCTCATGTAGTCCAACCGTTAGAGAGGAATGAATTCGTTCCAGCCCTTATACTCGATATACTCTGGATAGACTCCTCCACACTTGCCGCGCGCCGCGCAATTCTTGCAAGAAGGGCCGAATATTCTTAAACGATCGTTCATGAAACAATCGTAGTCGTCGATTACGACTCCTCTCATCAGCATGCGAATCTGACGGTATTCATGATCTAAATGTAAATCCAGCTTTTCCCTGACGGAGCAATAAGGGAATCCTTCCAAAGTCACGATTCGTCCAGATTCGAGAGCGAGGTCAATTGCAGAGTACAAATATGGTTGGACCGCCGTAAGCGACGGCATTACGGATTGTCTGGAAAATACTGAGCTGCCGACAGGATGAAGGTTTGAGAAATTAATGTGATCGACTTCTAGTGATATCGCTAGCCGTACAATATCTGCCAGCCTCATAAAATTCTGAGAGGTGATAACGGTATTCGTCCGCACTTGCCGCGAAAGGGATTTAACGTGTCGGATCCCGAGGATAGTCCTTTTGAAGCCGCCATGTGAGTGAGTCTGAGAATCGTGAATCTCAGGCGTGTCGCCATGAAGCGATATAATGAAGGTCGTGACACCGAGTCCCACGATCCGCTCAGCGAATTCTGCATCAGCTAAGCGTATGGCATTGGTCTGCAAATGTATCTCGCGATATCCCAACGAATTGATTAACTCTAGAAGTTCGATGAATCGAGGATAAATAGTCGCCTCACCCCCGTGCAAATTAACCACCTCAAAACCGCAATTTGCATTGGTTCTCAAAAAAGCAGCTAGGGCTTCATATTGAATCGTATCGGTGACGTAAAGCGGAGAGCCGACAACACAGAATGTGCACTTGCTATTGCATAAATCTGTAACATGGAGGCTCAAGCACCTGAAATCGCTCGACGCTGTTTTCACGCGATTCTCTCCTCCTGCCTAGGACGTCGGTATTTCATTCGAGAAATTCCCGGACGGTGCGCGCTGGGCCCGGCAATTCGCTTACTTGATGAGCGTAAGCCAGCTGAGAGTGCAAGATCTCTTCCCTTTTTGTGGGATCGAAGAGGATGCCCGATATTGTCGAAATCGTCTGCTCTTCGTCGAATAGCTCAGCGACTTTGACTGCATTGCAGTAGCTATTTTCTCTCGTCATCGGAGAGAGGAATTTGTGGAACCCGAGTGGCCACAATTTAAAGGGGTATAAAGGTAACGCGTTCAAAAGCCAACGGTGGAATTCCGCGGATACCGAACCAGAATTTAGAATTCTTGCCTCTGCGACATCCCGTGCGAAGTAAGAGTTCTGAATAACGACCGTTGGAACGCCAGAAACGATAGATCTCGCGATGCTGCGCGCCGACAAGTTCGCAGAGATCTGTAGGTCCATGGAGGGCAGAAGTAGATCGAAATCGCCCGATTTCAATTGCGGTAGCCAGTGATACCGGTCAGCTAACAAGTCGTCAATCACATATGGATTCGGCCCAACATGAATAAGATGGACGGTCGATCCCGACCGCTTAATGTATTGAGATATGAGAGAAGGAAGGCATCCAGCGAGGCGGCGAGCGTGTTCATCGTCATAATCGGCCTGCTGCCACGCTGCTGTACAGAACAGGACAGCTTTATCCGACTCAAGAAGCCCGAGGTTGCTTCTGACGTGACGCCTCACTTTCAGGTCTACTGCTGATGATTTCGGCAGGCAAGAATAAACGCCCCGCCGCGTAACCGGGCGAACGATAGGCGAAGGGATCAGCCGAAAAGGTGTTCGATCAATCCAGTTCGGAACGCGCTTCTCGTCATTGAAATACATATCAATTGAGAAGCCGGTCTCGTGGAAATCCCAAGTATCGAGCGCGATTATCGGCACTCCCAACCCCATTAGGAATTCAGCATCAATTTTCACAGACCTCAAGTAGCTGCATGTAGTGAAGAAATCGCACAGAATAATAGAATCAGGTCTGTAGGATTCGATTAGGTCCTGCACAAGCAAGTCCGTAATTCCGCCGGTATTGTCGTCAATAGAATCAATCTCAAACCCTTTATTCGCGAACAAAGGACTTACTGACGAGTGGATCAGAAAACGAACACTATCGCCTACACCTACGAGATCTTCCGCGATGCCAATACCCATGGAGGCTTCGCCCCAACCTGCACGTCCGAGACAAACTAGAAGATGTATCATGCTAAGGTCCCGTCATTCACCAGTTCTTTGATCCCTTTCGGTGTTCCGATATCCAGGTATGAGCCAGAATCAAAATATATCCCGTAGATTTTGTAGCGAGCTGAAATGGCCCTGTCGAAGGCCTCACCTATCGAGATCGCTGCCTTCGCTCCTTCGTTACGAATGAGGTTGTGCAGAAAAGTCGTAAAACGAGGTGACCAAACGGCAATGCCCCAGGTGTTCTTAAGTATGGTGCTGGCCGGCTTCTCAAAAACCCGTAATACCTGCCCGTCCGTCCCGAGCTCAACCGGCCCCAGTTCGCAGGGATTCGACGTAGGAAAGATTCCTAATACGACGTCGGATTTGCGCTGGACAAACTCCGTACGGATTCGGGCAATCGCGTCACTTGGCTTATGAATCGTATCGGGTAACGCGAGGCAGACGTCGGACTCTTGGACCCAAGGGAACGCGGTATCGACAGCCTCCGCGAGACCACCCGGACTGGCCTGAACAACGTAGCCGAAATCCATTCCGAAATTTGTTCCGTTGCCGAAATACCGAACGATCTCCAGCTTGCTGTCTGAGACGACGAAAAGACACCTAGACACGCCCGCGGCCTTTAACGCATTGACGGAATGCTCCGCGGCGGCGACGGGGCGCAGGCCACCGTTCCCGTCGCCCGCGAAGGCGATGGTCAGAAGCTCTTTGGCGTAGAGAAACCTGCCCAGTCTGCTGCCGCAGCCCGCGGCAGGAATAATCGCTATCATTGAATTTTACACACACCCAGCATAGAGCGATTTGGTATCGGATCGCAGCGTCGCAATTAACCCGGACGTTTGGCCGATGCAGGTTAATCCCAGTAGTACGCTTGCACGCCTCTACCAGGGTTGATGACGCCTCCGATTCCCTTTAGCTTTGTGACTTGCTCTTCCGATAGGTTAAATTTTTTCTTTATGTTTTCGGGATTATTAGCGAGCTCGCTCAAAAACTTCGGGTCTTCTGACGCGTGTTTGAGTGCATCTTTCAACGTGAGTGCCATAACTGTCTCCTTTTATTCATTGATTTAGCCTGTCGGCGTTTCACCCAATTGAAGAACCAACTTCATATCCACATCATCTCGCACGGCCTGAGAATTCAAGTGCTCATCAAATATCGCTTTGCCGTCAGGGTTGCCCAGCATTCCAAAGCACATGTCACAGGCGTTGGTGAATTCGTCTCGCCCCGCAGCGCGTGCCATCTCTGGGTGCTGGACAACGACGTCCGCCACGCCCCTAGGACCATGCGTTCTCAGAAACTGATAATCCATTCGAGTCTGAGCGCGGTTCATGATTTCGCTAAATGATTGCTCGAAGAGGTTTCCGAGGAAATATGGTGTCTGCCGCAAGTCCCGATGAGCCGCGGCCTTCCCAATGTGACAACTGAAAACATCGCCGTTTGGGTTGATTAATGGCGTACCCAGCCAGCACGACGATTCAAACTTCGACGGTACGGGCGGCACGAGCGCATCCTGGTGACGAAGAACCGCGATCGAAAGATACGGATTAGGTATTACTCGGTCTTCATGAAACACCACACGGTCCTCGTATTCCCTGTATTCATTCCGGACTGATTGCAATTCCGCCGCCGAGGTAAAAGTGATGCAAATTATGATCTTCTCAATCCCAAGCTTCAGTGCAGCTGTTATTGCGTTTCGAACAAATTCATAAGGCACACGGCGCTGATGGAATGTATCGGAACTCAGATAGAGTTGCGTCAGACCAGGTAGTGAGAAGAGAACCTCACTTGCACGCGGTATTGATTCTGCCCAGAACGAGCTGGTAAAAACGCCGACTTTGGCTCCGGCCGCATGCGCCGTTGCCACACCGGTAGAAAGCGAGTCCAACCGCTCAAACGGTTCACCACCCGTGAAAATTACAGTGGATATGCCATACGAGGTAATGTCCTTAACCCATTGAGATATGTCGAGAGGCGCAGCTTCTCGGTCGCGATGGGATCCGATGAATCCACAATGGGCGCACCCAACGTGGCAAACCTCGGTGATGCTAACCAGAATGGAATTAAATCGAATGACGAGCCTCACGAGATACAACTCGGATGGCGACTAGATCGCTCGTTCAATTCTGAGCTGAAGTTGGTTGACTAATGACTGTTTGGCTGGCCACTCGGAGTAACCGCCGTCTGGGGCGACATTGATTCGAGTGGTCGTCTTGGAATACGTCTCGGCTTAACCGATGCAACTCGATTAAGCGATATCGGGGGCCCTAGGTTAGGTGCTAGCGATATAACACGAGAGTTCTGTGAATTCAACAACTATTTTCTATCGTTAGCGACGTTCCAGCTTAGATCCCGGGGCGCGATCGATTAACTGTGATCGTTGTTCGGGCGTTTGGCTGCAAACGAATTTTCTTAAGCACGATCGGTTGATGTTTTCCATTCTAGTCGCGACGCTCCGCCATGTGCTCGACTGTATCGTCTCGATGTCGGTGGCCGCCGCCCGCTCCGACACTGGAGAACCAAGTGGACGGTACTTACGCGGAAATATCTCGCAAAAAATTCGTTCGACTCGACTCCGCGTCCAGATGCAAGACTAAAACGGCTGGAGTGCTAGGCCTTTGGCGTGATGGTTCGCGGCAGAAAGGTTCCCGCACCATTTAGGACGCCACCCCGATACTCATACGACCGGGGTGGCGCCAGCTGACGTTTCTATACTTAACGCTTGGGGACGTCGTTTGCATCACGACTTTCCGGCTGCCGCTGCCTTTACCGCAGTCGATACACCGAGTCCTTTTTGGACAAGTTGCCCCGCCTCCTCAAGAACTAGTGTGCGAAGAGCGCCTTCTCCGAGGCTGTTTCCGAAAACGGCAAGCGCGTTTGCCAATTCGATAGAAGGTAGCGGGCGGGGCGGCGTACCGCAGTAATCATCTTCCCAGTCAGTAACCGATTGTTGTGCCGCAGAGAGCAGGTCTTTCTTGGCTTGTCCCTCTGGAAGCTTCGAAGCGACCTGTTTCAACGCCGCACCGGAAACGAACAGTGCCACCGCTGGTGATTGTTCTTGCCAGGGATTTGGACCCGAACCAATTCCTAACCAAGGCCAGGGGCCTCCTTCTTTTGTCGCTGTCCTCGTCCGGGGACTCTTGCCCCTGATCTCGCCTTGTTCCTCTAGCTCTTGATCGATGAGCCTGTTCACCAAATTTCGAATACCCCCTACCAACTCAGACTCGAAACTCATAACTTTGCCTCCTTTTCATCTGTTCAGCGCGAGACGAAGGCCATAGGCACTTCTCCTTTTCCGACGCCGACGAATAGATAGTGCTTTGCCGCGCAGGAACGTTTCATGCCCCCGCCAGAAAACTGAAGGCTTCTCCGCCCGCTTTATTGTGCTTCCGAATCTAACGGACAGATCTCTTATGCGTTTGGCGGAGGATATACTTCGCATCGTTTAACTGTATCCGTGTCACACAGCATCGTCTTCTTGGTTTCAGGCGAAGGCTTTCAGCAAGTCACCGGTGTGTCCTTGTCGATTCGAATGCCTCACGACACCGTAGCGAATTTCTCTACCTTGACTACGCCGTTTGGAAAGACGTTGTATTTGGCCGACGTAACGAGCTACGAACAGCTGGGATCCGCTGTCTCGGGTCAAATGATTTCGCACAGCATTGCGGGAAGCCCGATTACTGGCACTTGTAAAGACGCTCACGGAGAACCCGTCTTCGGTTGTGCCATTCAGATCGGGAAAGAAATTGCATATTCGGATAATCGCGGCGAATGGTCTATTCGCGTCAAAGGCACAAAATCGCAGCCGATAGCCGTTGTCGTCAACGTGTTCGCAAATCCGGGCGATTGGAGAGTTGTCCTCGCGCCTGAGACTGTGGCATCGGGCACGACTGCGGACATCGTAGTAGAGCGCGTCCAAGGTGTGCCCAATGCGAAGTCAATTGCAGATTCCATAACTCCCGCAGAAACCGCGGCAGTGCCCCGCAAGAACTTCTGGAAGAGATTATGGGCCGCCGCCACGGGACGTGGGTGAAAACGGAAGGCCGCGCATTGCCGATAGGGGCGGCGTTTTGATTCCGGACAGAGAATCGGGAATTTAGTGCCGATAAGATTGGCTTCGTCAAATCTGCTACAATCCCGCCTAATGGTGGAGGCAAGTGATGAAATATTTAATGCTCCCGATTTTTATCCTATTGTTGTCCAGCGTTGCTTCCGCTCAAAAAGGGGCTGTGTCATATCGGAGTGGCCTTAACTTGGTCGATAGCTGTAAGTATGTTCCGGATGGCGTTGCACGCTCGACTGACGAACTTGTTCAGACGGAACTGGGGCTCGGATTTTGCAAAGGTTATATCGAAGCTCATGCTGAGGCTTTAGGTCTTGAAGGAAAAGTGTGCCTAACCACGGATAACAAACCGGACCAGCTAATCGCGGTCGTGAAAAAGTATTTGGCAGACCATCCCGAGCTATGGGATAAGCCGGCGCTGTGGTTAGTTCGGGACGCATTAGTCCAAGCTTTTCCCTGTTCCAAATAGTTGCACCAAACGATGAGGGTAGCACAGGGGATACGGGTTAGACGCATGAGAGCAACTCTAATTGTCGCGATGTGCTTTCTCACTCTGTCGTGCGTGGTGTATGCGCAGACCTCTCCGCAATCCTTCGTTTTTGTTGCAGAGCCACAGGCTATCGAGGGGTTCACAGTAAATTCGGTAACAGGAGCGATCGTATCCACGGGGCCGGTAACTGCGGATACGAATTCTCCCGTAGCGATCACAACGAATTCTCCCGCTACCTTCTTGTTTTCCGCAAACACAAACGGAACCATCTCGGTCTTTCAGATTGCATCCACCGGCGTACTCTCTGAAATCGCGGCCTCGCCATTCAATATATTGGATGGATCCCAACCGGGCGCTATAGCAGTCAGCGTAGACGGCACCGTTTTGTATGTTGCGTTGGGCATCAGCAACGCCAATCAGGCGAGCGGGCAACTCGATAGTTTCACGATATCAAGCAGCGGCCAACTGACGAAAACAGGCAATGTACCTGCGCCTTCGCTGGCAGGATTCCCGGCTTTGCCCGCCAGTATCATCGCAACATCTACGAACATTTATCTCGCGGCCGGCAGCGTCGTTCAGAGCTACACGCTGAATCAAAACGTGCCGACTGCGACCGTGACAACAGGTTTACCCAGCGGTGTAGTGTCTCAAATGGCCGGGAACGCAAATTTCCTGTTTGTCGCGAGGACACCCCCAGAAAGTCAAAATGGGTATATCGATACGCTTGGGATCAACGGCGATGGCAGTTTGTCTTTCGTCAGTACATACGACGCTGGTTTGTTCAATCCGGAACTAAATCTTGCGCTGTCCGAAGGCTATTTATTTTCGAATCAAAACACGTACGCTATCGCCGCGAACGGAAGTTTGACGCCAAACAATCTCAATTGGTCGAATGCCCCGTTCGTGCCTCTTGCCGCAAGTTCAACCCAACCGTTTCTATTCGAAGGCGATCAAGCTATCGGCCTAGGCAACGGCCCTTTGATATTTCCATTTGTAGTAGCCAGCAGTGGAGAAGTTTCGAATGCGGAACCACCGCTAAATCTGAATAGTATTCCGTCACAAATCATCGTTTCCACGGGCACTACGCCTGCAGCTGTGAACCCAGCTTTTGTTTTTGAGCCTGCCGTACTAAATTTCTCGCCCGTTGTCGTCGGACAGAATTCTGTGGCGCAAATCACAATCTATTCCACGGGTTCGACGCCGCTCGGTATCACCAGTCTATCCGTTTCAGGCGACAATTCTTTTACGGAACAAAGTAGCACCTGCCCATCGAGCCTCGCACCCGCACAAACTTGTTTCGTGCACGTCGAATTCGCTCCCGGAGGTGCGTCAAGTTTTACCGGCGTTCTTACTCTCGACGGCAATGTGAATGGCACCGTCGCGCTCTCGGGAACAGGGACAGCCGCTCCCCCGTCCCCTCCGAATCCTCCGACGCCTACGCCAGCGAGTGTCAATGTTGCGCCTAGCGCCCAGAGCGGGACACCGGGCAGCCAATTTTCTTACGCTGTCTCCACCACGGGATTCTCCGGAACCCCGCAGATATCGGCGACATGCTCGATTCCGATGGGCTCCTGTGCTATGAATGGCTCAACCTTAGTTGTCACCACAACGGCGCCAAGCACGGCGGCAGCGCCTAGCGTTCGCTGGTTGCTACCTCTAGGACTTTGCGCCGCAGCATTGTTCTGCTTCCCACGAAGACGGCGAAAGACAGTGCTGTGTGCAGGCGCGCTGGCGGTCCTGGCGGCTTGTGGAGGCGCAGGATCCAAGTTAGCTACTGCGACACCACTGCCCACGACTGCGGCGGGAACGCCCGCAGGGACGTACACAGTGCAGCTTTCCGCCGCTGCGGGTTCCACGAAGGCGACGGCCACGGCTCAATTGGTGATCCAGTGATGTACCGTCGAGCTAGGACTAGCGTTCAGGACGAATCATCGGAGTAAGCGGAACTGAGCATCAATATGTCGTTTCGGGTGTGAGAGCCAAATTACACAGAGGCTCCCACCGGTACACGCGATCACCTCGCCGCAGTGGTCTATTTCTGAAAGCTTTGCAATCTCATCTACACATCCTTGCACATCTGAAATATCAGGATCTTGTTCGATGAAAAAGAGATCTAGATCCTTTTTGCTCTCACCTTGATCCAACACGCTGCCATATAAGGCAACCGAAAATCCGTGTCGCCGTGCGATTGGTGAAATTCTTTGAATGAGCGGAAGAGCGTTGTCCAGTGTCCACATGGTTGAAGCCTCGGGCTTGTTATGGCTCCTGGCGCTTTTACATAGTGTTGATGTTTGCGGTTCAGGCTCGTAGTATAAGCAATCGTCATGGCTAAACCCATTCGGCAGGAAAAAATACCAGACAAGTTGTGGATTGATGTGGAACCGCTGAGAATCGCCGATCTGTATTTGTACGAGGACTCCGACAATTACGACGCGGCCGTCAAACGGTCTCGCAAAATGGGCCTCAAGCTATTTCGCGTAGTCACTCGTTTCCCTTTGCCGAGCGGTGAGGTCGAAGATGGTTCTAGCGCGCTTTTCACGAGTAGAACAGAAGCTATTGCGACCGCAAAGGAGTGGGCGCCGTTGGAGCGTGCCGCGGAAGTTTGACCGCGGGCTCCATGCAGACCACGGACAACGTTCAATTGGTGATCCAGTGAAATCCCGCCCGTAATTTCACCACGGCGGCCTAGTTCTCATTTCCGGATTCACGTAGATTCGCGGGCAATTTTCCTTGTTGTCCCAACTTAGCTCAAGCCAGCTATTTGGTTCTGACTCAACTAGCGGTTTCGCAGGATTAAGATACTTGAACGTTGAAAAGTATCGACTCACTTCAACCAGCTCGCACGGAAACGCATCCCAGTTCGGCCCCAATATGCTGTGCGACTTGTTGGACCACGAAACAATAACGCGCCTACCCCGCCAGCGGGACAATTCTCGGACCTTATCAGAACGAAGGTCAATGAGTTGCTGAAAAACTTCCTCTGTAGCCTGTTGCGTCACAGATCCCCTGCGAACCCATGCCTTACCACCAAAATGAGGAGCCAAACCATTGCTTTGAATCGAAACGGATACGCACTTCTTACCTTCGAGTTCATACACGCTGGTTTTGTAAAAAATCTCCGGGTAGATCTTATCGGCTTCTTTCTTTACACTCTTCTGGATATTGTCCTCGTTCTTAACGCCTTGGACCGTTCCGTCGTCTCGTTCGCCAATTAGGATTTTCGCTGTATCTCCAGGTGCCACAGAGTTAGCGAAAGCGACTAGCGTCTTCAGCAAGTCTCCAAGATCACTTTCAAGTTTCTTCTCAACAAGACTGTCTTCAGATTGCCAAACGGAGGGCATACTTTTCCTTTCTATAAAAAATACTCACGACGCATAAGCTATTCGGTCCTCTTGCCGTACGGTATGAATTTCCCGGCTGCTACAACCGCCACGTATCGATGATCTTGTAAGAACTGCATTACCTTCTTGCCCGAACGCGCCATCGCAGCCCAACGCGATTTGGTTTTGGGATTCTGTTCGATTCCGATGAATGATTCGCCGTCAAAATCAAATACAACTTGCCGAAGCTTTTTCGTCCGGCTCGTGGCGACTGGATAATGCTCGCCGCCTATAGTGACCACGGATTCGTTTTGCACGAGTGCCTGTTTCCAGATCGCTGTTGCGATTTCTTCAAAGGACGGCTTCATAGTCGAATTGTACCGCCGATTCCGACACTCATGTAAAATCGAGCCTATGCCAACGCAAATGAGAACGAAGACAAAAGCGACTCCGCAGGAAACGGTTGACCTGAAGAATCTGTTGCCGGTGCTTGCCCGTTTAATCGAGAGCGGGAAGATCTCGATCCGTCTTGGGCCGGTCGTAGATGTGAAAGACTGGCTCAACAATTATCAGGCGTTCGAGAAGACCCCGGTTGTCACCATTGAGGTAATCAGCGTTCGGCTCGTGGGAACTGAAGTGCAGCTTGATTGCGGACTAGACGACTATGCAGCTTAAGCAGAACACAGAGCCTAAATTAGAATCTCAATCATCGGCCCCCTGTGAACCCAAATTAATAATTAAGCCAAAAGATGCGCCAGAGACCGAAAGGCGGCAAAAAGCCGCCCGACAGGTTTTATTGGCTCTTGGCGAGCTGCCCCCTGCCCGACTGCTGTGCTTTTTTGATTCGCAAGATTGCTGGGCATTCAAAGACGAAACTATGGGGTTTGGTAAAGCGAACCGCGGTCTCTCCGGCCCTATAAAGAAACCGACTGATCTTCAAAACTGGCCGTGGGACGTTATCGAGTGTGTTTTCCCTTCGCTGTACGACAACACGGCGGCCTTTGATTTTGTCATCTACCTCCATGACAGTACGTGTGAAGATCCCATCGCAATGACAATGACGTTCGCCCATGAGCTACAGCACTTCGTCCAGTGGGGAACCATGCGCGCGGTTTTCCAAGCCAATGAAAAGTTCAGGGGACGACGCTTGGAATCTGGCACCGGATTCGACAGCCACGAGATGCCAATCGAAAAGGATGCGCGGATCGTCGCGAAGCGGATTGCAATTCGGATACACGGTAGGGAAGCAGTCGATAGCTACATCGCAAGAAACATCGCGAATCCTGTGAACGACGGTGACAGTCGGAATTGGATCTTCATTGAGGGTTTGGATGTTTCTAAGCCGTACGACGTGGAAGTCGAAACGAAGCTGTTCGGTGACAAACTAGCAAGCCACTTGTCGCGCCCACTTTGGTAGTAGGCGAAACTAAAGCGAAGCTGATATTGTGGGCGGGTGAGCGAAGACGCCCGGAAAAAAATGATCTATCTGGCGAGCGCGATGTTTCTCTGCCGCAAGCTAGCGTCCTTGGATGGGCGCCCTTCGCCGGCGCGCGATTTGGCCTTTAGAGATGCGATCGACACAGCAACGGAACTAATGCGGCGGATCGAAGCAAGATTTCCAAATCGCCCCAAGTGACGTGGAAAAAGAATGCCGTCCAATCTAGATCGCTACAAGAAGGACCTTGAGTCCCTGATTGCCCAAGGAAACCGGCTCCATAGTGCAATGCTCGCCGATTATGCCCCCGAGGCGATCAAGGGCCAGCTGAAGAAACGGCTCGGCTCAGAGAAGAAAGCGCAGGATTACCTCGACGCCCTGCCTTCATTCAAAGACACATACCAGATCTGGTACTCGGAAGCCAAAACTCTCATAAAGCAAATCCTACCGGACCGCCTTTCAGACTTGGTACGGCTTTACGAGAAACCAAAACCACGCAAAGAAGTTAGTTACGACACCTACAGCATCGAAGATTACCTTAATGGACTACGCGTGACCCGTGGATACCTAAAGGAGACAGTTGTCGGGCCCGACGCCGCTATCCCGAAATTCGTTCAGCAACAGGCCATACTAGCATCGGTGAAAGCGCGGTTTGAGAGTTCTTTGTTCGAAATTCGTCAGCTAGTCCAGGCCGATCTCTTCGATTCGGAATTGGAAGTCGCGAAAGAGCTTGCAAAAAACAAGTTCACCCGAGCTGCGGGGGCTGTTGCCGGCGTGGTTCTGGAACGGCATCTTACGGAAGTGTGCGGCAACCATGCCATCAACATTGCGAAGAAAGCACCGACGATTTCCGACTTGAACGATGCGCTAAAGAACGCGGCGGTCATCGATGTCCCCCAATGGCGTTTTATTCAACACCTGGCAGATATCCGCAATCTGTGTGACCACAATAAAGCAGCGGAGCCCACAGTCGAGCAAGTCAGCGACCTGATTGCGGGAGCCGGGAAAACGACCAAAACTCTTTTCTGATGACGCTGCCTCTGGCGCTGATGAGCGGAATGCGACCGGTGGGAGCAACGTCACATCATCTGAAAATGTGGTATGCTGGTTTTGTCGGCGGAAGCCGGCAGTAGATGGACTTCTGGTTGAGAGCTGGAAGAGAAATTTAATTTGAATGCGCCTTGACGGGTGCGGAGGCTGTATGGCTTCTAGTAATCCCAAAGTTGAAAAGATTCAATCGAGTTTTCAAGCACTTTCCGCCGTTGCATCCTCTCTGAATACCGCTTCTGACGAGTTAACAAAAACTGTAAACATTCTTGACGAAGCACTGAAGAAACTGAACATCGGCTTGACCGTGTGGGTAACCTACGCCAGTCGTGATGAAGTCGAACTGGGAGATTTTGACAACGATCAAATCGGATATTGCAAAGCGAATGGCAAGTGGGGAATCGCTTTACGACGCGAGTGGGGTGACACACAAAGAGGTGAATACGGCGGCGAAGGCCCTTGGCTATTCAACGATGCCCCAAGAGACATGCGCCTCAAGAGTGTAGACAAGATTCCGGAATTGATCGCAGCTCTGAGCGCGGAAGCGACTGAAACGACGAAGAAAGTTCGTGCGAAAACGCAGGAAGTTAGCGAACTTGCAAGCGCAATCACACAACTAACGAATCCGGAGAAACAGACAACGAACAAACCGGCGCCTCCTCCGCCTTACGTTAGGCAACAAAACCCTCCAACACAGCCGCCACCGTATCAAAAAGCGCCAAATCCAACGCTCGCGGATATGCGGGCGCCCAATTCGGCGCCACTAGAACCTCCAAACCAGCTGGCCACATTGATCGATCTAGCGGGTGGAAAAAAAGGGGGCAAGTAACATGCTTGACCCCGAGGCTTTTGTCCTAAAAAGCGGAACGCTCGTGATAATAACTCTTGGAGTGTTGCGGATTGTCCTTCACGACCTTCACAGGATTAGGACCGATTTCCGAAAATGGCGAAGGCGGCACTAAATGCTAATCCACGAAAAACTGCGACCGGGACAGATCTATCCTCAGCTTACTCAGTGTCCCGCCAACTATGCTGATTTCTTGGCCGCTTTTCGGGGCGGTCAGACCGTGGACAATAACACGCATCTCACCACGAGTAACGCAGTGCAGACCCATCTGTACAAAGCTGCAATCGCAAGCGGAGATCTCACGACAAAGGGGAACCCTATACAGGGAGAATTTCTCCTGGACATTTTTCTGACAGATGCAGGCGCAGAACACATCCTTGTCCCGCAGGACAGACAATTCTGCGAACAGGCAGTTGAGTTGGCAAAGAAGAGTGTCACAGAAGACGATCGTCTGCATCCGTATGTAGGCGTGGTCATTATTAAAGACGGCAAAATTCTAGCTACAGGGTATCGCGGTGAATCGGGCGACGGCGACCACGGCGAGTATTGTGCCC
>Ga0209008_1000308_pt1 | contig 19072 bp, 14 predicted proteins | sample JacPin_JW_Ref_O3_FD_187963 | JGI IMG/M metagenome (GOLD analysis project Ga0209008, IMG submission 187963) | Forest soil microbial communities from Algoma, Ontario, Canada - Jack Pine, Ontario site 1_JW_Ref_O3 (SPAdes) (version 2) | ecosystem: Environmental > Terrestrial > Soil > Boreal...
TCCGATCTCGTGGTTCGCTACGTCTCCAAGTTCACGGCGACCGATGACATCGAAGACCTCGCCAAGCTAATCAATACCAGTCTCTTCACCTACAGTTGCATAGGGGTGTTTAGCCTTCTGGTCACGGTTTTCCTGTCGTTTTACGTGGACCATATTTTCAAGATTCCACCCGAATTTCATTCGACCGCACGCTGGTTGCTGCTGATGGTGGGCGCTTCGGTTGGGATCGGTTTTCCCCTGGGCGTGGTGGGCGGGTACCTGGATGGCTTGCAGCGGTTCTACATCAACAACTGGGCCAACATAGCCGGAGACATAGCGCGCCTGGTTCTGATCATTTTGGCGGTGCGCCAGGGACGGGGATTGCTCACGATTGCCGCGATCACCGTCATTCTTCCGATTCTCCTGTACGTGATCCGGGGGATCATCGCCTACCGCATCCTGCCGGTTCCTTTTGGGTTCAAGTACGTGGATCGCGGCACGTTTCGCACCATGGCCAATTACAGCGGCGTCACCCTGATCATCATGGTTGCGACGCAGCTCAAATTTAAAACCGACAACCTGGTGATCGGTACGATGATCTCGGCGGCCGCCGTAACCTATTTCAGTATTGGCGCGCGCATTGTGAGTTACGCACAACAAATGGTGATGGCGCTGGCGCAGAATTTTCTGCCGCTCGCCAGCCAGTCCGAGGCCACCGGGAACATGAATCGGCTGCGCAAGGTGTTCCTGGCGGGCAACCGGGTCTGCGCTTTCACTGCTTTCCCGATTACGGTGACGCTGCTGATTCTGGGTAAGTCGGTGATCGAGGTGTGGGTGGGGAAGCGGTATGTGGCGACCAGTTACTCGGTCCTCGTGATTCTGATTATTCCCGCGACACTGATGTGGGCGCAGGCGGCTAGCGGGCGGGTGTTATTCGGCATCAGCAAGCATCGCACCTGGGCGTTCGTGACGCTGGGCGAGGGTATCGCCAACCTGGTCCTCAGCATCATTCTGGTCCGCTTTTACGGAATTCTTGGGGACGCATTTGGAACCGCGATTCCACTGGCCTGCAGCATGCTGTTTTTCATGCCGCAGCATCTCTGCAAAAAACTCGATCTTCACCTGCGGACGTTCATACGCGAATCTTATAGCTTGCCGTTTCTGCTGTCGCTGCCGCTGGCGGCGGTGCTGCTGCTGATGCGGCGCTGGTTTGTGCCGCACAATTACCGGGGGCTGGCGGTCCAGCTTTTGATCGGAGCGGCGGTTTATGGACTTGGACTGCTCTGGGTGGTGATGTCGAATCGGGCGCTGCGCATTAAGGATTCGTCGCTGCAGGGGCGTTCGATCGAGGCGCAAACGCTCGTGGTATCGACTCCGGAAGAAATTTATCAGCGGGACGTGTAGCGCAGGCCTGCGCGGAGATTCGCGGCACCACAACCACGTCGATTATCACTCCCTTGAAGCCTGTCGGTAGCGCAAACAAAATACCTAGGTCCTGCGCTTCGCTCAGGATGACAACGCGGAGTTGCGACGCGAACTTGCGGGACGGGACACTCGGCCGCTGGGGAAACGTCTTCCTGCTTGCGGGCTTCGCCCGCCGGGCAGGTGAGGGCACCTGCCCCTACGTGAGCGCCGCCACTCCCTAATCTGTGTCTGGCGGGGTCGGCGGGGACTTGTCGTTCAGGAAATGATCGGCTTTTAACGCGGCCGGGATCTCGGTGAAGGGCAGCGGTGTTTGGCTGAAGTTGAAGAAATCGGAGAGATCGTTGGTCGTGGTATACGAGTCGGCAAATCCCAATGACGGGTTGTTAGCGAGGTCAATTTGATCTAAAGAAAACACTCCTTCGATGAACCTAAGAATGCTGCCAAAGTCATTCACCTGATGGGATACGTAGGCGGCCTTCGCATAGGGCGAAATCACGATGATGGGCACGCGCAATCCGTACTCGTAGGAATTGAGAATCGCTGGCGGCTGCACGTGGTCGTACCAACCTCCCCAATCGTCCCAGGTAACGATGATCGCGGTGTTCGCCCAATACTGGCTCTCGCCAATGGCGTTGACAATGGATGAAACCCAGGATGGACCATTGTCTTGCGGGTTATCGGCGTGATCCGAGTTATCGCCCGTCGGAATCACCCAGCTCACGGCAGAAAGATTCCCGGAAGAGATGTCGGTCAGGATCTGCGCGCCCGATCCTTCGATTACAACATGATCGTTCCAAATGCTCCCCGTGCATTCGCTCGTCTCTGATGGATACGACGGTGAAGGCTCACAGATATGTTGAATCGCGTCCGGTGCGGTCCATATCGAGCCGGGCGTGGGCGCGTAATACTTCCAGCTGATGTTAGCGGTGTCCAACAGGTCGGTGAGCGTCGGATGGTCAAAGCACAGCTGCGTGATCAGGTTTTGAGGGAACGTGGGGTTTGGCTGGCTTATGTCGATGCTATTGATCTGGGCACCGGGTGGCGCAAGACATCCGGCCCATTCATCGTTGCTGCCGGAGCGCGCGTCGCCGTCGGGATTGTCGGAAATCGTGATGTTCTGCGTGATCCCGCTGGGGCAGGGATACTCTGGCGGCGCGCAAATTCGCGACGTCCCCGCGAGAATATATTGATGCGCCGGGAAGCTGTCGCCTTCGTTGGTCTGGAACATGCGGTCGCCGAACGCATAGGTCTCGGCCATGGTGAAATAGGGCTGAACGTCCGACGCCTGGACATATTGAAACTGAGGACAGGTGGGAACGGCGGGGTTCTGCGGACACGAGGTGGGGCAGCCATCGCCGGTGCACGGAATCTTGTCGGCGCCGTCCATGGCGCAACTGTTGCTCGCGGACTTGTAATCACAGATATCGAGGAAGGCGGAGTGACTGTGTCCCACGTCGTAGTTCGTCACCAGCGAATTTGACCTCAGGGGGACAACCTGTCCGGTCGAACTCATGCCCTGACTCGCGATGTCGGCGCCACGACTGATTAGGACCGGGTCGTGAAACAGGTTATCGGGAGTGCGGTTCTCCTGGAAGATGATTACGACGTGAGTGATTTGCCCGACCGAGAGGCTGATGGCGGTCTGATGCGTCAGACTACCCGACGCGCCGGTAACGGTTATGGTTGCTGCGCCTGTCGGTGCGTTTCCGGCGGCGGTGAGGGTGAGCGTGCTGGTCGTGGAGGTGGAGGTGGGGTTGAATGATGCAGTCACGCCACTGGGCACGCCCGATACGGAAAGAGAGACGCTTCCGCTGAAGCCGTCCGCTGGATTGACCGTGATGGTGCTACTGACGCCGGAACCGCCTTGTTTGATGGTAAGGCTGCTGGGGGAAGCTGAAAGTGTGAAATCCGGAGTGCCAGGGCTACCGGCTCCGCCCCCTCCACAGCCGATCAGGGATCCTATAAGGGAAACTGCGACTACCGACAGCAGCCGGAGTTTCGGCCGAATCATAGACCCTCTTCCTTTCACGGGAATGTAGTTTACTCCGATTCGAAATCCTCGACAGCCCGCCGCATGGGGTGCGCTAGTGAAGTGCTGGAGACGGCACGGCCTCAGCCCGCCTTACAAGTTGTATGGCAATGTTTCTTGTTTGATGCAGCCTGCCAGAGAATTGGTTGACCTGACTGGTCGCAGTTTTTCACCACTCTCTTGATGATTGTTGCAATCCCTTGCACTTCCGGAGCGATCTTAGACCGCCAGAAACGATCGATTTCGTCCTCCTGGCGGCCGCCCATCGAGGCTAGTCTCAGTGACTTGTCGGGCTTGGAGATTCTGTTGTTCTGCCGGCCGGGATGGTGGTAAGCGAAATGCATCCTCACCACCGGCGGATTGCAGTCAGGATTGCACTACTCCGCAGGATTCATACTGGCTTCATTTCGCAACGCTATTCTAAACCGCGCGGCTGGCGTATCGTTCAGGGCTAGCCGCGGTGTTTGGAAATCCCCGCTGGGCTCCCACCTTCAGGTGAGGATTTGCAGCCATAGCAAGTTGGTGAAATCAGCGGTTCGAAACAATTCGGGGGGAGTCAGTATGAATGCAATTCGTGCCAGCCTGCAAGGCGTCATCTCCACAGCGATCCTGGTCTGGGGAATGGCGGGGCCAGCCGCCTCGCAGAACGTTCTCGCCACGGTTCCAATCCCGACTGCCTCAGCCGGGCAGGTTGCGGTCGACCCGGCGCTTAATGTGATTTATGCCGGAGGCGGTCAGAACGGGGATAGCCTGACGATCATTGACGGCTCTAATTTCACTATTGCGACGACCATTAGCCCATCGGCGGGCGTTAGCTCCGATATGAAGAACGACAATTTCTGGACCGGGAGCTTAAGCGGCGGAAAAGTCACGGTATATTCGGGCGACAGCAACACTCCGATTTCTTCCACGTCGGTTGGCTCCTGCCCAGCGGCCGTCACCTTCGATTGCTCGAAGCGCCGCATGTGGGTGGCCTCGCAATGCGGTTCGGGGAACGACCCCGTCTGGGTTTTCGATGCGAATAAACTTACACCGATTGACGGTCCGATCGTTCCGAGCGGCACCATCAAGCAGCCGCCGGTCGTGAGCCCAAACACCGGGAAGCTGTATGTGACTTCGGGGGGAGTGTCGAAGGAGATCAACCCCACGAGCTTTGCGGTCTCGGACACAAAGTTTGGGACGGTGCTGGCCATCGATTCAAATACGAATAAGCTGTTTGCCACTTCAGGCAACAATCTCCAGATCATAGCCGGGCACACCGAGGCCATTTCCAAAACAGTCACGCTGACATACACCCCCGCTGCCATTGGCGTGAACAATGCGATGGCGCACGTGTATTTGCTCAATCCGAGTGGGAATTCGATTGACATCTATAGCGAGACGGGAAAGCTGCTCTCGACCATTATTCTCGGGTCCGACACACAGCCGACCAGTCTGGCAGTGGATTCGGTGCGAGGGAGAATGTTTGTGGACGTGCTCAACACGGCATTGAATTCGTGGGCGGTCGAGGTGATCGAAGACTTGTCGTCGGTGAGGATCTGCGGGTTTCCGGGGAGCTGCGACTATTAGGCGAAATGTGAGCTCTCTGGAAACTGAAGCCAGAGCGCAGTTTTATTGCGCGCGGACGACCCCAAAAGCGAGATATTATTGGTAATGTAAATTCATATATGTCAGTACGTTATGGTCGATATCTAAAGTTAACCAAGAGAGAAAAAGGTGAGGTCAATAGGAACTGGGTGGTCTTGACTTTAGGCCCCGGCACGGTATTCTTGGATGAAGCAACCGGTATTCCACCAACCAAACCAATTCCCCCGATTTGCTGTTGACGAGACGATTGAGGCTAAAGACTGCATGAAAGTCATTCGGATGGTGTTGGCTATTGTATTGGGGACAGCGTCAGGCCTCAGCATGGCTATGGAAACGGGGACGCAAACTGCGCTCTCCTCCGGGCTCAATCCGTCAACCTATGGGCAGTCGGTGACGTTTACGGCGGTCGTCACTCCTGCGCCGCCGGATGGGGAGACGGTTACGTTCCTGAAAGGTTCGACAACATTGGGAACGGGAAGTCTGCTCCGCGGTTCGGCCAGTTTCACCGCATCGACGCTGCCGGCCGGTACGTTGACCATGAAGGCTAAGTACAGCGGTGACTCGACCTACGCCAGCAGCACGTCGAACGTGGTGAACCAGGTCGTCGACCCAGCCTCGACGGCGACTATTTTGGCATCGTCGCCGAATCCGTCGAACTCCGGGCAGAGCGTGACGTTTACGGCGAGCGTGGCGCCGGAGTATAGCGGTACGGTCACCGGCATGGTCGCGTTTTACTACGGCAGCACGAAGAAAGCGACGGTTGCGCTTTCGAGCGGCGTGGCTACATACACGACGGCAAACCTACCCATCGGCACGGATAAGATGATGGCGACTTTTAACGGGAGCACTTCATTTACCAGCAGCACTTCCGCGCCGCTAAATCAGACAGTGGGCGGCGGGACATTTATTGATTCCACGATGACGTGGGATGGCGTCACGCGCTATTGCGAGGTGTATCTGCCGGCGAATCTACCTGCGAGTCCGCCAATGGTGCTGATGCTCCATGGAACGAGAACCACTCCCACCGAGGACTGGCAAGCGGTGATCGGCCTCGACTGGGGCTGGCAGCCAGTGGCCGACCAGTACGGTTTTGTTCTGGTGCAGCCGGCCTCTACCTATGATCAGAAATCGCACCAGTGGAATTGGAATGCTTACTTTCTGGACGGAGCTTTTCCCTATGCGCAAGGGTGTGGCGATCCGGACTGCCCGGACGATTCTGGTTTCCTGCGACAGCTGATTACTTCGCTAACGGCCCAATACAACGTGAATCGCAACATGGTTTACGTTACCGGGTTTTCTTCTGGTGCAGAAATGACGGAACGGGTTGGGGTCGACCTCTCCGATCTGGTGGCGGCAATCATTCCTGCATCAGGGCAGTTGGTCGCGGCGCAAGGGTCGGTCACTCCTCCCCTGCCTTTGCCGACGCCTCCGAGCCCGTTCCCGCCAATTTCGGTTCAGGAATGGCACGGCACGCTCGATAACGAACTGCCGCCGTGCAACTATGGCCCGACCAATTATTCCGGTGTCATCTACACCATGGATTCGGTGGACGACACTTTCAACTACTGGACGGGGCCGAATACCAACGCCTGCACGCAGTTTCAGACTACGCAGACCCTGTGTGCGAATAGTGCGCCCAACAATGCGAATGATGCTCCTTCCCCCGGACTGTCGGGCATGACGGGCAACATTGCCTCGAGTTGCGCGAATAACACGGAAGTGCAATTTATCTGGGAGCCGAATATCGCGCACTCCTGGCAGCCGAAATATGACGCGGTGCGCTGGCAGTTCTTTGCGGCTCATCCCAAGCAGCAATGATGCAACCGAGGCAGCGTGAAATGCGAGATGATGGAGTCGAAGGCCAACCAACCTTGGGGACGATCAATCATGGCAGTTGAGCAAGCGGCGGGCGCGAGCGAAATGATGAAGGAACTGATCGGCTACATCACGGAAAAAGTGATCAAGGGCAAGAGTGAAATCAACGAGGACACGCCGCTCGTTTCTTCCGGCCTGGTGGATTCTTTCGCGCTGATCGAGATTTTCCTGGAACTGCAGAGGATCGCTGGCCGCAAAGTTCCTGCCAGCAAGGTGCAGGCGAAAGACATGGATACGGTGCGGCTGATGTTTGCCACAGCTGAGAGGTTTGGCAAGCCGGTCAAAGCCTGAGTTTGATTGAGTCACAATGCAGCAGAGGTCAGTCTTAGAGGTCAGTCTTAAGAGAGTTGATCTTGGACGAGAGGATGATTAATCGATAGGGCCATGAGACATCTGTCGCGGAATTCGCTGATTACTCTGACTATCAATCTTGCGCTCACGGTCGGGTCGGCGAGTGCGCAGGTGCAATTCGAACACATCGTCATCATCGATCAAGAAAATCGGACTCCGGACAATTTGTTTGGCAGCAATCCGACGTTTGAGCCCGGCGTCGATATTCAGACCTATGGCGTGAACTCCAAAGGCGCGACGGTGCCGTTTACTTCGGTGGCGCTTGCGGATTGCTACGACCTCGGCCACAGCCATTTGTCGTTTCAGAAAGCTTATAACAACGGGAAGATGAATGGCTCCGACAAGGTAGCAGTTACGCTGGCAAAGGGTTGCGTCGCGGGGGTTAATCCGCAGTTCCGATACGTGGATAATTCCACCGGCATCATCCAGCCCTACTTTGATCTCGCCGAGCAGTATGGGTTTGCCAACCGGATGTTTCAGACCAATCAGGGAGCGAGCTTTCCCTCGCATTTGTTTCTCATCGCAGGAACATCCGCTCCGTCGAATGACAGTGATTTGTTCGCCTCCGAAAATCCTAAGGGCGTTTCGACGGGATGCTCATCGGCTCCCGGCACGATCGTGGAGATGATCAATCCTCAAGGCGTTTACAGCAGCATGTACCCGTGCTTCAGTAACTCCACGCTGATCGATCTGCTGGAAGGCGCAAATCTGACTTGGCGATACTACGCGGCGAACAGCAAGACGATTCTGACTTCTCCGAATGCGATCAGTTCGATCTGCCAGGCGCAGGAGGTCAAGGGCAAGCTGACGTGCACCGGCAGCGAGTGGGCGAACGTGATCCTGAAGCCGGCGCAGGTGCTGACCGACATCGGGAAGTGCAATCTCGCTAATGTGGTTTGGGTCACGCCGACAGGACAGAACTCTGACCACCCGGTGGGCAACACTGGCGGCGGGCCGGCATGGGTTGCGTCGATTGTGAACACGATTGGCAACTCCAGCTGCGGATATTGGCAGAATACGGCGATTCTCATCACCTGGGATGACTGGGGGGGATGGTACGACCATGTTCCGCCTTACTTGATTGGGCAGCCGAATGGATGGGGAGAGAGCTATGTCTATGGCTTTCGCGTGCCGCTGTTGGTGGTCTCGGCGTATACGCCCGCTGGATATGTGAGCGTCAACAATCATGATTTCGGCAGCATGCTTAGATTCGTGGAGACGAATTTTGGCTTGGGCCTGATTGGCCCCGGCACGTGGGCGGATAGCTATGCGGATGATCTGATGGAATTTTTCGTGTCGGGCACGCCTCGGAGCTTTGGTGCCATCCCGGCGAGATTCGGCGCGGAGCACTTCATCAACAACACAGAACCGGATACGGCTCCCGACGACGACTAGAGCGTGGGGTCATTGTTTCCAGTTGGCCAGCATCTCGGTAATCTTTCCGCGATCGATTTTGCCGTTAACGTTTAAGGGAATCTGCGGAAAGTGGTAGATGCGGTTCGGCACCATGTAGCGTGGCAGTCTGGTTTCGCAAGCGGCGATAATCTGTCTGTCGTGGGCTGGGTCCGCGCCCGAGAGCACTCCGACAATGCCGGATGCGGAGCCATCCGAAAGAGGCCAGGGAATCGCGACCGCCAATTCGGTGCGCGCGGCCTCACGCAACACCAAGTCGATCTCCTGCAATTCCACCCGATAGCCGTTTATTTTTACTTGGAAATCTCGCCGACCTAGATAGAAGAGGCATCCTCGCTCATCTTGGCGGACCAGATCGCCGGTGCGATACCAGATCTGGCCGCCGGTGTGCTTTAGGCGAACAAAGCTTGCGGCTGTTTTTTCCGGATCGTTCAAATATCCGTGCGTGACCTGCGAGCCGCCGAGGCAGAGCTCGCCACTTTCGCCGATCGGTACGGGGGCTAAATCTTCATCGACAGCGCATACTTGTTGACCGTCGAAGGGCCAGCCGATGGGCACCAGTCCGCGCACGCATTCCGCCGGCGAGGTTGCCTGATCCCAGCGGTAGTAAGTGATGGCAATGGTCGCCTCGGTGGGGCCGTATAGATTTTCGAGGATGGAATTGCTCGCTGCCGCTTGCCAGGCCGCGGCGAGCGTTGCGGATAGCGCCTCTCCGCAGAAGAGGCTCCAGCGCAGCGTGGGGAACGCTCCGGGATCCAGCAATCCGAGTTTCGATGCGAACATCGCCACCGAGGGAACGGAGAACCAGCAGGTCAGAGCTTTCTCTTCGATCAGAGTGGCGGGCGTGAGCGTCTGCTCGGCGTAGGGGCAAAGCGTCGCTCCTGCATCCCAGCAGGTAAACAGATCGTGCACGCTCAAATCAAACGTCAGATCGAAATTTTGCGAACAGCGATCTCCGGCGTGCATGGCAAAGCGCTGGGCGGCGTATTCCACGTAGGCGACCGCGTTTGACTGGCTGACGGCCACGCCTTTGGGCACTCCGGTGCTGCCCGAGGTGAACAGCAGATAGGCGGTATCGTTTGCGTCGACTTTGGGGGCGCGCGGGTCGGCGATTCTTTTCAACTCGCGCGCGGAGATGGCACGGTGTGGATTGGGAATCTCGGGCTCCCACTCAGCATCGGAGAGTATCAGTGTCAGAGGCTGATCGAGACGCGGGAGCAAGGCTTGGAGCGTGTCGGCGCACTCTTTTCCCACAACCAAGGTCTTGCATCCTGACGCTTTCAGCATGATCAAAGTTCTCTCTAGTGGGAACTTGGGATTGAGGGGGACGTAGCCGCGTCCGCTTCCGAGGATGCCTAAGATTCCGCCGTATGCTCCAACACTTCGACTGGCCAGAACGCCGACGACTTTTCCGGAGGGAACGAGATGGTCTTGGAGGCACGCTGTGATGCGGCCGGCATAATTCCAGAGCTGCTCGTAGCTCAGCGACAGATCGCCAAGTTCGAGCGACGGGTTGCCGGGAGCGGACAGCAGGGAACGGAGAAATCCGCTGATCAGGCTTTTTGGTTGTGGCGGAGCGGACATCAATCACCCGAGTTTCGTAAAGACTAGGTCAAGTTGTACGACGTCTTTAATCGAAGTCTACTTGCTTCAATGGCTCAGTTTGCAAAAAACGGTAACCACAAAGGCCACCAAGGTACACGAAGGAAAGAGCTTGATTCCGGTCGCGGTGGCGAATTAATGGGCCGCCGGATGTTGCAGAATATCGAACAGCCGGTCGGCGACAATTTGATTTCCCTCCGGCTTCAGGTGCGAGATGCCTACGTAGAGCGAATCTTTTTGATCATCGAGAATATCTCCGAGGTAGTAAAAGCCTGGGCGATGGATGGCGCGGCCTCGTTGGTACGTCGCCTGGTACATCTGGCCGAGGCCGGGAAACTTCTGATACTCCATGTTTAAGACCTGTTGTTCGTAGGGCGTCAGCGCTTTGTGGCCAACCGGCATATTCGGATACCACGCGAAAATTGCGTGGAAGCCATACTGCGTGGCCAGCACATTGACGATGTCGATATTCTGCAAATAATTCTCGACGATGGCGGCGGAGAGCGCGTCGGCGTCTCGGGCCGGGATGGGTGCTTCGTTTTTCTGGTTGTGGAAAGGGGCTCGGACCGCAATTTTCTCTAGAAAGCGATAGGTGTTGGTCTGGCGGAGATACGAAAATCCTGCCTTCTGCGAGGTACCCCAGTTGTCCAGAAAATTCTTAAACGAGTTGTAATTACTGTGTACATCGGCGCGTCCGCTCTGATAGGCGGCGAAGGCCTCAGTGCCGCCGTCATAAAAAAGCACGACATCCGGCTTGCGGGCGGCATGCTTGAGTTGCTCGATCAAGCCGATTGTCTCCTGCGTGTTGGACCAGCCTTTTTCTGCGTAATTGACGACGCAGACGGGGCGGCCGGACTTTTCGTAGTCTCGGGCGATATAGGCCGGGATGGTTTCTTCGTCGGGCGAGCCGGCTCCCCACATTACGGAATCGCCAAACGTCCATAGGGTGAGAGTCTTGTCATCTTTATTGTTATCGCTATGGCATTGCGTGTGGGGAGTGCGGCGGACGCCGTCCTGATCGATGGCCAGCACTTCACCTGTATAGGGAGCGCGCCGCCAGAGCACATACTGGTGATAGGTTACCTTGTTGGCCTGCTCGAATTCCTTCCAATATTCGCGCTCAGCGGGGCTGCCGTCCTTGGCCAGATCGAGTTTGACGGCCGGTTCCATGACGTCGCGATCGGCGGGAAGGTAACGGCGATAGGAATAAAATTCGACCGCGGCGAGCAGAACTACGCCTAACGTGACGGCAACACAAAAGCGGACAGCGAAAGACTTGAGGAGGGATTTGTACTGCGTCGCAGACGTTTCCCGACTCTCCACGGTCTGGTCATTCTCAGTTATCGGCACAAATGCTGAACCTCGGTTGTCCGCTCGAAACCTGATTGAATGCTAGCATAGGGCGCTCGGTCGAAAGTTGCGCTGGTAATCACCGGAGTAATTGTTCGCGAAGCGGACTGGCAGTGCAAACAAAATCCACAGGTCCTTCGCTGCGCTCAGGATGACAGTGAGAGCTTTGACGCGCACTTGCGCGACGGGACACTAGAAAAGGGCGTACATCACGGGGCCGGTTTCAGCTTGGCCGGGCTGAAAGATCACGCTCAGATAAATTGCGAGGACAACGACCACGGGCGTAATCCACACCCAGCGTTCACGCGCCAGTGTGCTGAGAATGGTTCGGAGTCGGCCTGGCGCCGGTTCGCTCAAACGATCGAGCAGTGCGCCGGCCCCGATGACCGCGAAGTATCCTAGGGCGGCGAGAAGAGTCATCACGTAGAAGCTGTGATCGAGGGTAAGGTGCCGATAGCTGCGCAAAGATGCCATCGCTTTCAGCATGGCGATTGCCTGCCGCACGCTATTGGCGCGAAAGAAAATGTAACCGATGCATACCGCGCAGAAAGTCAGGCACCACGAGATGGCGGTGGGCAGTGAGCCCGACCATTCGAATCCTGCGCGTTTGCGAAACTCCTGCCACTGGCGGTGCAGAACGAGCAAAATACCGTGGTAGATGCCCCAGATCAGGAATAGGAAATTTCCTGTTTTCCCGGCGTTGACGTGCCACAGGCCGAACATGAACATGGCGATCACCAGCGACAGGTTGCGCCACCACACCTCGCGGCGCATGGTGGCTAGCGGCAGAAAAAGGAAATCGCGTATCCAGAAGGAGAGCGACATGTGCCAGCGGGTCCAGAAAACGGAGATTGTGGTGGAAAGATAGGGACGGTTGAAATTTTCGTGTAGCCGAATGCCGAAGAGGCGCGCGGCGCCGATGACTACGTGCGAATATCCGCCGAAGCTAAAGTAGAGTTGGAACGCGTAAGCGAGAATCATGCACCAGGCATCGATTCCGCTGAGTGGCACGGCACCTTTTAAATGCGGGTGGTCGAAGATGGCGTCGACGCCGGCTCCGGCATAGAGGCCGCCGCTCATGACCTCTTCGATCATGATCATGAGAACGCCAATTGAGATGCGCCGTACGCCGGTCTTCAGATCATCGTTGGTGACCGACCAATGCTGGCGAAATTGCGGCAACATGCTGGACATGCGACAGATCGGGCCCTGCAACACCGTCGGCCAGAATGCCATGTAGAGGCAAAACTCCAGCAGCGTGGGATTCAGATCTTCTTCGCGATAGAGCTCGAGTAAATAGCTGAGAGCCTGGAAGGTCCAGAAGGAGATTCCGAGAGGGAAAATCATCCGCTTGAGCAGCGCGAGCGGAGAACCGGAGGGCGCCACTGCGCCGACCAAAGGCAGGTATTTGAAGACGCTGAGGAGGGCCAGATTGAGAATGATGCCCGTCCAGAGGCGGCCTTCGGTGATGCGTTTCTTCAGCCATTCGCCGAGGGCGTAATTCATCAGCGAACTGAACAGCAGGATGATGATTAGCCACGAGCCCCAACTGATGTAGAAAAGATAACTGGCGATGAGGTAGAGCGCTTGGCGGGCGGTGACGGACCGCAGCCGCATGGCGACCAGCCATACCACGATTACGCCGATTCCGTATCCGAGAAATTGTGTCGTCATAATTTAATTTTTTCTGTTCACGAATTCGAACCACCGCGCTCGCTTCGCTCTCCGCCTAGCGATTGATCTCCTCTACAGGCTTGCTCGCTTGTGTTCTGGCAGAACTGCCCGAAGCCATGCGCCGCAGCACTTCGGCAAACTGGCTGGCGACTACCGACCAGTCAAACTTTGCGGCCAGATGAACCGCAGCCTGCTCGAATCGTCGGCGCACTTGGGCGTCGCGCAGCAGAAGAAGGATGGCGTCGGCGAACAAGTGCGCCTCGTCGGCGAGCAGTAGATCGCGTCCGTTCTCGAAAGTAAGCCCCTCGGCGCCGATCGAGGTCGAGACGAGCGCTTTGCCCATCGCCATGGCTTCATAAATTTTGAGCCGCGTGCCGCCGCCGATGCGCAACGGAACGACCACTACTGTCGCATCCCGCAAGTAGTTGGTGACTGACGGAACGGTGCCTGTGACCACGACCGATTTCGAAGCCAGCCGCTGCACTCTGGAGAAGGGCGTTCGCCCGACGATCTGGAAAATGGCATGGGGAAACTCGGCCAGAACGCGCGGCCAAATTTCGGCGCAGAAATATTCCATGGCATCAATGTTTGGCTCCCAGTCCATCGAACCGGTGAAGACGATGCGCGGAGGCGCGGCGGACGATGGCGGCGCTACCTGAAACTGCTGCGTGTCGACTCCGGTTGGATTCACGGTGATGTCGCAGGAAGGGTCCATTTCCATCATCTGCTGGCGGTCGTTTTCTGAAACGGCGACGATGTGGTGGAAGCGGGCGAGGGTGCGTCGCTCGTAGCGCGACATGCGCGCGGCTTCAAGTTTGTAAGCCAACTTTCTGAGCGGATGCGATTCGGTTGTTGCCATGCGCCGCCACAAGGCGCTCTCGACGTTGTGCTGAAAAAGCAGGCACGGTATGGGGAGTTTCGCCGGAAAATTTAACGATGGGGCTAAGAAATCGCACACCGCGACATCGAACTGTCCGCTCGCAAGCTGGTTGGCAATCAGCTTGCGTACGGCCGGATGCGTGAACTTCGACACGGAATATGGTGCAACCCTAGGCAACTTGCGAAGGTAGTCGGCCACCCCTCGTAGTCCCTCGGAATCGGTTGCAGCGGTGTAAACGACTTGAGCATGGGGGAACTGCTGCGGAAGGGCCGCCTCGTATTCCAGGTCGCGCTTTCCGCCGTAGTAGGAAAGGAGGGTGAGCGGACTCGCTTTATCTTCACTTTGATTTTGATTCTGCGCCAAACGACGCAGGATGTTGTAGGAGCGAATCTTGCCCCCCGTATCGACAGGAAGGAGTTTGCCTGCCTTCACCCACAACACTCTCACTCGTGAATTCCCCGTCCGTGGATACGGATGCGAATCGCTGTTTGGCATGGGCCAGACGGCGCCCAGCCTCTAGCAGCGTATCATTTTTGCTCAGGGTTACTCGAAGCAGGATCTCACGGGGCAACGCGGGCATAACTATGGCGCGGGGCCGGAAAAACTGTGCAGCCGAGTTTCCCTGCTAAAATAAAAATAAAATCAGTGGCGCGGAGAGATGGCCGAGTGGCTGAAGGCGCGCGCCTCGAAAGCGTGTATACCTTAACGGGTATCGGGGGTTCGAATCCCTCTCTCTCCGCCAGTTCCTTATAGTACTCTTGAAGCCTTACGATGCCGCTCTGATGCATTGCTACCCGATCAGCCCCGAATTAATCACGTCATTAACGACGATGCGGAATGCTCCACACCCGTGGAAGTCGCACAGATTCAGAATGACCTTTTCTCGTAGTCGGGGGCGAAGACTATGGCTCTTGAAATTGTTTACGTCAATACATACGCCCAAACTCTTAACCTTGCTGTAACAAATCCAGTCTTTCCCCCATTCGTCCACAATGCAGTCATAATCACACCAGCAGATATCGTGTCACTGGATATCAGGCAAAGACAAGGATTGGTCGATAGCGAGATCGCGGCAAGTGCGACGAATCACATCAAGGACAGCAGCGGAGTCAACGAACTCGAAGCCGTAGCGGAAAGCGTTCCTTTCGCTAACCATCGCAAGAATGATCACAGGTCCGGAGGGAAGCATGAAGTCCAACTCCAGAATCTCGCCCAAGGGCACTTCAAGGGTCAGCATCGCTGCGATCCCGGATTCGCTGATGTCAACGGTATAGCCCTTCAGCCGACCGCACGTCCGAGAATGTATCGAGATATCGACTTCTAATTTGAACCGGGGATAGCGGCGGGCCTCGATGCTGTACGCATTCATCGTGCCGAGGTTCTCCTGATCATTTGCGCATAATCCATAATCGCGTCCGCAAAGCTCAACCAGTTCTTCTAAAACAAAATTATTCACGCGATGACACGTCGTGTTTGTATTTTTATTGTTTGTCCTATTTTTGTAACGGCTATCAATGCAGTCATGCACACTGGCAGAAATTCATCGTGTCAGCTTCGATAACATCCTGCCTTCAGCGGACAATTCGCGTATGCGTCCAATTCGCTGCTCCTCTCCTTTTATGTCCTCTTCATTCATTCCTAAGAACGTTCGTCGGTTGAAGCGAAAGCTGGCTAAGAGTGCATAATGGGCGGGCAGATGGCTGCGTGCTATGCTGTCCCGTCGCCATTCGAGAGCCGAAATCGTGCCTTCCTTGATCGAACATCCTTGGCTATTGTTCCCGATCTTGCTCGTTGGCTTGACGCTAGTAGTGGAGGCCGGATTACGGCTCCGATACGCTGCGTCGCCTGGCATGGACGAAGAACGCCAGTCGCTCATCGAATCAGCGCGCAATGGTCTAAGCGTGCTGCTGAGTCTCCTGCTCGGATTCAGTCTTCCGATGGCCTTGTCACACTATGAGCAGCGCAGGCAACTGGTGACTGATGAGGCGAATGCAATCGCAACGGTCGAACAGCGCGCTCAGCCGTTACCCGAGCCATTTCGCAGCAATATTCTCCAGTTGGTGCGGGAGTACGTCGATGCGCGCATCGACTTCGCCAAAGGCGCATTAAATGGGCACACAGTGCTAGCGGCCATCGATCATGCCAAACATCTGCAGAATGAAATGCTGCAGCAAACCGTGATGCTCGTTCAACAAAAGCCCAATGCAGTTACACCGATATTTGCGCAGGCCCTCGGCGAACAGGGCAAGCGCTAACGGCGGGCCATCCGGGATCAATAATTTGTTGATGGAATCAGAAATGGATTCGATGGTCAACGAGTGCTTCTAATGGGATATTTCGCCACCTGTAGTTTCAGAGCGTATTCTGCGATCTTAGTGCTGTATCACCGCGCCGTGAAGCGCCCAGACTTTGGGCGATTATCCTGATAGCAGCCGGGATTCTGGTATCTGCTTTTGCACGCCAAATTTCCAAATTTCCACGTGGAAACCTTCGGCATGGGCACGTTATATCAGCGCCATCCTCGGGCTGCACCAAGGACGCACAACCCCCGTTATCTTACCTCGGTTCTTCAACGCGGCCACACTTAGGACTATGCAGGTAGACGCGCCAATGTTCAGTGATGGCCTCAGTATAGGTTTTTTCATCGGCTTTCTATCGTCGCTTCTAATGGGTAGCCTTTTTTTCGGTTATTGGCTTGTGATGCGTCCTCATTCCGTGTCCCAGCGAGAGGTGAAGTCTAGGGCCGCGTCAGCATCAAATTAGGACAGTCTTCGGCATAGCTGAAAGCAAGCTGTCAACCGGTCGCGATTTTCACGAGTGGCCTGACGAGTCATTCTTGAACGAACTGCCACCGCACATCAATTGTTGAATGTTGAAATCAGTCGATTGCCCGTTTTGACCGTTGGTCAATGAGTGCTTCTAACGGGGTTTTCTGACGGCGACGCCATCTCCTTATCGCGCAGATCGTTAATGCTAAACCGTGCCACCCAAATGCGCTCTGAATCTGAATATTCAACGATACCCTTGATCGGGAAAAAATCCCCCGACGCCAATTCGACCTCCAACCCGTTTCGAAGCGCGACCTGCGATTCATTGAGAGACCGTATGGCGCCAATAGTGTTCAGTCGCACTCTTCGTTCCTTATCGCAGTTGTTGAAGTCGACCTCGAGGCTTGGCATGACATGTCCAGTCCTTTGGCGCTTGTCGTTGAGTGTAATCGCGAAGATAACCGGCTAATATCGCGGATTGAGGCCACTCTCTGAGGGCGACGGCCTGATCATTTTCCTTCAGTCGAAGTTGTCCTTATCTCTCCAGCGAGCCCCGCTTGAGCCAATGGCGGCCGCCTTACGATAAAATAGGGCTAACGAATCCCGCTCTCTCCGCCAGTTCTTCAAAAACCCGCCAAATACGGGCAAAATCCCAAATAGCCAGCGAACTTTGCTATTCCGCTTTGCTACTCTCGAAAACCCAGCAAACGGGAGTATTGAAGCGTATGAATCGAACCGTGAAGCTGTACCGCAGCGTCAAATGTCCTTCCGGCGCGTGGGCCACCCAGCCCGTTCCGGATAATCGACTCCGCAGCCTGAAAGACTTGCCCGAGAAACGGGACAATTTCTACCTTGTCTACTACGCGGGCAAGACCCGCCAGATGCCACCCGTGGGCCGCTTCGCCGATGCAGCCAAGCAAAAGCTCATCCAGAAACGCAAGGAATTGGATGCCCGTGCCACGGGCGTCGAGCTTCCAGCAGAGCCCCTGCCAGAGCTGAACCCGAAGCCGGAATTGAATCTCGCCGCTGGGGTCGAGAAGTACCTCTCGCAAATGATGTCGTTCGTTGGAAATGACGGCCACGGTCGGACAAAAAAATCCGTGAATGCCTACCGCAACCGCTTAAGTTTTTACCTGCGTTTCTGCGCAGAGAATTGCGTCACGGGCTTGAGGCTCGGGGATTACGACCACCTGATGGAGTACGTCGGCTGGCTGCGCAAGCAGACGAAGCGAAATGGGAAAACGATTAGCGACCGCTGTGTGTTCAACATTTTCGCCACGCTCGGCACCTTGGCGCTGAGTCTGGACATTACGGTTCCCGCCAAGAAAGTCTTGCCTAAGCTGGGCTACAAAAAGAAAGAGGTCAAGGCGCACACGGATCGGGAACTGCAATCACTGTGGGCTTCTTGCATGCCGGACGAGGAGTTGCTGTACAAATTTTTCCTGTGGTCGATGGGACGCGAACAGGAAGTGGCGCACACCGAGGTGGGCGATCTGGACTTCATCAACAACACCGTTCACATCCGTCCCAAGCCGCATCGCAATTACCGTTTGAAATCAAAGCGCAATTGCAACGGCAATGTGGGTGATCGCTACGTCCCGATTCATGCATCGTTAATGGCGCGGTCAAGGAATACATCGAGCGCAAGAAACTGCGGGAAGGTGATCTGCTGTTCGCGAACCTCGGAGGAAACGTTGAGGGGCACTATCTGCGGAAGCTGCAAGAAATCGTGAAACGCAGTTGACATTCCGCAAGGACCCCGTTGAGCCCAGCCTGTGGTTGAGCGCCTGCCCAAAAATACGGCGTGCGCTGGCGTACTGACGATTTAAAGATGCGGGTGCTACGCTTTCACTTTTCGCCATGAAAAAGAACCCCAGCCCAAGAAAAGTACTCGCTATCGGTTGTCCGACTTGCGGCGCTGCTCCGGGAGAGAAGTGTCAGCTTACCAGCGGCCAACCGCGCACTGAGCCGCATCGAGATCGCCGATTACTCGCAAAAGAGTAGAAGTCCCGTGAATTCCCGCTCGGCGCCGTGCCTGTGCTTTCTTGAACGAGCCGATGCTCGTGAACTCGCTAAACTTTCTTAAGCCATGGCTGGTGGAGTCGCCTGCGCCCGTCATCATCCCACTTTACGACGGCG
>Ga0209008_1000309_pt1 | contig 19064 bp, 17 predicted proteins | sample JacPin_JW_Ref_O3_FD_187963 | JGI IMG/M metagenome (GOLD analysis project Ga0209008, IMG submission 187963) | Forest soil microbial communities from Algoma, Ontario, Canada - Jack Pine, Ontario site 1_JW_Ref_O3 (SPAdes) (version 2) | ecosystem: Environmental > Terrestrial > Soil > Boreal...
ACCCGAATCGCTGTGGTTCGAGACAGTTCCACCCGCACGGCGCGTTTCGCGCCAGCAGTTGATTGCGACCGCTAATATGTACTTCGCGGGCCTGGAGAACAACGACGGGAAAGGGGTGTATCCGTTCAGCGACGATTGTGACCGCATAGAAAACGGAATTCATACGACGAACAATCCGACGCTGTCGCCGAACGCTCCTTTCAACGCTTTTGCGCTGGGCTGCATTGCGCAGTTCAAGAGTGGCTACTATGCAGTAGTCACTCGGATTCATCACCGGCGTTTTCCGATCGTTGATGAAGAGCGCGGAATCGTCTGGGCGTACGTGATCTTCGATCAGAATGGCACCGTTCAAACGATCCACCTCACCAACGGCCAGGATGTATCGATGAAGAATTTCAATCGGCCATCGAGCCTGGAAGTCACCGAGGCGTTCAAGATCGAAGACGGCAAGATCCGGCGGATCGAAATGGTGGGATCGGGATTGCAGTATCATTTGAATTCCGCCTGGGGCGGGATCAGCGATAAGTAAGGCGAGACCGTGAGCAGCAGATCCCTGCTCGGCGTGAAACAGAACCCCAGGGTACGACAGTTGTAACGTGCAAGGCAGGGCAGCGAAAACCAGGAAGTCGAGCGAGAAAGAATCGGACCAATGGACAGAAATCTGAACATCGTTAGAATCGCATTCCTGTGTGCGTGTCTGGCATGGGGCGGGGCGTCGCGGGCACAAGCGCAACAGGCTCCGGCTGCGACAGGCCCGAATCTCGGCGCGGGCACGGAAACGGGCATCGGAACATTTCAAACGCACTGCATGGGCTGCCATGGAAATCCTGCCGTACCGCAGGCTCCGGCACCTGACGCGGTGCGCCAGATGCCGCCAGAAAGAATCTACGAAGCGCTCACGACAGGCGTGATGAAACCCCAGGGCGACGGATTGACCGACGATCAGAAGAAAATGCTCGCCACGTTCCTCAGCGGTCGGCCGCTTGGCAGCCTTAAACAAGGCGATGCGAAAGACATGCCGAACCATTGCCCGTCAAACGCTCCGCTCGGCGATCCTTCAGCCTCTGCGGAATGGAACGGGTGGAGTCCTGATGGCATTAACTCGCGGTTTCAGGACGCGAAGGATGCGGGCTTGACAGCGGATCAGGTGCCCCAACTTAAATTGAAATGGGCGTTTGGCTACCCGACCGGGCTTTCCGCGTTTGGTCAGCCGACCGTTGTTTCCGGGCGGATTTTTGTGGGGAGCGACATCGGCTACGTGTATTCGCTGGACGCGCAGACCGGCTGCGTGTACTGGTCGTATCAGGCCGAGGGGTCGGTCCGAAGCGCCGTCAGCATCGCGCCGGTGAAAAACCACGGCGCGACTAAGTATGCCGCTTATTTTGGAGACGCCCACGCCAATGTGTACGCAGTGGACGCGCAAACGGGCGAGCAGCTCTGGGTCACAAGAGTGGACGAACACTTCGTGGCCCGCATAACGGCCGCTCCCAAGGTTTACAACGGCGTCGTGTACATTCCGGTCTCATCTTCTGAGGAGTTTTCGTCCTCTAACCTCGACTACTCGTGCTGCACCGGCCGCGGAAGTGTAGTCGCACTCGACGCAGGGACCGGAAAACAGGTCTGGAAGACCTACGTGGTGGGTACACCCGAGCCAGTGCGAAAAAACTCGAAGGGCGTCCAGCAGTTCGCGCCGTCCGGCGGTTCAATCTGGAATTCGCCAACGATTGATGCGAAGCGCAACGCGATCTATTTTGGCACCGGCGACGGACAGACCGAGCCGACTCCTGACACGACCGACGCGATCATGGCGCTAGATCTGAAGACGGGCGCTGTTTTGTGGTTTTATCAAGCGCAGGCCGGCGACGCATTCATGGGCGGTTGCAGCGGAGACACCCGAACGGACAACTGCCCGAAGCAAAATGGACCTGACCAGGATATTGGAAATTCACCCATTTTGCGCAAGCTACCGAACGGAAAAAGCGTCGTCGTGTTCGGCATGAAAAACGGCACCGTTACGGCGCTCGATCCGGACCGGAAAGGCGCGGTGGTTTGGAGCATCCACGTGGTCGATATACCCAAGGGTCAGGAAAACTCCTTTGCCGCCCATCTGAACGGCGTGGTGTGGGGCGGTGCTGCGGACGCTGAAAACGTCTATTACGGATTGCAGTCCGGCGGAATGGTCGCGCTACGGCTTGCGACGGGCGAAATCGTCTGGCGCGCCACATTTCCGCAGGCGGCACACCTCAATAGCGATGGCACCATACCAGCCAAAGCCACGCTTACTCGCGTGGTCAATTCGGCGGCAGCGACGGCGATGCCCGGGGTCGTCTTCGTTGCTGGGTCGGACGGAAAGCTGCACGCCGTCTCGACCGTCGACGGCCGCATTCTTTGGGAGTATGACACTGCCCGCAAATTCGAAACGGTCAACAATGTCCCGGCAAGAGGCGGTGCAATCGCGTCCATCGGACCGTCGATCGCAGACGGCATGCTCTTCATCGGCTCGGGCTACGCCGTAACGGGTAGCAATTCCGGGAACGTGCTCCTTGCGTTCTCGGCTAAATAGGTCCTAAACAGATGAGCTACGTCGAGAGAAACCTGATTCCTGGAGAGAAGATTATGTACCGGACAGGTATTCACTGGAGCGTGCTCGTCGGGCCGACAATCGTCGCAGCGATCATCGCGGCACCTGGGATCGCGCTTTTGGCATATCGCGACCGCATCGCCGGCAATCAAATTCCCGTCGATGCCGTCTCCGCCGCGGGCATAGCCCTGCTCGTCGTAGCCGCGATCGTCTTGGCCTACAATGTGATCAAGAGAAGTGCTACCGAAATTGCGGTCACCGACAGGCGCGTCATTATCAAAACGGGAATGACCGGCCGGCGATCGCTTGAGATCATGATCGCCAAGGTCGAGAGCATAGGCATTGACGAGACCGTGATGGGCAGGGTCCTTGGATACGGCACGGTTGTGATTCACGGCACGGGCGGCACTCCGGAGCCATTCCGCAAAATCGCGCATCCTTCTGAATTCCGGCGCGAGGTGCAGCAGCAGGTCGACGGAGCCAAGCGATGACCGCAGAAGGTCCTCCAGCGCGAAGTCAGACATCGGCGGATGATTGCTGATCGAGCGCAAACGTGCTCAATGCGGTCTGGCATGGCCCAGCGCTTGCGCCATGCCTAGAAGCGCATCGCTGCGCCCGGGATCGATGATTGGCATCGAACGCGCCCAGCGGAGAACAGGTCGCGACTGGCCCTTCAGGGTCCACGCCCAGGCGATCTCACGCACGCAGTCAGGGCAAAAGTCTTGCTTGCCGCTCACCTGCCTCGCCGATTCAAGCAGGCGAATGGCGTTGGAAACGTCACCTTTCTTCGCCGCCGCTTCCGACATGTAGGCGAGCCCATTGCTCACATCCGCTGTATCCGTGCTCCTGCGCAGCTCCCGCTCCGCTTCAACGGTATCGACTGCAAATTGTTTGACGGCGATGTCGGAGTACCGGCATCTGTTTTGGTCTACCAGGCGATAGGCTTCGGCAAACTTCCCGGCATTCCCATCAGACCACGCGATGTCGCAGGGAGTTTCCTGGATGGTTCCAGATGCAATGCGGGCCGAAGGGCGAAGGGTGAATCGGGCCGCGTCGACTAACTCGGCGGCTCGTTTTCTATCGGTCATATGGGAAGCGAGCTCGTCCAAACGCTGGGGCTCACCGCGGTCCCTCAGTGCGCTCCCGACCTCGTAAAACAGATCATAGGCCGAGCGCTCGCTAACCTGCTCCGCGGTCTTGAGCCCGCCCTCGAAATCGCCGTTTGCGATTTCGCGGCTCCCAAACTCTTCCATTACCTTATCGGCATCGTCTGGTGTAGCGGTTGTTTCAAGCGCGCGGCGCAGGTCGCCCCTGCCAACCTGGATTCTGGCAATGTCCCGAGTTGTCTCTGGTCCCCGGGGGCTTAACAGCGAGCCGCTCAACTGCCTGACCATTTCCTTGGCGCCTTGAATATCGCCATTTTCGGCGCGAATCTGGATCAATTCTTCGGTCAAGCCGGACAGCTCGCGCTCGGAGGCGGAGCGGGGAACTCCCGACGCGATCTGGCGGGCCGTGATTAGCGCGTCGACGTAATACCCCTGCCCAGCCTGCTGCGCAAAGATCTGATCGAGCGGACCCCCATCCCGAGCAGCTTCGCGGAGCAAGTCCTTGGCAGAGATCCTGGCATCGAAACTTCTCGTGGACACAGCAAGCGAAATCCCAATCGCGGCACAGAGAAACAGAATCGCTGCGAGTCGGCGGCTCACTGGGGATTTCCCCCTGGAGTTCGAGAATGCCTTTATTGTAGCCTACAGCAGCGGACCGGCCCGCCTCGAAGTACTAGATGCCGACACTCGGGCCCTGGCCCCACGGTCGATGCTAGCTTGAACTGCCACCTGTCCTCGAGTACCATTGACTTTCGCTTTTGATTCGCCTAGAGTAAGCAACGCGAAGATAGAGCGTGTGAGGGCTCTGCAATGGCGCTGACAAAACGGCAGAAAGAAGTATTGAACTACCTGGTGGGCTTTATCAACAAGAACGGCTACTCGCCGAGCTTCGAGGAGATCGCGCACGCGCTCAAGCTGACCTCGCTTGCGACAGTGCACAAGCATCTGTCCACGCTCGAAAAGAAAGGTTTCATCCGCCGGGGGTACAACCAGAGCCGCTCGATCGAAGTCACTCAGCTGCCCAAGCAGGTGCGCGAGGAGATCCTGGACCGCCACGTCGTGGAACTACCGCTTGCTGGACGGATTGCGGCAGGGCGTCCGCTGGAAGCCGTCGAGGACCGTGAGACGATTTCGCTAGCGGATTTTGCGCGCGGGCAGAACACGTTTGTGCTGCAGGTGAAGGGTGAGTCGATGCGTGAGGATCATATCCTTGACGGCGATTACATTGTGGTTGAGCAGACCCAGGTAGCTAATCCAGGAGAAATTGTCGTCGCTTTAATCGGCGAAGATGAAGCGACCGTGAAACGATTCTATCGCGAGCCGGGCGGGAAAATTCGCCTCCAGCCTGCGAATTCATCCATGGCCCCGATTATGGCCGCCGCGACCGATGTGAAGATACAGGGGCGCGTCGTGGGAGTGCTCCGCAAATATTAGGGGCAGCGATTGATCGTGGCAGGGGCCGAGTCCCTCCTGTAACTCATCCCTTAGCTCCCCAAGCGTTGCTCTTCTGCTCCGTCCCGCCAATTCCACTTCGAATTCTGGGGAGTCCTGGTGGACAATTGGGCGTTGCCTCTAGCGACACAACTGTACCAATTTGGGATTGGCGCCGTTCTCGTGCCGGACTAGATTGATAAGCCCGGTGTGCATCTCGTAAGCTGAATCCGGCGCAGTTGGGCCCAAGGAGGGTAAATGTGGGGAGACAAGAAAACCGACGCTCCCGCTAGGCCGCCGCTCCCGCAGCAGCCTAGAACGAACGCAGTATCTGGTGGAACATCCATTTCTGGGGAGGCAAAAACAATGGCACCTATGGATTCGTCGTACCCGGCATCGTCGAGCGGCAGCGGCATCGCACGCCTCGGCGCCAGCCTGCATGTGAAGGGCGAGATTACGGGCAATGAAGACCTGGCCATTGACGGCAGCGTCGAAGGCCTCGTTCAACTCGAGGACCGCAAACTGACCATCGGCGCCAGCGCCAAGGTGACTGCCGATGTAATTGCCCGCGAAGTCGTGGTATACGGCAACGTGAAGGGCAATCTTCGGGCGCGCGATCGCATCGAGATCAAGAAGGACGGCTCGGTGGTCGGCGACCTGACGACGGCCCGGATCATGATCGAGGACGGAGCTTACTTCAAGGGCTCGATCGAAATCGACAAGGCCGGCGACGCAAGCGATAGCCACGACCTCGAGAAGCCCGCGTTCACGCGGACGCCTCGGACCGCGGCAACGACAGCCAGCTCCGACTAATCACACGCGCTCAACCCAGGGGCGGGTCGCCTCGGTGCGGCTCGCTACCCGCCTCCTGAATTTTGTGCCCGGACGGATCACGCCAGGCGAACGACGTAGTCGCCGCCGGCGGATTCAAACTGGACCTTTTCCTCGCGCGAAAGCCACCCGATCGCCATGAAGAAAAGGCTTTGCGGGACATTGACCGTTTCCATCAGTGTGGCAAGCGTGAGAGGGCCATCCTTTGAAAGGGTTTCCCAGACCGCACCCGCAGTCTCTCCAATATGGTCGTAGCTCACCGTCACAGCTCCCTTCGCACCACGCCTCTTCATTCCCTGAAGCCAGCAGTACGCGGCCGCCCTGCGGAGCAAAAGGTCGAGGCTCTCGAGTTGCGACGCGCTGGCCAGTGGGGTGATGACCGAATTCATGCCGAATACTCCAGGCTCCTAATGTGCACCAGTGTTGTTACGTGACGATTATCGAGTGGTAAATGCTCGCTACATTTTTGGCGCTTCCGCGTTTGCGACGACTCCTCGTTGACAGAAAGTGGGACGTAGCCTACACTTAGCGATTGTCTCTAGACGGAAAGGTGTGACTGAGGGCATGGGTACGTACGTTCCAAAGGGCCGAGAGGCCGAAGCACTGACGGTCGGGAAAGATTGGTTCGTCGTGGACGCCAACGGGCAGGTGCTGGGCCGTTTGGCGACCCGTATCGCGCGGATGTTGATCGGGAAAGACAAGCCGACCTATACGCCGTTTCTTGACTGCGGCGATCATGTGGTCGTGATCAATGCCGAACGAGTGAAGCTGACCGGAAACAAAATGGATCAGAAAATTTACCGGCACCACAGCGGCTATCCCGGGGGGCTGAAGGAAGTTTCCATCCGGGCGCTGATGCAACGCCGTCCAGAAGAGGTACTCCGCGAAGCGGTGCTTGGAATGTTGCCGAAGAACAAGCTCCGCGCGCGTCGCGCCAAGAAGCTGCGTGTCTATGCCGGAAGTGAAGCGCTCGCCCGCCACGCCGGACAGAAGCCTCAGCCGCTCGCGCTGTAACCTCGCGAATAGAGTTTCGAAAATTACGCGCCCGCGGAGAAGTCCGCAACAGGAGCCATCGAGGGCGCGATTTTGCACCTTACCGAAGTAGGAGGAAATTTGAGTTCAGCCTCGAATTCGCTCGGAGAAGCGGCAAAGAAACACTTCTACGGCACCGGACGCCGGCGGGAAGCGGTGGCTCGCGTGTATATCAAGGTCGGGCCGGCCCTGTTTACGGTGAACCGAAGGCCCGTGGAGGATTACTTCCGCAACGTGGCATGGCACACGGCCGCCGTTGAGCCGCTGAAATTCACCCAGATGCTCGACCAGGTCGAGGTGAAGGCGCAGGTCAAGGGCGGCGGCGTAGGCGGGCAAGCTGGAGCCGTGCGTATGGGCATCGCTCGCGCGCTCGCGAAGCTGAACCCGGAGTTGCGTCCCGCGCTGCGCAAGAATGGATTTCTGACGCGTGATTCGCGCATGAAGGAACGAAAGAAATACGGACAAAAAGGCGCACGTCGGCGCTTCCAGTTCAGCAAGCGGTAGTAGCACCATCGGTCCGGTCCCATGGACTGGTCCGAATTCACGGCCGGTAAGGAACCGGCAGAAAAGGATGCTGTCCCGGACGGCCGGGATCCAAAGCATCCCTTCAACGAGGAGGTATTTTGGGAGTCGAAATTACGATGAAAGAGCTTCTGGAGGCTGGCGTTCATTTTGGCCACCAGACTCGACGCTGGAATCCGAAGATGAAGGAATACATTTTCGGAGAGCGCAACGGAATCCACATTATTGACCTGCAAAAGACCCTCAAGCTGTTCCGTGAGGCTGCACGCTACGTATCCGAACAGGCCGGACAAGGCAAGAGCGTCCTGTTCCTGGGAACGAAACGTCAGGCCCAAGAGGCTATCTCGGAAGAGGCCCAGCGCTGCGGGATGTTCTACGTGAACCACCGCTGGCTCGGCGGCACGCTCACCAACTGGGCCACCCTGCAAAAGTCCATCAAACGGTTCAAGCTGTTGAAGGCAATGTCGGAAGATGGGCGGATGGCTCAATTTTCGAAGAAGGAAGGTGCGCGCCTGGATCGCGAGCTGAAGCACCTGCTGCAGAACTTCGCAGGTGTCGAGAACATGACCACGCTTCCCGACACCATGTTCGTGATCGACCCGAACGCCGAGGTGATCGCAGTGCGAGAAGCGCGCCGGATGGGAATCCCTGTGGTCGCGATTGTGGATACAAATTGCGACCCGAACCTGGTCGACTGGGTCATTCCTGGCAACGACGACGCTCTGCGCGCCATTCGTTTATTCACGTCCAAGATTTCCGATGCGGTTGTCGCCGGGCGGCAGTCGTTTGAGCAATCGCAAATCGCCGACCAGAAGGCGGCTGAGGGCGTGGGCGGCGAGGACGGGCCCGAATACGTCGACACCAGCGCGTACGAACAGTACGAGAAGCAGGAAGGCGACTTCGTCGAAGGCGAACCTGCTGCTTCCGAGGACGCGGCGGCGCCTGTGACGAGCGACGAAGAGACGCCTGCGAAGTAGTTTTCGCGCGGCGGCACACTCCCCGGGTCCGGCCAAGCCGGACCGATCAAACTCAAACGAAAAGGAATTGAGCATATCCATGGCGACAGCACCTGAACCCGGAAAAGGCGGCCCATCCGCACAGCTTGTGAAGGAGCTGCGCGACAAGACGGGCGCAGGCTTTTCGGATTGCCGCGCGGCACTGATCGAGGCTGCCGGCGATATCGAACAGGCCATTACCGTCCTGCGAAAGAAAGGTCAGGTGGCGGCCGCGAAGAAGGCTCAACGGGCGACATCGGAGGGGCTGGTTTCCTGCTACATTCACGCGGGCGGGAAGATCGGAGTTCTCGTCGAGGTCAATTGCGAAAGTGATTTCGTGGCGCGCACCGAGGCTTTTCAAGGCCTCTGCCACGATGTAGCCATGCACATCGCCGCGCTCGATCCGCTCTTCCTGCGCCGGGAAGACGTGACACAGGAGATGCTGGAGCGCAAGCGGGCCGCGTATCGCGATGAGGCCAAGGCCACGGGAAAACCAGAGGCCGTGATCGAAAAGATCGTTACCGGCAAGCTGGAAAAATTCTACGAAGAGAACTGTCTCTACGAGCAGCACTTCATCAAGGACGAGGGTACGACGGTGAAGGAGCTGGTGGACCAGGCCATCGCCAAAGTAGGCGAAAACATCGCCATCCGGCGCTTCTCCCGGTTCAAGGTCGGCGAGACTGACGGCGCTGCGCAGCCCGCCCAAGCGTCTGAAGAGCCCGATGCCCGGGTGCCCGCACCCAAGCCGTGAGTCGACTTCCTCGTTAAAACCAAGGCCGCCGATTCGTTTCGCGCGCGGCATTCGCGCTCGACGACAGCCGTCACAGGCCGCCGATTCTCTGCTAGAATGCCCGCGGGAGAGGGGCCTGTCCGGACGCGATGAAAAAATCTCAAAAGGAAAGCGGCGCGGAAACCTCCGGCAAGAAACCCGTCTTCAATCGCATCGTGGTGAAGCTTTCAGGCGAGTCGCTTTCCGGGCCCGATGCTTTTGGTATCCACGCTGAGACGATCCAAGGCATCGCCCGCGAGGTAAAGGCCGTTCACGATCTTGGGGTTGAGGTTGCGCTGATTGTCGGCGGAGGCAACATTTTTCGCGGCGCGCGCCAGCACGGACTTACCATTGACCGCGCGACCGGGGACTACATGGGCATGCTTGCGACGGTGCTCAACGGCTTGGCGATGCAGGACGCGCTGGAAAAAGCCGGATGCCATACGCGGCTGATGAGCGCGATCGAAATGAATCAGGTAGCCGAGCCTTTCATCCGGCGCCGCGCTGCGCGGCATCTGGAGAAAATGCGCGTGGTGATCTTCGCCGGAGGCACCGGCAATCCATATTTTTCCACGGATACCGCAGCGGCGCTGCGCGCCATGGAAATCAAGGCGCAGGTGATTTTGAAGGCAACGCGAGTGGATGGGATCTACGACGCCGATCCTGAGAAGGTGAAGACGGCGAAAAAATTCGAGAGCATCACTTATCTGGATGTCCTGCAGAAGGGGCTCACCGTGATGGACTCGACGGCAATCTCGCTTTGCATGGACAACAAGATGCCGATCGTCGTATTCGACATGAATGTGCCGGGAAACCTGAAGCGCGTGGTGGTGGGCGAACGGGTTGGTTCGACCGTCACGGCGTAAATCACTGGACTGCGGAGGCCGATTTTTCGATGAGCACGATTGAATCAAGCAAGGATGCTCTCGCTCAGGCGAAAGTTCGGATGGAAAAGGCGGTTGAGGATTTTCGCAAAGAGCTTGCCGGCGTCCGGACCGGGCGCGCAAACTCCGCGGTGCTCGATGGCGTGCGGGTGGACTACCATGGCACGCCAATGCCGATCAACCAGCTTGGAACCCTCAACGTTCCTGACCCGATGACCATTGTGATTGCGCCTTGGGATCCGAGCGCCGTTGCCCTGATTGACAAGGCCATTCGCACAGCCGACCTGGGTTTGAATCCGACCAATGACGGCAAGGTCGTGCGCGTTCCGATTCCACCGCTTACCGAAGACCGCCGCAAGGATCTCGCCAAGCACATTCACAAAGTGCTTGAAAATCATCGCACCGCGATTCGCAGCGTGCGGCGCGACATCAAGGACGCGGTCGAAAAGCTTGAGAAAGAGAAGAAGATCAGCGAGGACGACAAGAAGCGCACCCTCGAAGAACTTGAAAAAGTTACCCACGCCGAGACCAAGAAGATCGAGGACCTCTCAGCCGCGAAAGAGAAAGAAGTCCTCGGATTAAATTGACGGACTGCGGGCGTCGGCCGCCCCCGAGCGGCTCTCGGTTCACCAAGCGATCCGTTCTTCGGTTTCTCATCCGTTTTCATCGTATAACTGAACCATGATCGAGGCACGCCCGAGCAGAACCGCATTGCGTGTCGCCATGCGCCGCGCAGCGCACCAGCTCTTTGATCATCCCAAGGTGCTGGATGACCCGATCGCGCTTCCGATCATCGGGCGACAGGCCGCCGCAAAGCTCGAAAGCGAGCGAGGTGCCGATGATAACCGCATCGCACTCAGTATCCGGGCGTTCATGGTAGTGCGCAGCCGCTACGCCGAAGACACCCTGGCGCAGTTGGTCGCGCGCGGCGCGACGCAGTATGTAGTTCTCGGCGCTGGCCTGGACACCTTCGCGTATCGAAACCCCCACGGCAATTCGGCGCTCCATGTATTCGAAGTGGACTACCCGGCAACGCAGGAATGGAAACGCCGGCAGTTGGAGGACGCACGCATTGCGGTCCCAGCGTCGGTGACCTACGTTCCGGTGGATTTCGAGCGACAGACGCTTCAGGAGGGTCTCAAGCTCGCAGGTTTTAATCCGGCGAAGCCAACTTTCTTTTCCTGGCTTGGCGTAACCATGTATCTCACCGAAGATGCCGTAATGTCGACCTTCGGGTTTATTGCTTCAACACCGCCACCGGGGGGCGTTGCGTTCGACTACGCCGTCCCGCGATCTTCCCTGGGCTTGTTTGGACGAATCGCGCTTGACGCGGTTTCACGCCGGGTGGCGAGGGCTGGCGAGCCGTTTCGCACGTTCTTTGCGCCCGTAGAGCTGGCCCAGCGCCTTCGCACGATGGGCTTTTCGTCGGTCGAGGATCTCGGAGCCGAGGAAATCAACGCGCGGTATTTCAGAGATCGCCCGGACAGGCTGCGAATCATGGGTCGTATCGGCCGATTGATGAGCGCGCAAGTCTAGAGAGTGCTGGTAAGGCTCGAACGGCGGAGTCTCGGCATCAATTCGTTGCGCGTGCGTCCTCGGCGCGGCTCAATACCAGAGCACAATTGCCGTCCTTTGCAGAACACCTAAGGGTCGCGCGGCGGATGAGCATCAGAGGTGAAGCGTCCGGAAACATTGGGCCGTAGTCCAGCGAGCGCAGACTTTCAGCCAGAGGGCGCATCTTGGCGTCGCCGGAAACGAACCGCACGTCCTCCACGCGCGCTCTGTTCTCGCCGGGTGACAGGGCAATAAAAAAATCAGCCTTCGCGTTTTCGTCAAGAAGCTTCCCGGCTGGGATCGTGCGAAGGGTCTCAAGTTGCGTACTGGCTTTGGCTACCAGATCGTCGATCTTGGAATTGCCGCCAAGCAGGAGTGTCAGCCGCGCACGCGTTTCAGGATTGAAGTGGGGCGCAGCCAGCGCCTCGGCGTACGCCTCGATGGCGCGGTCTTTCTCGCCGCGCTTTTCGTATATCTGCGCGAAATGATCGCCCATTTCGCCGTTCTGATCGAGCAGCCAGGCGGCACGGATGTACCGCTCCGCGTTTTCCAGGTCGTCCTTCTGGAAATAAACCCAGCCGAGGGTGTCCCAACAGGCGGCGAGGCTTGCGACCTCTCGCAGCTGGCCAGGGGACACACGCTGCAGGTCAATTTTTCCGACGGCCGCAGTGGTTGCGCGAACCGCTGATTCGGCATACTGCTGGGCTTTGTCGAGATCGAATTTGCTGTCGGCAAGATCGAAGGCAATGTCGTTCCACACCGCAGCCGTGGGTGACAGCGCCGCACCTTTTTCAAACGCGGCGACCGCTTTTGGCTGGTCACCGGAATTCAGATAGGCCCGTCCGAGGCTCACCCGCAACTCGGCGTTCTCCGGCGAGAGAATCGTGGCCTTGTCGAGTTCCTGTGCGGCCTGGGGGTATTCGTGCTCGCCCAGAAGTATCTCTCCGAGTGCCGCGTGAGCGGCGGCATCGAGCGGGTTCAGCTCAACTTGCCTGCGGAACGCCGCGGCGGCTTGGGCGTCTTTGGACTGCCGCTGAAGTGCCAAGCCCAGATAATCGTTTGCGTGTTCATCGCTAGGATTGATGTCGAGCTGTTTTTGAAACGCGGCGGCTGCCTGCTCGAGTTTTCCGGTACGCAGATAGGCGAGCCCGAGGTCGTTCCAGGCCTGCTTGTGTTGTGGTTCGAGCTCGACGGAGCGGTTAAGGAGCGGGATTGACCCGGCAGCATCGCCCGCGTTCAGAAAGGCCAGACCGGCCTCAACCAAATCGTCGGCGGTCGCCGATGCAGGTATCACGGGCTCGCCGGGCGCGGTGTTGGTAACGACGAGCGAGCGGTTCTCATCCGCAGTAACGGCCCGCGCAAATTCGCGGTAGTCGTCTGAGCGCAAGGCCGGGAGCGTACGGGCCTTGAAATCAAGCGACCGCTCGGCGGTCAGTACGCCGTCGGCGAAACGATAACTGGATTTGAATTCCGCATAATCGCGCGCAATCGAGACAGAAGCCGGCGGTAGTACAGCATAAGTGGAAGGCAGGGTGAGCTTTAGTTTGACGGTCACATCGAGCGGGCTGCCGAGTTCGATCGGCTTTGCGGTGTCCTCGGGCGGATCCGGCAGTCCGATGGCCAGCAGCGGCAGCGGCGTATTCTCCCGCTTGCTTGACCACAACAGGAAGTTCGGCTGCTCGAATTGGATGTCAAGTTCGAACGGATCGTGTGTGGACGTGGATACGCCCGGTTTAACGCTGGTCACTTCGCCGCGAATCCCGTCGAGCGACAGAATCGTCTGTCCCAGATCGTTCCACTGCGGTTGTGGAGTCCGGTGAAATGCAAGCCGCAAGACCAACTCTGCGTCGCCGCGCATTGCATAGTGCGCCCGCGCCGCGAGCTTGCCGAGGTCGGTTACGTGGCCCTCGATGTCTACTTGCTGCGTCGAAACGAACGGCGGGTCAGCGGGAGTCTCGACAATTTTTCCGCCGACATCGATCGGGACGAGCAATGCCGATTTGTCACGTAGGGGAGAGGCGAGCAGCTGGAATGGAGCAACTTCGGTAGTCGGATCCATCCAGATCAATCCGGTGGAGTTCGAGGCTGCCGTGATGACGTGGTCGAATTGCGCCGGTGACGGCACCCCGAGATCGAGCTTGCGAGTGTAAGGGATTAAGACGGCATCGGATGAAATTCCGGCAGCCTTGAGCATTGCCGCCAGTAGTATGTGTTCGTCGGCGGAGTCGCCGTACTTCTGCGACAAGACTTCGGCTGCGTAGTGCGGCTGCCAGCCGGCCTGGCCAAGAGGAAGCTCCACGTTGCGGATATTTGTAGAAACGAAGTCGTAAAGCGCCTGGGCCTTGGCGAGAGGCCCTGGTTGGCCCTGAATCAATTCTTCTGTTTTCGCGCGGATCTCAGGCGTTGCTTCGTCGCGGCCCTGCTCGAGTTTTGCGTACCAGTGCGCCACCGCTTCCCAGCTGGCAAACGTCGTGAGCTCGACGTCCGGAGATTTCGATTTCGGCTGCGCCGGTTGATCCTTCGAGGCGTTGTCGGGAGACACGCTGAGGTTCGTGTGTTTCCATCGATAAATCATGCGCCCGTTCTCGCGAGCGCTTTCGTACGGCGAGTTTGCGGAGCACTTGAGAATCACTTTGCGGTTCTCGGGAATGCTGACTTCCAGGCGCTCGTCACGCACGATGGCGCTGTTTAGGAAGGTGTGCGCAAACCAGAATTCTCCGGGAGCGAAAGAAGATACAAGGCGAGTCCCGATTTCATACTCGAGCGTGTCGCCCGCCGCCAGTGGCGGAACCTCGATGTGCTTTTCCTTGTCGTTCGCATACGCCGGGGCGTCGTGGACAGTGGGCGCGACCGCATCCTTTACTGCGTCGCGGGTGCCGTCGATGATCGTGCCGTTTTCTTTGTGGACCCGAAGGACGCGAACGTCCATCTGTTGGTTCGCCGAATCGTATCGGAAGACCAATTCATGAAGCTGTTGCGCTCCCGCATCGTTTTGCACTTGGATTCGCACGGCGAGGGTTTGTTCACCCGTACCGTCGTCTTCGAAGCGTGCCGCCGTGTCGTAGCGCTCGATGACAAACGGCTCTTTGGCGTACTGCACGGGGAGCGCATTTTCCGATGGCTTCGCCTGCGATGAGTGAACCGGGGGAGCCCCTGGCGAAGACGAGCGCGCCTGTGCGTGACCCGCTTTGGGCAGACTCATCAGGCACAGCAAAATCATCCCGAAACGACTCACGTGCACTCCCCAGTCCAGAACCAGCGCCCCAAAGTTTAGGTTGGATACCGATACGCGTAAAGGGCTGATGGCGAGACAGTTGATCAGGTTCCAACCGCGGCTGAGCTTCTGTTAACGGGCCGCGCGGAACCGAACCAGAGCACCCTTTGAGGGGTACCAGTACCTCTCTCCTCGACAAACTCGGCTTAAGTTAGTTGTTATCATCGCACGCGGTCGATCTGATGCATCGAGGCCGGAGTTGTTGGCAAGGTCTCCTAAAGTTGCACGATGTTCGGGGCTGAATCGAATGAGGCCGACCGGCATCAAAACAGCACGGCTCACTGGGCGAGGGTTTGGTGTTGCTGCGCGATGCGAGCTCGCAGGTGATGTCGAAGTGGCAAAAGGCTTTGCACGCCGATTTCCACAGCGGTATCGTGTTGACAATATTTGCCGGTTTGCCTATACTCCTGCGGTTGTCTTTAGGCCTTCGGGCCTGGTGGTGAAAGGGAAGTCTTCCTGCCCCGGAACAAAGAAATAAGGAACGGGGTGAGTGAAGAGCGGCCGAAATGGGGCGCCAGCCCCGCAAAGCCGTGCGAGCCTCTCCGCAGTAAGAAGATGCAGTTCACTCCTTGGGGTGAAGCGTCAACGCGGAGTACCTGGTAGCTCCTTCAGGTTTGGCGACCTTTTCTGTTCATTCACCCGCAGAATTCTGCGCGGGTCGGTTTGGGCTGCGCGAAAATTAATCGGCGCGAGACTTGTTAGGAAAAGTGTCGCGCAAGGTTCGACGAACCACGGGGGGAACGAGTGCCAACGTTTTCACAACTGGTGCGCCATGGGCGTGAAAAGATCCGGACGAAGACAAAGTCTCCGGCTCTTGAAGGATGTCCGGAAAAACGCGGAGTATGCGTTCGCGTGTATACCCAGACTCCCAAGAAACCGAATTCCGCGCTGAGAAAAGTGGCGCGCGCGCGGCTGACAAACAGCGCCGAGGTAACCACGTACATCCCCGGTATCGGACACAATTTGCAGGAGCACTCGATCGTGCTGGTGCGCGGCGGCCGTGTGAAGGATCTTCCGGGCGTTCGCTATCACGTGATTCGCGGCACGCTCGACGCAGCCGGAGTTGAAAATCGCAAGCAGGCGCGCTCGAAATACGGCGCGAAACGGCCCAAAGCGGCCCAAAAGTAGCAGCGAAAGCAAGTCGGGAGAAGCTATAGATGCCACGTAAAGGATGGGTTCTTCGCCGCAAGATTCCAGGCGATCCGGTCTATGACAGCGATCTTGTGCAGAAGTTTATTTCCAGCATGATGTATGACGGCAAGCGTTCGACTGCCCAGACGATTTTCTATCATGCCATGGATCAAGTCGCGAAGAAGACAAACGACGATGCGTTCAAGCTGTTCAAGAAGGCGATCGAAAACTGCAAGCCGACGCTGGAAGTGAAGTCACGCCGCGTAGGCGGCGCGAACTATCAGGTCCCGGTCGAGGTCAATCCCTTCCGGCGGCAGTCGCTTGCGATCCACTGGCTGGTGCTGTATTCGCGGACGCGCTCGGGAAAGACCATGACCGAGAAGTTGGCCGAGGAAATCATGGACGCCGCCAATGGCCGGGGCGGGGCAGTGAAGAAGAAGGAGGATGTGCACCGCATGGCGGAGGCCAACAAGGCTTTCGCGCACTATCGCTGGTAGCGGGAATCAATTCAAATGGCACGCCAGGTACAACTCGATCAGATCCGCAATATCGGGATCATGGCGCACATCGATGCGGGCAAGACTACCTGCACCGAGCGCATCCTTTTCTATACCGGAGTCACGTACAAGATCGGCGAAGTGCATGAAGGCACTACGGTAATGGACTGGATGGAGCAGGAGCGCGAACGCGGAATCACGATCACCTCCGCGGCGACGACCGCTTCCTGGAAGCGCTTCGACAAGACTTTTCGAATCAATATTATCGATACGCCCGGACACGTGGACTTTACGGTAGAAGTCGAACGGTCGCTTCGCGTGCTCGACGGTGCAGTCGCGGTATTTGATGCTGTCGCAGGCGTGCAGCCGCAGTCTGAAACAGTCTGGCGACAGGCGGACAAGTATCGCGTACCGCGCATTGCGTTCATCAACAAGATGGACCGCATCGGCGCCGACTTTGACCACTCGATTCGGTCCATGCGCCAGCGGCTCTCGGCCCACCCCGTACCAATCACCTATCCCATCGGACGCGAAGACAATTTCATCGGTATTATCGACTTCATCGAAGAGCGCGCCGTCATCTGGAAAGATGAGACTCTGGGCGCGGAATTCGAAGTGCTTCCGCTTGAAAAGCTTTGGGATGCGGAGTTTCTCAAAACTCGCCCGGAAATAGAAAAGGCCGTGACGGCTGCAGCGCTTAGCCCGGAGTTTTACAAGGAACATCGCGAAAAAGTCGTCGAGTACATCGCAGAGCACGACGACGCCATCCTTACCAAGTATCTCGAGCAGCACAAGCTCGAGCCGGCCGAGCTGCGCGCTTCGCTCCGGCGTTCGACGATCGCATTGAAGCTGGTGCCGGTGATCGCAGGTTCAGCGTTCAAGAACAAAGGCGTGCAGTCCCTGCTCGATGCGGTCATCGACTATCTGCCATCGCCGATGGATGTCCCTCCGATCGAGGGCACGACGCTGGATGGAAACGACGCGGAGCTGCGTCGCGCGGCGGACGATCAACCTTTTGCGGCCCTGGCATTCAAGATCATGACCGATCCCTTTGTGGGACACGTAACCTATATCCGCGTCTATTCAGGCGTGCTGAAAACCGGGCAGTCGGTTTTCAACTCGACCCGAAAAGTGCGCGAGCGCATGGGCCGATTGCTGCGGATGCACGCCAACAAGCGCGAAGAGATCGAATCGGTTGAAGCGGGCGACATTGCTGCTTGCGTCGGCTTGAAGAACGTCACCACCGGCGACACGTTGTGTGATGAAGAAAAGCCGATTGTCCTTGAGAACATCGATTTCCCCGCCCCGGTCATTTCCGTTGCGATCGAACCCAAGACCAAGGTCGACCAGGAAAAAATGGGCACGGCACTCTCAAAGCTGGCCCAGGAAGATCCGACGTTCCGCGTTCACACCGACCATGACACGGGTCAAGTGCTGATCGAAGGAATGGGCGAACTGCACCTTGAGATCATCGTCGATCGCATGATGCGCGAATTTGGAGTGCAGGCCAACGTTGGCCGCCCGCAAGTGGCCTACCGCGAAACGATCATCAAGGCCGCCGAAGGTGAGCACAAGCACATCAAGCAGTCCGGTGGGCGCGGCCAGTACGGCCACGTGAAGCTGATCGTGCAGCCGCTGCCGGGATCCGGCCACGAGGACATGCACGACATGTCCACCGACGAACTCGACGAAGTTGCCAAGCAGGTTGCTGGCAAGGGCGGCAAGTGGCGCTTCGACAAGGAACATCGCCTGCTTTTCATCGACAAGCTTGTGGGTGGTTCGATTCCCAAGGAATTTGTGCCTCCGATTGAAAACGGAATCAAAGAGGCGATGGACAGCGGCGTTCTGGCCGGCTACGAGATGGTGGACATCGCCGTCATGGTGATTGACGGCAGCTATCACGACGTGGACAGCTCGGAAATGGCGTTCAAGATTGCGGGTTCGATGGCGTTCAAGGAAGCATGCCGCAAGGCGAGCCCAAGGTTGCTTGAACCGATCATGCGCGTCGAGGTGGTGGTTCCGGAAGATTACATGGGACCTGTGATTTCCGACCTGAACTCGCGGCGTGGGCAATTGCAGGGACGGGAATCCCGTTCCGGAAGCGAGATTATCAACGTGCAGGTCCCGCTGGCCGAGATGTTCGGCTACGCGACCGATATCCGGAGCCGCACGCAAGGCCGCGGCAGTTTTACGATGCATTTTTCGCATTACCAGCAGGCGCCGCCGAACATCTCGGAAGACATCATTGGCGGGACGAACGGCGACAAGGGCAAGAAGTGACCGGCGTGAACTTCAAGTTCAATACGGAACGAAACTAGAGCGGAGAGAGACATGTCGAAGGAGAAATTCGAGCGCAGTAAGCCGCACCTGAACGTAGGGACGATCGGACACATCGACCACGGCAAGACGACACTGACGGCGGCGATCACGAAGGTATTGTCGAAGAACAACCCGAAG
>Ga0209008_1000310_pt1 | contig 19021 bp, 15 predicted proteins | sample JacPin_JW_Ref_O3_FD_187963 | JGI IMG/M metagenome (GOLD analysis project Ga0209008, IMG submission 187963) | Forest soil microbial communities from Algoma, Ontario, Canada - Jack Pine, Ontario site 1_JW_Ref_O3 (SPAdes) (version 2) | ecosystem: Environmental > Terrestrial > Soil > Boreal...
TCTCAACTGCTCGTAATCCCATTCCTTCCGCATCATCCAGTACAAGCGAACCGCCAACTTTCGCGCCATCGCAACTTTGGCGATTTTCCGTCCTCGTCGCAGCGCTAAGTGGACATACTTACTCCGCCATTCCGGAATGCTGCGCGCCGTGACTTGCGCCGCTTCCACTAACAGGAAACGCAGCAGCGAGTTGCCTTGTTTCGTAATATGGCCCAGCCGGCGCTGGTTTCCGCTCGACTTCTCCAACGGCACCAGCCCCAGATAACTCGCGATCTGCTTGCCACACTGAAACCGATCCGCTTTCCCGATGATCAGCACGAAGGCCAACGCCGTCAGCGGACCCACCCCGGGATGCGTCTTCAACCGCCGCGCCGCCGGACACTTCTCCACTTCCAGATCAATCGCCTCCGTTAGCTTCGCGATCGTCGGGTTCAGTCGGTCCAGCAACTCCAGCAGATCGGCCCGCCGCTGACTGGCCCAGGGGGCTAACTGGAACGACTCCAGTTGCTCTCGTCCAGGCTGCCGCCACAACCTCTTTTTGCAGCGTAGCCCCTCGTTCAGCGCCACCGCTTGCAGTTGATTCATGATCCGAGTCCGCATCTGCACCATGCGATGCCGATGCCACAACAGTTGCCGCAGATCCCTATTCTCCCCACTCGGTACCCAGATCTTGGGAAAACGATTCTCCATCAGCAACTGCAGAATATGCTGCGCATCCTGCCGATCCGTCTTCTGCTTGCGTTCGCGCTTCCTAGCGATCTCGGTGGCGTCCCCGATCCACAACTCGAAGTTCAGTTCCCCCAGGAGTCGCTCAAACCAGCGCGCATGGCCACTGGCCTCCATCCCCACACGAACCTTCTTCTCTTGGCCTGCGAGGTCACGATAAAACTTTTCCGCTCCCTCACTGTGCTCTAATCGTTGCTCTTCGTAATCTCCCGTCTCGGTATCCACAAACGCTATTTGCTGGAAGCCCGGGTGGTAATCGCATCCTATAATGATCATTGTTCGGCTCCTCTCTCCCGAGCGCTCTTGGTTGGTTGGTAGCCACCAAAGTTTACTCGGGTACAGGAGCCGACATTGTCATGGAATCAATTTTCACCAACTGAATTTTTCAGCCTCGTAATTGGTGAAATCGCGATTTCTGATCTTCGTTCTAATCTTCGTTCCGAATTTCGGCCCTGATCGTCGTTCCAAATCCCGTGGAACCCCGGTGCCCGGTTTACTTCACCGCCACCAATGCAGGCTGCGCGGGAGCGACTTGCGCTTTTACCTTCTGCAAGGCCTGCCGGGTAGCTCGTAGCTCAGACTTGAGACTACGAATGCCTGCTGCCTGCGTGCGGAGTACAGCCTGCTGCTGTTCGAACTGCCGCTGCTGTTCTTTGATCGCGTTCAGCATCGACCAGATAATCGGATCGTTGTTCACCAGTAGGTAGCCTTTGCTGTTTTCCGTCACCGCTTCCGGAATGACTCGCTGCACATCCTGTGCGACCACTCCAATGTGTTCTTCCGTATCGCGAATGCCCAGCGCATTGTCGGCCTTGTAGCGATAACGAACCGGATTGACTTTCAGAACCTGGCTCAGGCCGGAGTCGAAGCTGCCGTTCAGATTCTTGAGCCGGCCATCGGAGTAGGTGCCCCACGAACCGCCGCCGGGCTTATCCGCGCTGCCGTTCACTGTGAGGAGGTTGTCGGGACTGGTGGTTCCGATGCCCACGTTGCCGTGCTGCTCGATGGAGATGCGGCGGGCGAAGTCCGTGAAAAGGTCGATCCCGTATTGATTGGGACCGGCGGTGCGCGAGGAGGACATCCCCTCTCCCGCGTTGAGGCCGAAGGTCAGATCGATAAAATTCGTGCCGTTATTCTGGCCAGTGGAATCGAAGGCAACGGTGCCAGCCACGTCCAGTAAAATGAGAAATTGGCCGGTCCCGAGGACCTCATCGCCCCCACGCGCGCCACACCCTCCATCACATCACGCCCGAAATCTCCACATGTTTATTAAATGATTAACATGATGTGTCATTTCATTGTCTCTATCTCCTATCCCTGCAACTGCCGGACTGGCCAACTAAATTTAGTGTGGTGGAAGCGCTGCGCCGATGCGTGATGGCTCGTTAACCCTCTCGACGTGAGAGCACATTTTGCATTCCAAAACCACACCACCGGACTTGCTACGTGAGAAGTTGTACATAGGCCCAGCATATCAGCAGGTTCTGCCCGGCCTAATGATCGGAATCACGGTCCAGTTACCTACGTTCTTAACCTGAAGGCAAGCAACCTTGAACAGATCGCAATTGCCGCGCCCTGCGCAGCCGACCCCGGGGTCGCTTTGATCGCCGCCCCTATTTTGGTAGTTGGCGCAATCCGGGGGAACTTTAGTTCGAGTTCATGCCGAGGATAAGCGCCTACAATTAAAGCTGTGAGACATTACATCATCAGAAAGATGAGCGGCTTTTCCAAGTTCAAGTGCAGACTCTGTAAATACTCCGTCACCACAATGGAGTTCAATGGCGAAAACTCTAGATGCCGCGTTCAGGCGGCTAGGGCAATGAACGAGCACGCCATGACGACACACCGTTGCCCTCCAGCGCTGTCACTGCGTAATGCGCTAGTGTGGCATGCCCATTAAATGTGGAAGTTGTCGTTGATGACAGGGTCTTCATCGGAGGTTCAAACTATGAGCGAGACGAGTGCCTACATCGAGTGTGAACGAAATGCATGGTCGATCCTAAAGCACTGTGAGATGCGTTTCCGCCTGACCTACCAGCGCGAGTTCCTTCCGGTGCAAGCCCTGTGGCGGGATTTTCTGGTCAATAGCGAGGAAATGGGTCCAGCTTTCCCGCTCCAATTTGCCGCCGCTATGGCGAGGGTCTCGTGAACATCGCTGTACATTCGAAGCCTAAAATTCACATAGCTCTGGTCGAAAGCGACCCGCTGCGGTTAGTAGGTTTCCGCGCTCTCTTGGAATCAGAATCCGACTTGGAAATGATCTCGGCCTCGCTCCCGGAAATCGCGGTTCAGACCAAAGTTGACGTGGTGCTGATAGGAGATCGTGTCGGGCAGAATCTTTTCGACACGATATCCAATGTCAAAACGATGCACCCCAATTTGCCCATCATCGTGATCGGACCCAATAGAGATGACGAAACCAGTCTCAACGCCATTGTTGCTGGAGCGAAGGGCTATGTGTTTGATGGAGCGCCGCCCCGCGAATTTGCGCAGGCAATTCGCGTGGTAAGCCAAGGTTCAGTTTGGGCACCATGGCGAGTACTCTCGATGTTCGTTGAACTTGCCATAACGCAACCGAAGCGAATGCGGCCCGGAGTGAACGCGGTTATTACGGATCGTGAGAAACAGGTTCTACAGATGTTGGTGTCCGGGCTTACCAACAAGGAAATCGGCGCACCGCTCGGCATCGTGGAGCGTACAGTCAAAGCCCACATTGCGAAGCTGATGCGGAAAATAGGAGTACACAACCGGATCGAACTGTCGGTGCACGCAGTTGCGCGTTCGCTCGTCACTTTGCCCGCGAATTGATTGCCCTACATTCGCGAGGGATCAAGAGTAGATTTGAGCGCGGTGAAGCACCGTTCGGGTCGGAATCCAATCTATCGTGCGCTGGACTCTTGCACCTTCACAGCCATAGGAACTTCAGGCGCACCGAACGAGAGAAGAAATTTCAACTCCATGACTTCAGAGGAAATATGCAATGAGCTTCAGCGAATCACGGAATCACTTCGAGAAAGCCAGAATGAATACCGTTGATGCGGCAACCATCGAAATGTTGGACGGACTCAAGCATTTATCACACGCCATCGAGGAAGACTTAAGAAGGTTGGAACAGCACATCCGCAACATCCAAGAATCGGCGGATAGGCACCGGACTCGATAGCAACCGAGAGCGCAAGTTGCATGAAAAGCGTTCGAACCGATGATTTCGAGCACCGTGCGCTTCTCGACTCCGTGGCGAACGCCTCACACCCGAACCAGCTCCCGGTATACCGGACCCGCCACTTACTTTGTGACAGACGCTGGTCTTTAGTTCAGAGTCGGGAGAGATTGAGCGCCTACAATTGAAGGTGTCGGGCAATTGGTTGTATCGATGAACCGATGAACCAAACAAAATGAGAGCTGACTCCGACTCGAATTGTCGGACAAGAGAATGGGCGGGCACGTGTACAAAATAGACAAAACCGATTTGGGCTTTTATCTCACCTTCGGTGGCGATATGACGAAGGCTGAAATCGAAAAGTGGTACTCGGAGAGTGAGCAGGTTCTGACCGGGCAGCATGCCCCTTTCGGCGTAATCATCGACATGCGGACGCTGGCCCTACTCTCGGTCGAAGCTCAAGGAGTAATGGTCCGGGGCCAATCGATGTATCGCAGGCGTGGCATGGAACGCTCGTGCGTCATCTTGGACGATGCCATCACCAGAATCCAGTTTATGCGGCTGGCCAGAAAGTCTGGAATCTTTAAGTACGAGCGTTACATCGATGCTTCGGCGCACCAAGACTGGCTGGCAGAAGCACACAATTGGGTTAGGTACGCTATCACCCCCGCGCAGACAGCAGCAACTTAGTTGTGCATAGACCCGAATACAGGAAAGGCAAAAGAGATGATGGGCGTAGCACCGGCATTAATGATGGGTCCGTCGCCTTTAGGACCGGGGCAAACGCTCGGTCTGAAGGGGAATGAAAGATGAGATTGCGAGAGTTGCCGAATTGGCCGCCCAACCCAACAGCGCCGAATCCTGCCGCAGGAAATAAGCTTCCAAGGCCAGACCAAGCCGTCGTGAAGAGCGTTGGACCGCGCCGTCTGGGGAATCGGGTCGCTTTCACGAGCGATTTCGAAGGCAGTCCGCATACCTATGACTATGAAGTGAAGAATGCAAGGCTGGCGGAACACATCGAAGCAGTTCTCCATAAGCACATCGGAAAGAGCGTGTTGCATTTGGGCGACATCGAAATCGACGAGGATGCTGTGATTGAATAGGCCGCGCTGAGGTTTCTAATTCTTTCGACCCTTCCGTCTATTCTCGAAACACTTGAGGTATTCTCAAGCTGTGCTGGTGGTCGAAGAATACAAGCAGCGGCTCAAAGACCGCGAAGGTCGGGTCGCTCGTCACGCGCAAGTTCATGTTCGCCTCGGATACGTTCGATTGTCGCTCGCTCTGGTCGTAGCCGTTATAGGCTGGGAATCCTTCTCGAGGCACGCCCTCTCGCCTTGGTGGATGGTTGCGCCACTACTCCTGTTCGTACTCGTTGCAGCAATTCATTCGCGCATCTTGCGATCCAGAGAACTGGCCCAACGAGGGGTTTCCTTCTATCACAAGGGATTAGGTCGAATCGAAGACCGATGGACGGGCACGGGGCAAACGGGTGAGCGCTTCAATGATCCCCATCATGTGTATGCAGGCGATCTGGATTTGTTTGGTCACGGCGGTTTATTCGAACTTCTGTCAACCGCCCGCACCCGCATGGGCGAGGAGACCCTTGCGGGTTGGCTGCTTTCGCCTTCAACAATCGATCAGATCGCAGAACGGCATGCTGCGATTTCCGAACTGCGGGTCCAACTCGATCTCCGGGAGGAGATAGCCATGCTCGGTGAAGATGCCAGTGTGGGAGTGTTTCCAGAAGCATTGCTGCGCTGGGCTGAAGCGCCCAACCAGATGAAGCCGCAGTGGATTCGATGGTTGGCAGCGATCCTCAGCGTGTCGGCGGTTGGAGGAGCGGTGGTGTGGGGAGTGGTTGGAACCGCCACGCCATTGATTGTGATTGTTCTGGTTGAGGCGCTTCTAGCCTATCGACTACGTAAGCCATTGGAAGAACTCCTGCATGGCTCCGAACAAGCATTCGGTGACTTGGATTTGCTTTCAGCCATGCTGGCGCGGGTCGAACGGCACACCTTTCTCGCGCCACGTCTTCAATCTCTGCAAACTCAGCTTTTGTCGCACCAAATCAAAGGTTCCTACGCGCTCGCACGGCTGGGAACCATCGTTGATTTAATCGACTCACGCGACAACATGATTGTGCGCATTTTGAATATTCCTTTCATGTACTCGGTGCAGGTGGCGTTTGCAGCAGAACGCTGGCGGCAGACTCACGGCCACGCGGTACGGTCATGGTTGAAGGTAATTGGCGAGATCGAAGCGCTCTTATGCTTAGCCACCTACAGCTGTGAGCATCCCGCCGATCCGTTTCCCGAGTTTGTCCGGAGCGCTACGTGCTTCGATGCCACAGACCTCGGGCATCCGTTAGTCCCGGCAGCAAAATGCGTGCGTAACGACGTGCGTCTATCGGATGGTAAATGTGTGTTCTTGGTAAGCGGATCGAATATGTCGGGCAAAAGCACCCTGTTGCGAACAGTAGGCATCAATACTGTGCTCGCGATGGCGGGAGCGCCTGTTCGGGCACAGCGCCTTCGGCTCACTCCACTGCATGTCGGTGCCAGCATCCGCGCGAACGATTCTTTGCAGGAGGGAAGCTCGCGCTTTTATGCAGAGATCACCCGACTCCGCGCGCTCTTCGACCTTGCGGGCGACGGTGGCCCGTCGCTGCTCTTCCTGCTGGACGAGCTGTTGCAGGGCACAAACTCAAATGATCGCCGCGTTGGAGCAGAGGGCCTCGTTCATGCTCTTCTGAATTGCGGAGCGATTGGGCTCGTGAGTACGCATGATCTGGCATTGGCCGAGATTGGTGACACGCTGAATGGTCAACTGCGCAACGTGCATCTTCAGGAAGACTTTGAGAACGGTAGGATGCATTTCGACTACAAGCTACGAGAAGGCGTGGTCACGAAGAGCAACGGGCTGGCGCTGATGAGGTCGATTGGGCTGGATGTGTGACCATTATCGATTCGGTAGCTCCCCTCGCGGGCTTCTCGATTCCATTGTTCTGAACTGCGAATGACCGTGTGCTCCATTTCTCCCGGCAGTGTTCTTCCTTTCGCTGAGGGTCGCTCGTGGCTCTTTATTCCCCATTACCTGAACAGATTCGAGCCGGGCTGGATGCCCTTGATCCGAGCCGGGACGGGATCTCGTCTATCAATCCCTGTCGCGTAGTTCTTAAAAGCGGCAACATTCTTGACACTGTTTACGTCGTACCGGGGAAGCCGAACCTGAAAACATTAGGGCATGTATCCCGAGGATGATAAGGGAAAGCGGTGGATTCGAATAGAGGACGTGTTTGCTGTCGAGGAGAGCCACACCCGTTTGCCTGCCCTCTTCGCTGATGAGCTATATCGAAATGGCGAATCCGGCATGGGGTACACCATCTTCACGGTGGTCTTCGCGGACGGTCAGTGGCAAGCCTGTGTCACGGGTAACGCCGTCGATCTTATCCGCTATCCACCGGGCAAAGGCTCGCGGGATGTGGTTGCTGTGATCTCACGAGGGTCGAAGAGATGACTCGCTGGTGAAAGCGCCACGCCGTGGTATTGCTGCCTGTTCTCGGAAAGCACGGAATAACTGCACAGCGAGCCAAAACCAGTGGAAGACTGAGATAAAGCAAAACTACAAGATTGGCCCGCAGGGCTGCGTTTTCAAGGGTCATTCGAGAGCCCGCAACGTGTTGATTCGCCACAGCTCCGTTACTATCTGGTCGGAGTTCCGAGTCCTTGGCCCACGGGTATACCTTCGGGCCAACCTGAGCAATTCAACAAAGGAGCACCGACCCCTTTCGTAACTATGGCGGCCTTCCCAGCAAGAGTACGGTTAACTTGGGATAAAACGCTCAAGAGTGTGCTAGCTCGTAGTCTCTCTCACCGCAGAACTCCGTCGAAATACGGCGGCAAATCTTAAGAGATTCTTCGTTCCACACTTTCACACGACCAGATCGCGCTCGCGGGAGTCTAAGTTGAAAAACAAACACGTAGGGCTGAGATTGGGCGTGGCATTTGCAGTCCTAATTGCCCTCTTAGCGGGCATTGGGCAGTTCGGGCTTCGGCGGATGCAAACAATCGACGAGACTCTTGGCCAAATCACGGGCAAGTTGTTAACCGACCTAGAGTTGGCGCGAAGAGCATTGGCGATCTCTAATGACAACAACCGCATCGTAATGCAAATAGTGCTCGTGAAGGATAAAGCAGTCATCGAGACGCTGTTGGCAACTAGGTCTCAAAATAGCAAGGAAATTACGAGACTGATGGAGGAAAGCGAACGCCGCTGTGACTCCGAAAAAGAAAAGCAGCTAGTATCTGCGGTGAAAAGGGCAAGAAAACCATATGTGGCAAGCTGCCAAAGAGCTATCCATTTGCATGTCGATGAAGGGAAGCACGAGGCAGCGGAAACGGTCGTTGTCAATGAAACACTCCCGGCACTGCTCCGATATCACGGTGCATGGAACGACTTTGTGGAGTTTCAAAACGACGAAGTGAGCATAGCTGCCAAGCAAGCACAGGTTGATTATGCCAGAGCCCATCGCCTTGTTGTTTTGCTGGTTGTGCTAGCAATAACCGTGGCTCTCGGGATCGCCGTATTCACAACACGGCATACGGCCCACGAGATCGCTGCTCGAACTGATGCCGAGAAAGAGGTTAGCAAGCTAAACGCGAGTCTCGAAGAAAGAGTGATGCAACGTACCAGCGAGCTTAGCGAAGCAAACAAGATTCTAATTCTGCAGACCGCCGCTTTGGAAGCCGCCGCCAATGCAATCGTGATCACAAATCACGAAGGCAAGATCGTGTGGGTGAATCGGGCGTTTGCCACGATGACCGGCTACAGCAAAGAAGAAGCACTGGGCAACACCCCCCGCTTGTTGAAGTCCGGCAAGCAATCGCAAAGCTATTATGCCGATCTATGGTCAACCATTTCGTCAGGGAAAGTCTGGCATGGCGAACTCGTCAACAGACGAAAAGATGGATCAAGTTACACCGAGGAAATGACGATCACGCCTGTGACGCGAGACTTGGACAATCCGGCCAATCGATACTTCATTGCCATCAAGCAAGACATCACCGCACGGGAGCAGATCGAGCGAGCCCTTCGGCAAGCGGAAGAAAAGTACCGGGCCATCTTCGAGGATGCCGTGGTCGGCATTTTTCGGAGCACGCCCGGCGGGCGGTATATCGACGTGAATCCGGCGATGGCCCGTATGCTAGGCTACGACTCGCCCCACGAAATGATAGTGAGCATCACAGATATTTCTCGGCAAGTCTATGTCGATCCCACGAGGCGGGTGGAACTCAAGCGATTGCTGGGAGAGCAGGGTACGGTCAAGAACTTTGAACACGCGGTCTACCGTAAAGACGGCAGCAAGATGTGGTTCTCCGCGAATATGCGAGTTGTCTCCGAAAATGGCGCAGTGGTGGGATATGAGGGAACAAACGAGGACATTACGGACCGCAAAGTCGCCGAGGAACAAGTCCAATTCTTGGCCTTTTACGATGCTCTCACGGCGTTACCCAATCGCACTCTTCTTCAGGATCGACTGACGAAGGCACTCGCGGACGCCCGTCGGCAAAAGTACAAAATCGCGCTCCTGTTCCTCGATCTCGACAGGTTCAAAGACATTAACGACTTACTGGGGCACTCGGTCGGCGACCTCTTCCTGCAGGAAGTCGCAGAACGGCTTAAGAGATTTGCACGCGAACAAGACACCGTGGCCCGTCTGGGTGGCGACGAATTCCTGATCATGTTGACTCACATTAAAGATGTATCCGACGCAGCCGTTGCCGCGGAGCGGCTTATGGATGCCATGACCGCTGGATTCGTCGTCCAAGGGCACTCCCTCAATGTAAGTTGCAGCATCGGCATCAGCATTTTCCCCGAACACGGCGCCGATTGCGAAATGCTGATCAAGCATGCCGATGCGGCTATGTACAGCGCCAAGGCGGACGGCCGTAACAACTTTCGCTTCTTCACCGCAGATATGAACGCGCAGGCGGTCGAGCGGTTGACCTTAGAGAACAGCTTGCGTTCGGCACTTGCCAAAGAACAACTCTTTCTGATGTATCAACCGCAGATGGATATTGCCACGGGAAGGATCACCGGGTTGGAAGCACTCCTGCGCTGGCAACACCCGGAACTGGGCCTTGTGCCACCGGACAGGTTCATACGAATTGCGGAAAACAGCGGGTTGATCGTCCCGATTGGGGAATGGGTGCTCAGGACAGCCTGTTCACAGGCCCGGAAATTGCAAGATGAAGGTCTCCCTGTGGTGACCATCGCGGTAAATGTGTCAGCAGTTCAGTTTCGCCAAGAGAGTTTCGGTGAGGTCATTAGGAAGGTGTTGCGCGAGACTGGGCTCTCGCCGCAACACCTCGAACTGGAACTGACGGAAAGCCTGCTGCTGGCCAATGCGGACGTGACGTTCTCTGTCCTGCGGGAACTAAAGAACATGGGAGTGACGTTGGCGATTGACGACTTCGGAACTGGCTACTCGAGTTTCAGCTACTTGAAACAGTTTCAAATTGGCAAGCTCAAGATCGACCGCTCGTTTATAACGAATGTCGCTGCGAATCCTGACGATGCGGCGATCACAGCCGCAATCATCAGCATGGCAAAAAGCCTGCATCTCAAGGTGATTGCCGAAGGCGTCGAAGACGAAGCGCAAATGGCATTCCTGCGAGCCCATCAGTGTGACGAAATCCAAGGCTATTACTTCAGCAAGCCTCTAGCGGCTGACAAGGTTGCCGACAAACTCCGAGGAAACCATTCGGAGGCGAAAGCTTTGGCACAAGCGAGCGGAAAGCACGCGTGACGAGAGACGTTTTATGAGAGGTGAATTTTACCATGTCGATAGGACTGGCACTTTTGGTGTCCGCTGACCCAGTCGTAATTCAGCGGTTCAGCCTCGCTTTGCGGGAATTCTCTATTTCGCCCGATATATGTCGGGAGGCGAAAGGCGCGGTTCGCCTTTTGAACCGCCGAAAGTTCGATGCCGTTATCGTTGACCTCCAACTGGGAGAACAATGCGGACGGATTTTGGACGAGGTGCATCGCTCCTTATCGAACCGAACAGCGGTGACATTTGCCATTGGCGGCGACGATGTGGGGAGCACACCATCGTTCCGTAGAAGAACAAGTTTTGTCTTTGAGCGGCCCGTTTCTGCACTGTCAATTCGCAGTACGCTTAAGCCTGCATACGGAATGATCCTCAGAGAACGAAGGCGCTATTTCCGATGTCCGGCCTCGATTCCAGTAGCCGTTCTGATAAAGAACATGCCCGAGTTCCGCTGCCTCAGTGTGAACATCAGTGAAGGCGGCATGGCCTTGAGTACCCCTGTCCTTCTCAGCCTCAACGAGGAGGTGCAAATTCAGTTCACCTTGCCGGGTCAAGAAATCCTATTTTCGGTGAAGTCTGCGGTCTGCTGGCTGGAATCGAGCCATCTCGGAGTCCGCTTTGTGTCTCTCTCGTCATCGCAAAAGTCTGAGCTACAGGGCTGGCTATCACGGAAGCTGGAAGAAGGACTCCCGGATTCTGTTACGCAACAGTTTCAAAAAGAGGAATCCCTTCCTTGACGATCTTGTCCGATAGAGAGACTTGATAAACAGTCACCCTAGTCCGTAATCGTCTAGGCAGGCCAACTGCGCCGCCGTCCGATTCGTAGGCGCACTGATCCGCTGTCACTATGTGCTCTTCCATGCAGGAGTACCGTCAGATTTAACGAGATTCAAAAGTGGGGACAACAGTAAGCCTTCGAGCAACACACCTGTTCCACGAGCGGAATCTGTGCTAAGGGCTGAGATACGAGCGCCTTTCCATAGCCCTCAAAGAGAACCATCTCCCTCGACAGGCAAGAACAACCGCCCGCAAAGGCCGCGTTGTCCTTTCGCGCACCCTGACTGTGTTTCTGTCACAAAAGAAAAGCCGCCCGGACGACTGGGCGACTTAGCTGTGATTGTGCGGGGGCCAGGCAACTCTAACCCCCGCGCTAGGCTCCTTCTCATTTTCCTTTCTCGATCCCGGCGGCGGCGATCGGTACCTCGACCGGGCTGCCTGGAGCGCTGGTCACAATGTTTAGCGTGGCTGCGTCCGCGCCTACTGCGTCGGGTGTGAAAATGACCGCGATCGTGCAACTCTTCCCGGCTCCGAGATTGGCTTGGCAAAAGACGTGGTCGCTGAACTGGGATACATCTCCGGTGATGGCGGTGAACGTTATGGGACCGATCTCCACCGAGTCAATGCCCTGGTTTTCGAGGGTCACAACCTGCTTTGCCCGATGGCCCAACCCCACGTTGCCGAAATTGAGACTGGTTGGGGTGACACTCACACCCGCTGAGGCAACCTTGAAGACCACGCCGCACCCAGTGTTTCCCTGGCAGAAAGTGCCGCTGAAGTCGCCGCCGTATCCAGTAGTGCCGTAAAGGTTGCCCGCCGCGTCCTGGATTAAACCCGAGTAGGGGTTATTCCCGTCCGCAAGCCCGGTAAAGCTGTACAGCGCGGTTTCATTGCCGGCGGTATCCAGCTTGAATACGACGCCGCAGTCGAACGAGCAGTAAGAGGAGTCGAGGCCGCCGAATAGGGTCGTACCGTAGAGGTTGTCCGCAGCGTCCTGGATCACGCCACCCACAGGATATCCGCCGTCCGTTCCGCCGGTGAAGCTGTAGAGCACGGTTTCAGTCCAAGCGCCACCCGCCTGTGCCGGGGGCGCGAGCTTGAATACCACTCCGCACCCGGGAAAATAGTTTAGGCTACAGGCAGGGTCGCCGCCTCCTGATGTGGTGCCGTAGAGGTTGCCCGCAGCGTCTTGGATGACACTCGCGAAGGGTTCTCCGCCGTCCGTTCCGCCGGTGAAGCTGTAGAGCACGGTTTCAGTCCAAGCGCCACCCGCCTGTGCCGGAGGCGCGAGTTTGAACACCACTCCGCAACCGCCCCCGCATGAGGCCAGGTCGCCGCCGCCATACTCAGTAGTGCCGTAGAGATCGCCCGCTGCATCCTGGATCACTGCGTTGGGAGATTGTCCGTCCGTACAGTTACCGTACCCGCCCGTCGGGCAGAAACTGTACAGCACGGTCTCGTTACCCTTCCGGTCTAGCTTGAACACCACTCCGCAGCCGCCGTAATCCGTGCAGCCCTCGCCTCCGCCTACAGTGGTGCCGTAGAGGTTGCCCTTATCGTCCCGGATCACTCCCACATAGGGAGTGTTGCCGTCCGTGCAGTTCGCGGCAGAGCAGAAGCTGTGGAGAACGGTCTCAGTCCAGGTGCCCCCCGGTTGTGCCGGAGGTTCCAGCTTGAACACAGTTCCGGCAGGCAAACTGGCACTGCCGCCGCCTGTTGTGGTGCCGAAGAGGTTGCCCTCATCGTCCCTGACCAGACCCCCGAAGGGGCTTAAGCCGTCTGCGCCGCCGGTAAAGCTGTACAGCACAGTTTCATTGCCGGCTTTATCCAGCTTGAAGACGACGCCGCAGTAAAATTGGCAGTAAGAGGAGTCGAGGCCGCCGAATGCGGTCGTACCGTAGAGGTTGCCCTCCCCATCCCTAATCAGTGCCGCCTGGGGGCTTGCCCCGTCCGCTCCGGTAAACGAGTAGAGGACAGTTTCCTGTTCCTGGACCATCGGCTCCGATTTGGCAGAAAGGCTTTGGACTGGCGTTGTTTTGTTGCGAGCGGCCGCATAGCGTCTGGGGATAACCTGTCCGTAGGCGACGGTGAACCAACTGAGTGTGGCCAGCAAGAGTAAGGCTAACTGCGTCTTCAAATTTTTCATGGTGTTCTCCAGTCTTCTTAATGATTTTTTTTTGAGCTAATATCAATCTCCGGACAGGAGGCCGGCTCCGGTCGGTGTGGGCACCAGCTGCACAGCGGTGCGCGACTGGCGATTTCAAGGTCTTACTTGTTGAGTTCTCATGATTCACCCGAGCTTCTGTTGCAATGGCACGCAGTGTGTGCGAATCGAGTACGTAATTCAATGGTCGGGATGTGACTTCTTTAGTGATTTGTAAGTGATCCCTGTAAGTGATTCATTTCGCACAACCTTGCGAACCGCGCGCCGCGCTCCCGGAATGTCATTTACGATGTTTTCGGAAAAACCCCGCTAGGAATTTGTGCTGTCAGGCAGTAAACTTCTTGCACTTTTCTGCGCGATCATGCGAGACACGGTGCCAGTTCGCGTACGCTTCGGAGACTTCGAACTCGACCTGCGAACGGGAGAGTTGCACCAGGGTGAGGGGACTATACCATTACAGCACCAACCCTTCCAGGTGCTGTTGATGCTAGTGGAGCGCGGCGGTGAACTCGCGACCCGCGAAGAAATCCAGAAGAAGCTATGGCCAAATGACACGGTAGTGGAGTTCGACCAGAGCATTAACGCGGCGATTAAGAAGTTACGCAAAGCGCTTGGCGACACCGTCGAGGACCCGAAGTACATCAAGACATTGGCGCGGATTGGCTATCGGCTGATGATGCCGGTGGAACGCGTGGCAGCCGACGCGGCGGGCAACGTCCCGAGCGGCATCTATGAGACGGCTTTACGGTCGAAACGTCCGGCCTCGAGTCTAACCGGCAAGACCGTCTCGCACTACCGCGTACTGGAAATCGTGGGCGGCGGCGGCATGGGGGTGGTGTACCGGGCGGAAGACCTGAAGCTGGGGCGCGCCGTAGCGCTAAAGTTCTTGCCGGAAGAACTGGGCGACGATTCGAAGGCGCTGGATCGTTTTGAAGGCGAGGCGCGCGCGGCCTCCGCGCTCGACCATCCCAACATTTGCTCCATTTATGAATTTGGGGAGCACGAAGGGCAGCCCTTCATCGTCATGCAGTTGTTGGAAGGCGAGACGCTGCGCGACCGTCTGGTTTCTGCGGCTTCGGAAGTCTCCACTGAGAGAGCATTTTCCGTCGAGCAATTAGTCGATGTCGCAGTCCAGATTGCCACGGGCCTCGAAGCTGCGCACGAGCGGGGCATCATCCATCGTGACGTCAAGCCCGCCAATATCTTCCTTACCAATCGGGGATTGGTCAAGATTCTGGATTTTGGCGTGGCAAAGTTAATGGAAATCGGCGAACACCCTAATGTCGCGCCAGAACAGCAAGATTCAGCTGCTCCACTCTCCACTTTTGACGGAGCAGTGGATGCGCTGAACGCGACCCGGACCGGTATGGCAATAGGGACGACGGGCTACATGTCACCGGAGCAGGCCCGCGGTGACAGACTGGATGCGCGAACCGACCTGTTCTCCTTTGGTCTGGTTCTCTACGAGATGGCCTCTGGGCAGCGTGCGTTCGGCGGTGGGACCGCCGCCGTCGTGCGTGATGCTGTCCTCAACAGCACTCCAGTACCATTGCGCGACCTGAATTCTATGCTTCCCGCTAGGCTTGTCGCCACGATCGACAAAGCACTGGAAAAAGACCGCGAACGGCGCTATCAGTCAGCTGGGCAAATGCGCAATGACCTCCTGACAACGCTGGGGGGGAGAACAGCACGAAAGAGTCGGCGGCCATCGTGGTCACGCAGATGGAAGTTGACAGCCGCTGCCGTCATCTTTGTTGTTATGGCAGTGTGCATTGGGCTGTGGGTTGGCCGCGCGTGGAAGTCCTCAAAAGCTCTGAAGTTGACCGACAAAGACACAATCGTGCTCGCCGACTTTGATAACAAGACCGGGGACGCGGTCTTCGATGACACTCTGAAACAAGGACTCTCGGTACAGCTCGGTCAGTCGCCCTTTCTCTCTCTGGTCTCCGATCGTAAGGTGAATCAAACATTGAAGCTGATGGGCCGGCAAGCCGGCGACCGTTTAACGCCGGAGGTGACACGCGAAGTCTGCCAGCGGGCCCACAGCAAGGCCATGCTGACCGGCTCGATTGCCGGGCTGGGCAGCCAGTATGTGATTAGCCTGAAGGCAGTGAATTGCACTACGGGTGGCCCGCTGGCGGACGCACGGGAGCAAGCCGCGGACAAGGAGAACGTGCTCAAAGCCTTGGATAAGGCCGCAGTCAGGGTGCGGAGCCAGCTTGGCGAGTCGCTTAGTTCGGTAGAGAGGTATGCGACACCGCTGGACGAAGTGACCACGACGTCGCTGGAAGCGCTGAAAGCCTATGGTTTGGGGATTAAGACTCAGAATGCGAAGGGGGACATGGCCGCTCTGCCCTTCTACAAGCGGGCGGTGGAACTCGACCCAAATTTCGCGCGGGGCTATCAGTCGCTAGCGATCAGCTACGGAAACCTCAACCAAAGTGGGTTGGCGGCAGAGAATGCGCGTAAAGCTTACGCGTTGCGAGACAAGGTGAGCGAACAAGAGCGGTTAGAAATCGAGGCGTACTACTACGTGCGTGTGACGGGAGAGTTGGAGAAGGCGGCCGAGGCTTCCGAGCTGTGGCAGAAAGATTACCCGAAAAACGCCTCGTCTTACGGAGAATTGGCAATCATTTACTGCGACCTCGGAAACCACGAAAGAGAACTAGAAGAGGATCGAGGGGCCGTACGCCTGGCGCCGAACTACGGTAACGCCTATCAAAACCTTGCGGCCGGCTACATAAACCTCAACCGGCTGGATGAGGCGGAGGCGGTTTACAAGCAGGCGGAGGAACGCAAGTTGGTGAGCGCCGAGGGGCTGCTCCAGGACCACTATCTGCTGGCTTTTCTGGAGGGGGACACGACGCAGATGGCGCAACTAGCAGCTTCCGCCATGGGCAAGCCGGGCACGGAAGACCTGCTGCTGGCCACGGAAGCGGACACGGAAGCCTGGCACGGGAAGTTGAAAAAAGCTCGCGGGCTGACCCAGCGGGCGATCGATTCCGCCAAGCGCAACGACGCCCAGGAGACGGCTGCAACCTATCTGGCAGCGGCGGCGCTGCGCGAGGTGGAAGCGGGCAACCGGGAGCAGGCACGTGCCGCGACCCATGCGGCTTTGAAACTCAGCCCAGGCTACGACGTTCAGAAATTTACGGCGCTGGCCCTGGCGCGGGCAGGCGATACAGCAGAGGCGCAAAAGCTGGCGGCCGAACTCGACAAGACATTTCCTCTGGACACGACGGTCCAAAAGTATTGGCTGCCTACGATTGGGGCGGCAGTCGCCTTGCAAGCCAAAAACCCGAGCCGCGCCGTCGAACTATTGAAGCCGGTGAGCGCGATAGAGCTCGGCTTGAACAACAACACGGGCCTCAACGTAGCCCTGTGCCCAATTTATTTGCGCGGAGAGGCTTATCTCATGCTGCACGACGGCAACGCAGCGGCAGCGGAATTTCAGAAGTTCGTCGACCACTACGGGCTGGTGGTGAATTTTCCATTGGGCGCGCTGGCCCGCCTCGGTCTGGCCCGCGCCTTTGCATTGCAGGACGACGCCATCAAAGCCCGCGCCAAGTACCAGGACTTCCTCACCCTCTGGAAAGACGCCGACCCGGAAACTCCCATCCTCAAAGAGGCCAAGTCAGAGTACGCCAAACTCACCGCACATATGCGCTAGGTCCACTGGCGATCTGACTCACAGCGGAGCATCGGGACGCCGAAAAAAACATTGCCCACTCGCCTGCTGGAATTGCGGCAAGGAAGGAACTAGCCACCATCATTGCGAAGTCGCGAGAGCTCGGTTATATGGGTGTCGACCTCGATGCGCGTCTCGCGCTCGGGGAAATCGAAATGAAAATCGGGACAAACGACGGCTGGACGCGCGCACCTAACCGCCGTCGAAGCCGATGCCAAGGCCAAAGGCTACATCCTCCTCGCCCGCAAAGCTGCCACTACTCGCAGTTGAGTTTTTCCGCTCAACCCAGGGAACAGCCATGTGCTCTCGATTTTCGCCAACAACTCTGCTTACCCAGCCGTCCAGTGTTGCGCGGCTGATTTCCAAGCCGAGGTCCCTTTCCAGAATCACGCTCTGCCGATGCAGGGAGTGTGATCGCAATATTTGCTGACGACCGTGTCGATGACGATCCGGTCACTCGCCAGGCATTTCTCGATGATCCGTGGCGGCAGCGGCGCTGAGACGACGCCGAGATCCTCACACGACCGGCAAGCCCGCTTCTCTCGTTTCGTGACCAGTACGAAGTACCTCAACGGCTCCACGTCTAACTGGGAGCTCTCTTCGTAGCCGATCACCACAGTTTCTTTACCGCAGCGTTTGCACACGTGCTGATCCGGCGTGCAAGGCAGAATCCGCTCGACGCGGGGAAGATTCGCCGGCAACTCCTGGCGGCCCGGATGCTGGGGGGACCTTTGATTTTACCGACGACGATGGGCGCTTTATGAACAAGAGCCAAGAACAAGAGCCAACGGCTGGCTCGTATCAGAGACGGAGTCGATCATTACGAGCAAATTTCCAGCAACGGTATGACGGTTCACCTGTACGGGAATGTTGCCATTGCCACCGTGATGTACCAAGACAAAATAACTAAGAAAGGAAAGGGAGTCATGAGCTCCGGTCGTTTTACCAATAGCTGGATTCAGCAGAATGGCGAGTGGAAGTGCGTGGCGAGCCAATCGACACTCATCAGCTACTAGGTAACAGTGTCGGTACCGAGGAGTACTTCCCTCCCGAGCCGCACCCGCAAGGGGCGTTACCCTCTGCTACGAATCTCCGGACCAGTTCGGTCGTCGCCGCGTGCAAAACAAAAAGGCGCCCCCAGACAAAATAATACGGGAGACTTTCGGAACAGCGCTCAAAAGTTGATCACGAGCACCTACGTTCTGATCCTCAGCGCGGGGATTGGCTTCGTCGTGCACGTGGAGGCAGCGAGGGGCTAGCCTCAGACGTTGCCCAAAAAAGGAAACGGTGCGACTCAACGCCCCGAAGAGGAGCACGTCGCACCGTTCGAGGGTATCCCTACCGTTACCCTTCTGGAGGGACTGATCCGGTAGGAAACCTTTTGACCCTAAGAAGGGTGAAGCATAGCGAAGGCGCAGTACTGCCGTCTGTTCAGAATTGCACACTTCGAGACATCCCACCAGCGGCCCTAACGATTCGAATTCAGTGCCTCCTTGCGAATCTTCTTTCGCGCACGCTGTTGCGACAAAGCTTGCTTCACGCGGCGCTTCGCTCCCGGCTTCAGGTAGAAGGAGTGCGCTTAATTTCCTTAATGATGTCTTCCGTCTGAACCTTGCGCTTGAAGCGACGGAGGGCGTTTTCTATTGACTCGCCTTGTTGCAACAGAACTTCTGC
>Ga0209008_1000311_pt1 | contig 19012 bp, 10 predicted proteins | sample JacPin_JW_Ref_O3_FD_187963 | JGI IMG/M metagenome (GOLD analysis project Ga0209008, IMG submission 187963) | Forest soil microbial communities from Algoma, Ontario, Canada - Jack Pine, Ontario site 1_JW_Ref_O3 (SPAdes) (version 2) | ecosystem: Environmental > Terrestrial > Soil > Boreal...
GTAGACTTGATGACCAAGCCAATCCGCAAACCCCAGTCGACGATTTAGCATCGTCCCCCACTCCCAGCTGCCGGAGCTATCGTCTTGGGATACATGCCATGCGGAGGGCCATTCGCTCGCCCGGAAGCGATTGCCTGGCAGAATCAGGCCGGATCCGACACGCTTGGTTTCTGCTATTGCACCCTGCTACCTCACATGCTACGCTGAGCGAACAAAAGGCGAAATGCATATCCAAGGCGAGAGCCTGCGCATTTTGCCCGGTTGTTACGGGAGGCAGCATGGCGGCAACCCTGCAGGGCCTGGCTCGAAGACCTCATTCCACGCTCAATACCTTCCAGGAGGCACTCGGGGCGCTTGCGGCGCGGTCTAGTGGCGACGAAGTCCTTACCTCGATCAAACACATACCGGCGCGCGAAGCCCAGTTCCGCCCAATGCCGGCGTGGGTGCGGCCGGGACTCGCTGCCGCTTACCGCGCCAAGGGAATAGACCGCCTCTACTCGCACCAAGCGGCGGCGGCGGAGCTTGCTCGCGCCGGGATGGATTTCGTGGTTGTCACTCCGACCGCCTCCGGCAAGACGCTCTGCTACAACCTCCCGGTCCTCAACGCCGTGCTTGAAAATCCCGACACGCGGGCCCTCTATCTTTTCCCGACCAAGGCGCTCGCCCAGGATCAGCTGACCGAACTCCACGACCTGGCCACGCGGCTCAACGATCAATTTGGCGTCTTCACCTACGACGGAGACACACCCAGCGACGCCCGCAAAGCGATCCGGGAACGCGGACATGCGATCCTGACCAACCCGGACATGCTGCACGCCGGCATGCTGCCGCACCACACAAAGTGGACGCGGGTCTTTGAAAACCTGCGCTACATCGTTCTCGACGAACTGCACACCTATCGAGGCGTCTTTGGTAGCCATCTGGCGAACGTCTTGCGCCGCGTCGCGCGCATTGCGGAATTTTACGGTTCGCGTCCGCAGTTCATCTGCTGCTCGGCTACCATTGCAAACCCGGGTGAACTGGCCGGACTACTGATCGAGCGCGAAGTCACGACCATTGAGGAAAACGGCGCGCCCGCCGCCGAGAAACTCTTCGTCTTTTACAACCCGCCGGTCGTGAATCGCAACCTCGGCATTCGCCGCAGCTACCTGTCGGAAGCCACTCGCGTTGCCAAGGAACTCCTTGCGCGAAAGCTTCAAACGATTGTCTTCGCCAACAGCCGCCTGCACACCGAGGTGCTGCTCACCTATCTGCAGCAGGCCAATCCCGCTCAGCCGGGCGGCGACGAGCCCATTCGAGGATATCGAGGCGGCTATCTCCCCGGTGAGCGTCGCGAGATTGAGCGCGGCCTGCACGAAGGCCGGGTTCGCGGCGTGGTGTCCACAAACGCCCTGGAACTTGGAATCGATATCGGTTCACTCGACGCCTGCGTAATGGCCGGCTATGCCGGCTCGATCGCCTCCACGTGGCAGCGCGCAGGCCGCGCCGGACGCCGCAGCGGCACTTCCTGTGCTGTGCTTGTTGCCTCGTCCGCGCCACTTGATCAATTCATTGTTCAGCATCCGGAGTATTTTTTCGGACGGTCGCCCGAGCACGCCTACGTCCAGCCGGACAATCTGGAAATTCTAGTCAATCACCTGAAGTGCGCCGCATTCGAACTGCCCATCGGCCCGGCAGAACACTTCGGCAAAATGGAAGTGCAGGAGCTTTGCGAGCGTCTGGCCGAGGCCGGATTTCTCCATCGGAGCGGCGCCAATTGGCATTGGGTGCAGGAAGCGTACCCCGCGGATACGGTCAGCCTGCGTTCGGTCACGTCCGACAATTTCGTCATCATTCACGCCTCGGTCGAAGACGACGGGAACACCACTGGTGGCAAGAAAGGTGCCCCGGAAGTGATCGGCGAAGTGGACTTTTCCTCCGCGCTCACCACCGTGCATCCCAAGGCAATTTATCTGCACCAGGGCCAGCAATTCCACGTGGACCGCCTCGATTTCGATCAACGCAAGGCTTATGTCCGCCCCGTGAATATTGATTACTACACCGACGCCATCCGCTACACGCAGGTTCGCGTCCTTGAAATCGCGGAGGAAGAGGGCATCTGCGGACAACAGCAAATCTCGGCGGGGACCTCCGCAATCGATGCTGGCGCTCCGTCGCCGACCCCTGCCGAGCTGTCAATCGGGGCGGAGACCCGGGCCGGTTTTGCGCTTCCGCCAGGTGCGCAGCCGCGGCAGGCCAAAAGCGATCTCACGTCTGCCGGACCAAAAGCCTCGCGAGCCCATGGAGACGTTCTCGTCCGCTCGCAGGTGATCGGCTTCAAGAAGATAAAGTTCTTCACCAACGAGAACGTCGGCAACGGCAGTCTCGAGCTCCCGGAAAACGAGATGCACACGACTTCGTTCTGGATTACGCTCGGGCGACCACTGCTCACCGCTCTTCCCTTTCCGCTTTCCGATCGACAGAGCGGCATCTTCGGTCTGCTGCACGCGATCGAATCTATGGCTACGCTTCTGCTGATGTGCGACCGGCGCGATCTGGGAACGGCTGTCGGCGACCGTCCCGCGAGCCCTGGGGTTGAAACGGGGTGGCAGGACTTTTCCGGCGCGTTGAACGATCCGGCCGAAATGAAAGAATTCTTCGAGCCGAACCTGTATCTTTACGACGCTTATCCCGGCGGCATCGGATTTAGTGAGCCGCTCTATCGCGTTCACGAGCTTCTGCTGCAACGCACTCGCGAACTGATCGCGTCATGCGCGTGCGACAGCGGTTGCCCTTCCTGCGTCGGCCCCGCCGGTGTGAAAAGCGAGCGCACCAAGGAAGTCGCGCTCGCAATTCTGGAACAGCTGTGCGTGTAGCGGGCGCCGATTCAGGGAACGCAGGCGCCGCCGGTCGAGTTTGCATTACGAGGGAGCTCGCGTGTCTCTGTCTACCAATAAGCCCGGACGAATTTCTGCATCAGGGGTATTGACCCCGTCGGATGGATTGCCCCGATGAGTGCTTCTCGCGACCTAAGTCGGCTCAAAGCACTTCAGTTGGCGCCTGTGAGAAAGGCCGTTGCCCCGCCAACCGCTGAATCCGAGAGCCTCCGCGGCCGCTCACCGGAGATTCCCGAGGCAGCGGCGCGCCTGGCCCAAATTCTGGGCGCCACAACCAAGAGCAATCGCTTCGGCGATCATCTGGCGCTTCGGAAGTGGTTTTCAGAGCCGGTGGCTGACGCGCCTGACCTCGGCGCTCCCGATGGCGAGCTGAACGGTGAGGCACTGCGGTTGATGGCGCCGGGCTCGCCCAAGGAAGCGTCGGACCCGGCGCAGTGGCTGTTCCTCGACACCGAGACGACTGGCCTGGCCGGCGGCACGGGTACCTACCCTTTCCTCATCGGCATTGCCTGGTGGGACGCCGGTGGACTCGAAGTTGAGCAATTCTTCATGCGTGATCACAGCGAGGAGCACTCCGTGCTGTTGGCACTGGCCGATCGCATGGTCGAGCGACCCGTCCTTGTCACCTTCAACGGGAAGTCGTTTGACTGGCCGCTTCTGGAAACCCGCTACCGCATGACTCGTTCCATTCGCACTCCCGTCCTGCGCGCCCATCTGGACTTTCTGCATGCGGCTCGGAGTCTTTGGCGGCTACGGATCGGATCGGTGCGCCTGGCTGAACTGGAGCTTCGCGTACTCGGTTGGAATAGAGGCGCGGACATGGTATCTGCCATGATTCCTCAGATCTATTTTGACTATTTGCACGAAGGACCGCCCGAACCGCTGGTTCCGATTTTTCACCATAATCAGATGGACCTTCGCGGACTTGCGGCCCTTGCGACACGGGTAGTTTCGCTTCTAGGAAATCCGGAAGCGCAGGGATCTGACGGACTGGAGATTTTTGGCGTCTCGCGCATCTGCGAACGGCGGGGCCAGGCTCAACGCGCGCGAAAGCTGTACGAGCAATCCATCGCGCGGAAGCTGCCGAGTGAAACCGATCGCGCGGCGCGCAGTTCGCTTGCGCGCCTGGCGAAACGGGAAGGAGATCTGGAGCTCGCGCGCGGGCTCTGGGAGGGCATGCTCGGCAACTCACGCGAGGGACTGGAAGCCTACGAGCAACTGGCGATCTACTACGAACACGGCGCCCGTGAGCCTCACCGCGCGGCGGCGCTTGCTCGAAAGGCGCTTCAGGAGCTGCGCAACGCCAGCAGGATCGGCACGATTTCCTCCACCGGCTATCGCGAGCGGCGCCTTCGCTTCGAGCACCGTCTTGCGCGGCTGGAGCGCAGGGCCCGTGGCAGCCTGCTTGACGCTCTGGAACCTGAATCCGCGGCTCGCGGTGTTGAATCCAATCCTAGTCAGCCAGAGGGGGGCAAAGTCCATGGCGGAAATCAATAGCGCGGGAACCCAAACCGCGAGAATCCCGGAGGTAGTCACCAAAGCTGCGGTCGGAGTCAGCGATCCGTATCTTCGAGAACAGCTCGAAAAGCGGCGCGATAGCCTTAAAGCCGCAATCTCGACGATTCCGCTGAGTGACCCTTCAGGTACGTCCGCTCCGTTCCGCAAGCTGCTGGAAGACGTCGATGCCGCGATACAAAGAATGGATGAAGGAACGTACGGCATATGTGACCAGTGTCACGACTCGGTTGAGAAGGAAAGGCTCATCGCCGATCCCCTGGTGCGGTTGTGTCTGGATCATTTGACCAGCGAAGAACAACGCTTTCTGGAACACGACCTGGAGCTTGCCGCGCGCGTTCAACGTGGGTTGCTCCCGCAACCCGATCTGAACTTCCGCGATTGGCGTATTCACTACTTGTACAGGCCGGCGGGAATTGTGAGCGGCGATTACTGCGATCTGATTCCGGGAGCGGGCGAAGAGGGCAAACTGATTTTTCTGCTCGGCGACGTGACTGGCAAGGGAGTGGCGGCCTCGCTTTTGATGACACATCTGCACGCGATGTTTCGCGCGCTGTCGAGCATAGGACTCGAGCTCGATCGACTGATGGAAATGGCGAATCGCGTCTTTTGCGAGAGCACAATCGCCGGGCAGTATGCCACGCTCGTCTGCGGGCGCGCCGGCCAATGTGGCGAAATCGAAATCGCCAGTGCAGGTCACTTTCCGGTTCTGCTGAGCTCGAAAGATGGCGTGAAACATCTGGAGGCGACGGGATTGCCTCTGGGCATGTTTGCGACCAGCCGTTACACCGTGAGCCGCGTTCGCCTGGACCCACACGACAGCTTGCTCCTGTACACCGATGGCATATCGGAGGCACGAAACAGTGCCGGCGAGGAATACGGCATCGACGGGATATCCCGCGATACGGCCCGGCGGCACGGCTGGGAACCCAGAGATCTGGTCGCGGCGTGCATGGCGGACGTGGAGAAGCATTCCTCCGGAGTCCGTCCAGTGGACGATCAGACCTTGATGGTCATCCACAGGGATGTCGCCGCCGGAGCGGCCTTCAACGACTGAACGACCCCACCGAGGTTGTCAGTGCTCCGAGCGCTGCGAATGCGGCAGCTCACAACGCGATCGGCCGCTCGAGCCCAATATGCGTGGACCGGTGCCTGAATACGCGGGTCCGCGGGAGCGCCGCGGAATCGGCCAACCGTTTGAGTTCCTGCACGGTATAGGCCGACCGCACCGAATCACCGTACAGGCGGTACATAACGCCGGAATAGTGCCGCCCATGCCAATGAATGTGCAAAGCACAGGTAAAACGGCCGGGCCGGCGAAGATCTCGAAGCAGAATTGCGCCGCCGGTCCCTGCAAGTCGAGCTATTTCGGAAAGCAGCTTTTTGGGCTCGGCCAGATGATGGAGAACCGAGTTGCACAGGACCAGATCGAAGCTGCCATCCGGAAAAGGGAGACGGTTTCCGTCCGCCACTTGGAAATCGACGCGGGAGGCGAGCTCACCACCCTCGGATGTGAGATTCGCCTCCGCTTGTCCGATCATCCCCGGCGAGCGGTCCACTCCGACGAATTTCCACTGCTCCAGGCGCCTTGCGATTTTGGTCACAATCTGTCCGGGGCCCGTGCCGATATCGAGGGCCGATCCTCGCTCGCGCCCATTGACGAGCTTCAGCGCGTGTTCGACCAGAGTGTCGTCCACCGCATTGAGATAGGTCTGGGCAGCTGCCGAGGAATAGGCCTCGACCTCGCTTGAGTCGTCCATCACTTCAGGCTCGGGAACACGCGGCATGTCAAAAAACGCCATCGGAGAAGGTCTAGGGCGCGGAATGAGTTGCCGTGCCCGGAATCTGCGCGACCGAGGGAGTTGCCTCGATCGGACCGGGTGCGGGCGGCCAGCCGATGGCCCGGTTGATCGCCTCAAACGTCTGGCGCGTGGCCCCCTCGACTGTGACGCATTGCAGGTCTACGCATCGCAGAAAAACGCCGCCGGTATCCGTCTGAAATTGGAAGAAATTCGGTCGGCGATACAGCTGTGTGCGCGACGAATATTTCATTTCAAGTGCCTCGCTGTATTGACCAAAAAAGCGCGCCGCATCGTCGGTGGTTTCAAGCGCGAGCAGGAACACCAGCCGTGTATCCTTGGTTTTAGCGTCTTCGAAAAGCGCATAACGGTCGCCGTCCCATGAGGGCGCAAGCTGCGCGGCGCGCGCCGGATCAAGAAACTGTTTCAGAATTTCTTCCAGACCAAATTCGCCCATCACGTTTTCCTCGAGCGGTTTCCAGTCGGCCGGAACCACCGTTTTCAGTCTTGGCAAACTCACTTTGGCAGGGCCTACGTCCTTCAGGTAGAAATCCGGGTGGATGATCTGCTGCGTCGAAACCGGGGGACGCTCGAAGAGAAGGTGAAGATCCTGCCAGCCCGTATGTGCCTTCAGGAACTGCTGCGAAAAGGAAGTACCCGCCAGATACGGAAACAGCAAGCTGTCGCGAATCACGATGGGCGCCTTCGCGAGGTTCGAATCCTTGTCCATTTCCTCAATGGCGCCGGGTCGAATCAGCGCCGTGACGTCGCCGATCTCGCGAACGCTCAGGTGCTGATCGCGCAGCGAGTAATCGAGCATGGCAGCCAGGGCCGTGCCTTCGCTGACGGAATCTCGGGCAAGTTCGGCGTCGTCGTTGGGACGCGCGGCCTTGATCCAAGGATCCACATCGAAGGACTGGTCCTCAAGAGCGTGCGTCAGCTCGTGGGACATCACGTCGCGCTGCTCATCGGAGGGAATCCAATCGGCGATATAGAATTCCTTCGCTTTCGGGTCGTATAGACCGGCAACCTGCTCGGTGAGCACATCGAGCATGAAAGAATCGAGCGGAAAATTCTTGGGTATCAGGCCGAAGGCCTCCAGGGACTTCGCATCGGCGTAACGTTCGGCGTCGTTCTTGTCTTCCTTGTCAGCCTGGATCAGATACGCACGAATTTCCTGCTTCGAACGGAGGCTTTTCTTCAGAGGCTGCTTGATCGGCAGATGGAGAATCACGCTCATCTGCTGCAGCACCTCATCGGCCGCTTTCAGGAACTCAGGATTCTGCGGGGACGTGACTTGCGAAGCGCGTGCGGGCGCCGGCGCCGTGGCCCGAACGGCCCACCCAAGTCCGACGACGAGAACGACTGCTGCCAGCCGAGAAGCGACAACAAAAACACGACGAACTGGCGAACCAGTCGTCCGAAGTCTCTTTTCGCTTGCGCACTGCGTGACCAAGCGGTCGTCCCTGACGTTGCGGCTCATCAAACCATCATAGGTAGAGGCATGCCCGAGCGCAAGCCATCGACTGCGGCGACGAGCGGCCCAGCATTCAGAGTCATCGTGCTGTGAGGTCTCACTGACGAGAGGCGGAAGGAACCGGGCCCGAGAGAACGGATTGGACGGTCCTGCAAAACTCCTCAACAGGAAAGGGCTTCGCGAGCACCGGACAGCCGGAGTTTCGCAGAACGTGGGCGGTAGTATCGCCTGCGTTGGAGGCGGTGAAGACGACTCGTGCTGCCAGCTCGGCGCGATTTTCCTTGATCCACTGATAGAGCCCGGCGGAGGAGATTTTGCCGGGCAGATTTATGTCCGAAACAACGACATCGACAACATCGCGGCTCAGGGTACGGATTGCGTCCTCCGCGGTGCGGGCTACTTTGACCGAGGCTCCACTGGAGATCAAAACCTCCTGTTCCAGAAGTAGAAGGGCTTCTTCCTGGTCAACCAGCAAGATCGTGCCCGGTATCGCGCGCGCCCCGCGCGTAACAGGTTCCTTCGAGGATGAAGTGGACTCCTCTGACAGAGGCAATGTGATGGTAAACGTAGCGCCGCGCGGCGGAGAGTTCCGGACCTGAATCTCGCCTCCGTGCTCCTTCACAATCCCATAACAGATGCTGAGGCCCAGGCCGGTGCCCTTGCCGACGGGTTTTGTCGTGTAAAAGGGGTCGAAAATTTTGTGCGGGTTCGTTACGCCCGGACCGCTGTCGGTGACTTCAACGGATAGGCGCCCACCGACGGTCGCCGTGCGAATCCAGATTTCACCGGACCCGCGCGCTTCCTGGATGGCATCCACAGCATTGTTCAGAAGATTCAGGAAAACCTGCTCAAGCTGATGAAAATCCCCGGCGGTCATGGGAAGTTGGGGATCGAATTCGCGGTGAATCACGATATTGTGAAGCTTCATATCGAATTCGCGAAGAACCAGCGTGTCCTCCAAAATCTGGTTGAGTTGGACCGGCGCGCGATGGGGCTTCTGCTGGCGCGCAAAGCTGAGCAGATTCTGTACGATGTGATGTGTCCGCTGCGCTTGCTTGTATAGCTTTTCAAGATAATCCGCGCCCCGGGCGTGAACGAACTCCTCCGATTTCAGGAGCTGGCTGTACCCGAGGATCGCCGTCAGCGGGTTGTTGAGCTCATGCGCGACACCGGAGATCAGCTGGCCCACCGCCGCCATCTTCTCGCTCTGCAGGAGTTGCTCCTGGGTACGCCGCAGTGTGTCGTACGCTTCGCGCGTCTTTTCGAGCAGTAGGGATTTGTCGATGGTGGTGGCGATCTGGTTGCCGACAGCGGACAACAAATTCAATTCGGCGGTCGAGAATGCCCTCATTTCTCGGTTGCCGACGACCAGAATACCCATAACCCGGTCCTTGGCCCACAACACGACGACTTGGGACACCTGGATATTTTCTTTGCGGTGCAGCTCGTGAATTTCCTCAGGCAATGCGGGTAGCGAGCCCGAAAGCAATGTGGCGCGGGCCTGGCGAATCTGATCCAGCAGGCCGGCGGAAATTTGTATGGGAGTGTTTCGGTGGGCTGATTCCGACTGGTAGCCGACGGCGGCCGCGCGCGTGAGCACTCGCGAGGGCTGGTCGAGAAAAAAGACGGCAGCTGCGCTGAGCGAGAACAGCTCTGTGACCTTCAGCAGAGCAGCCGTGAGGCCATCCTCAAGTGAAACGGCCTGCCCAAGCAATTCGCCGATGGCATTGAGCGCGAGCAATGCACGGTTGCGACGGCGGACGTCAATCTCCGCCTGCTTCTGGTCGGTGACATCGAGCAGGAAGCCCTGGTAAGCAACCACGGCGCCGGAATCGTCGCGTGTGGCGAAGCTCGACTCGTGTGCGCTGCGAATCTCGCCGTCGCGCCGGCGAAATTCAAATTCGAAGTCTACGACTTCGCCATATTCCTGGAGCAGCCGCTGCCGGCGTTCGCGGTCGGCCGCGTCCACGTAGAGCTGAGCAGGAAGATCCGCCTGAAGCAAATCGTCGTGGCTCTCATAACCCAGGATGCGCATGAAGGCATCGTTGAAATCCACGAAACGCCCTTCCGGCGTTGAGATGAAGACACCCTCCTGCACCTTCTCGAACAGCGTGCGGAACTTGTTTTCGGCCTGGCGACGGCTGGTGAAGTCCTTGAGGACGTGAATCGTGCCCAAGCGCCCTCCTTCGGAATCGTGGAGAGCGGAATCTGTGGCCAGAAAGTAGCCTCCGAAGGACGGATCAATCGCCTCGGCCTTTCCGGCTGAGCCTTCGCAGTAGGGGCAGCGAACCCAGGGAACAGTGCCCTGGTGAAGCACGTCGCGCACCATGCGCCCCACCAGGGATTCCGGTTCCGTTTCCAGACGCTCGGCGAGCGGCCGGTTGGCGCGGATGATGCGGCCGTCGAGCGAGTGGACCACGATTAAGTCGTCGATGGAATCAAACGTATCCAGCCACTGCCTGCGGGAAGCTGCGGCGCTTTCAAACAGGGCGACGTTTTCAACGGTCAGTCCCAGAAGGTTGGCAACATTAACAAGGTAATGCTCCTCTTCGCTCTCAAACGCACGAGGGGTGGAAGAACCAATTCCAAGCATCCCGAGCGGTCCCTGTTTTCCGGGAATGCGAACCAGAACAAGCGCATCGAGTTTTTCCGAATCCATCCATCGCTGAACGGTGACGTCGACGGTGTCACGGTTGGAGCAAAATGGCGTCTCCCGATGGAGCACACTCTGCACCCAGGGCTCGGCAGCCGAGATTCGCGCGGCATTCTTGCGAAACCTGTCGCTTAATCCAACCGAAGCGCGGACGCCGAGCGAGGACGGATGGCCGGGGTCATCGAGTAGGAGTACGAGACCGTGACTTGCGGCCAGGCTTTCAACCAGATGGCGCAAGACACCCTGGAGAGCCTCGTCGACTCTAAGCGACTGACTGGCTTCGGCGGTAATCATCGCCAGGCGCCGCAATTTTTCGTTGAGGTCCTCGGTCCGGACGCGGCCCGCCTCCAGCACCAGGACGGCCATGGCAATGCCCATCATGATGCCAAACAGGCCCTCGAAGGAAACACGGTACAACCCCATCGAGTGCGCTGCCCAGTCAGCCCGATCCAGCCCGTGAAGGCCCCGCAGCAGGAGTCCGCCTGCTAGCAGTTTCCATCCCGCACCGCGGTGTTTCTCTTGGGATCGCCAAAAAAGCCAGCCGGCCGAGAGATACAGCACGCACTCAAACAGCGATTCCGCATCTCGCTGGAGATGGGGCATGTGCGGAACCGAACCGAGGGCAATGAACACGCTTGCGGCGATTCCGCTCAGCGGCAAAAGGTAGCGAAGTGACTTGCCCTGTCCGAGGCATTCCAGGACCGACGTGAAAAACAGCGCCGACGCCAGCAGAGAAAGCTCGGGCGCAAAACGAGGGTCGTTCGAGCCTCCGCGCCACAGTGAATAGATGCGTAACCCCTCGAGACCTACATAGACCGTCCAGCCGGCCAGCCAGAATCGAAAAAAGCGCGCCGGGAAGCCTGGGATCAGCAGGCAGTACAAGACCAAAAGAATGAAGGCGGCAGAGCCCTCCATGAAGGCGACAGCCAGAAATCCCGGGTTGGAAGCGAACGTCATCGTGGATTCTGCGAATGATTCGGGCCGCACCACAAACGACTGGGTAATCAAATCTAGGTATGTTTGGGAGCCATTGTGAAACCTAGCACACGGTTGCAAGATACGGCAACAAAGGCTCCTGGCCGGTGTGCCGTGCCTTATAATGGCCTATCAGACGGAGCGCCTATGGCTAACGAAAAAATCCTCGTTGTAGATGACGAAGAGGCAATTCGCGAGGTCATTTCGACGCTGCTGGACGCGCAGGGCTTCGAGTGTACGACCAGCTCGAACGGCAAGCTGGGTCTGGAAGCCTTTCGCCAGGATACTTTCGACCTGGTCCTCAGCGATATTGTCATGCCCGAAATGGACGGGCTGAAGCTGCTGAGCGAACTGCGACTGGACGATCCGGACGTACCCGTGATTATGGTCACGGCAATGCATGACATCTCGATTGCGCTCGAAGCCATTCGGGCGGGTGCCTACGATTACATTCTGAAACCATTTGAAAAGGATCAACTGTACCTGAGCGTCCGCAGGGCGCTCGAACATCGAAGTCTGGTGCTCGAAAACCGGACCTACCAGAGCGACCTTGAGCAGTTGGTCGCCGAGCGTACTCAGCAGCTTTCGATTGCGTTACAAGACCTGGAACAGTCCTACGATTATACGCTTGAGGCGCTCGGTGGTGCACTCGATGCCAAGGACGCGGAAACCGAAGGACATTGCCAGCGTGTTACGGCGTTTACGATCACGATCGCGCGGGCCATGGGTGTCGAAAAGGGCCTGCTGCGGCATATCGCCCGAGGCGCTTTCCTGCACGATATCGGCAAGATGGGCGTCCCGGACAGCATACTGACAAAGCCCGGGCCGTTGACGGCGGAAGAGCGCGAAATCATGCGCCGGCATTGCGACATCGGATTTGCCGTGCTCGAAAGAATTCCGTTTCTGAAGGAAGCCGCCGAAATCGTGCTGTCGCACCAGGAGTGCTACGATGGTTCCGGTTATCCGCGCGGACTCAAGGGACAACAGATTCCTCTGGGGGCGAGAATATTTGCCGTGGCCGATACTCTGGATGCGATGATCTCTGACAGACCGTATCGCAAAGCGCTTCCGATTTCTGCCGCGCGCGAAGAGATTCTCAGATTTTCGGGGAAGCAGTTTGATCCGCGGGTCGTCGAGGTGTTCATGGCCCAACCCGAGAGTCTCTGGCGAGAACTGCACGACAAGACCGGCGATCCATTCCGGCTCACCCAGCTGCAAGCTGTATGACCACGCGTTCAACCCAGCCGACTTTGTCGCGACAGGGACGACTGCGTCCGGAGTTGAGCGACCGCGAGTTCGGGGTCCCCGGACGCTGTTATCGCGAACTTTTCGGTCGCACTTCTCCGCGGGGTCTGTCGCTAGAATTCGTACTTTAGCCAGAACTTGATTGTGCGGCCGCCCGAGATGGTTTCGGCTGCGTTGTCGTAATCGCCGAGCATCTCGAAGTTTGGCGTGAAAAGGTTCGGGTGATTGAATGCGTTAAAGAACTCGGCGCGGAAAGTGAGAGCCTGATTCTCGAGTCTTCCCATTGGGATCGGGAACTTCCGTTCGAGGCTCTGGTCTGAATAAATCTGGCCGGGACCGTATATCGAATTGCGGCGGACATCGCCGTCAAGTCCGAACGTCTGTGCGGGAATCACAAACCGGTAATCTGACGCGGGCTCGGGAGTGCAAGCTCCCGTTCCGAAAACGCAGACCGGAAGGCTGTAATACGCTCCCGTTGGAAAGCCGATCCATGAGCCGTCGATACCAGTATCGGTAATCGGCAAACTCTTATTTCCCAGCATGGGCCGGTCGTTCAGGCCGTGGCCGTCGAGATTCACATCCACGCCGTCGTAAACCGTATTCGGCGTGCCGCTATCAAAACTCGTGATCTGCGACCACTGCCAACGATCTGTCAGTGCCTTTAGGAGCCAGTTCGACTTGCTATAAGGCAAGGCCCAGACGAACGCCGCAACCAGGCGGTGGCGCCTGTCATATCCCGAGTTGCCCCAATCGGATTTCTGGCTCTGAAGATTCTCTGAAAAGCTGCTTCCTCCAGTAATGGCTACAACCGGCTCCGAGTCGTCGTCCTCGAAATGAGAGTACGTGTAGGAGACCCGCAGGACGAGATCAGCTCGCAAGGAGCGCTCGAGCTCCACTTCACCGGCGTTATACCACGACGAGGCAGCGTTGCCCGTAACTACGATTTCATTGAAGTTCGGATTGATGCGGACGTAGTTGCCCGAGGCATCGAGACCGGTCGCGCCGTTATAGTCCTGAGGGGCGAACAGCTTTAAACCTCGCGAGCCCACGTAGGCGGTGGTAAGGATGAATTTCCCGGGCAATTCGCGTTGCACGTTCAAGTTCCATTGCTGCGTATAAGGATTCACGAGTTTATCGGGAATTGTGAACGTGACCGCCTGAGGATTCAAAGTGGGAGTAATACTGCCGAGCTGTTCCAGGGCCATCGCCTGGCCGCGAGTGGTCGGATCCGGGCTGCCCACGATGCTGCCGCCGTTGGCGTTAGGCACGCTCGACGCAACGTTGTCAGGAATGTTTGTGTACAGGCCGTCATAGTAGATGCCATAACCGCCGCGAATTACCGTGTTGCCATGCCCGAACAACCAACCACCCCATTTAGGGGTGTAAGCGAAGCCCAGACGCGGTGCAAAGTTATTTCGGTCCGGCTTTTGCTGAAATGCATACATGTTCGGGAACGTCGCCCCGAGAAGTCCGAAGCCCAGGCTTGTGTTAGTCGAGGGGAATTGAAGGACATTGGCAACAGTGCCCCAGTACTCATAACGTAAACCCAGAGTGAAAGTCAGATTTTCTCTGGCTCGAAACGTGTCCTGGATGTAGGGCATGTACATCGTGACGGACGGCGTGACCTTCGGGCTGCCGAAAACTTTGTTGATCGACCCTGAGTTTCCTGTGAAATCGTCGATAAAGTTAGCCAGCGAGGAATAAATGCCGGAGGCAGTTGCATCGGTAAAATTGCCTCCTTCCTTATATTGGATCGAACCCCTGGAATCGAACGGAATTTCATCCACCACGTTCAGGTACGTGATGTCGATCCCGCCCTTGAACGTGTGGCGCCCGCGGTTATAGGTCAGCGCCTCCTGAACCTGCGATGTCTTGTGTGAGCGCCCCTGCGGGAAGCCCGAGTCGACGCCGAGTTCAAGCACCGCACCGGACGGTCCACTGGTCGCGAGATCGGCATCGAACACGAGGTTGGGAAGGTTAGCAAGGGCGCCTGCCAAGGTTGCCGGAGTCTGTGCGAAGGCAAAGGAAATGTTGGTGTACGAATAGCGCAATTCATTCACGATGTTCGAAGAGACAGTGTGCACCCACTGCGCGTGAAAGATCTGCGATACGCCGCCCTGTTCAGTGATGAACGGCGGGAGGGCGCCGGGATTCGCGAAAAAGTCCGGACTGAGGTCCGCATTGTCGCGGATGTAGCCGCCCGAGATGGAGTCACTCTGGCTGGGGTGATAATCGAGTCGGTAGTATTGGGAAGTGTCGCTACCGGCCACAGGTACGTTATTTTGTGCGAACAACCCTGTCTGGACGCAGCCGCGATCAACCGCTGACCCAGGAGCGGGCCCGAGCGGGAGGCAGCTGCCCGGAGTGGTATCCGCTACCGGAGCGACCAGGCCTCCGAGTGCGGAAACGAAGAGATCCGCGTTGGTGTTATCCAAACCCTGCAGAGTGGCGATGCCGGCCGAAGTCGGAAGTCTAAGCGTGTCACCGGTGGCCCGTTCTGCTTCCGGGTTCCATTGTGCGGAGGCAAAGAAAAACAACTTGTCTTTAAACACGGGTCCGCCCACATCGAATCCGTAAGTGTTCTCATTGAGAAACGGGTTGGGCAAACCGATGACCTTGTTTTCAGCCGGATTCGCAGCGAACGCTGAGTTTTGATTGATCTCCCAGGCTTCACCGTGAAAGGCGTTCGAACCTGCCTTGTAGATGTAGTTCAGCAGCGAACCGCCCCCACGTCCGTATTCGGCCGGGTACGAGTCGGTCAGGATGGTGACTTCCTGAATCGCTCCGACATTGTCGGGCTGGAACGCCTGCCCGGAAATTCCGTAGTCGTTGTCATCGACGCTGTCCACCAGGAAGTTGTTGGCGTGTGGACGGGTTCCGTTGACCGAGTAGGCGACGCCCTCGAATATCTGCGCGCCTGGCGGAACATCCTGCACGCCGGGTAGTGTCATTGCCAGTTCGGCAGGGTTGAAGCTGCCATACGGAAGGCTCGAGACCTCCGTTTGAGTAATGTTTCCGGCCATTTGCCCCGACTGTGTGTCGATCGCCTGACCAGCGCCTGCCTCAACTGTCACGACGCTCTGCACTGAGCCGAGCTGAAGCTGGCCATTCACCGTTGTGGTCACCGAACCATTGATGACGACGCCTCCCACGCGCAAGGCTGCGAGTCCGGGCGCCGTAAACGTCACCGAGTAGATTCCAGGCTGCAAACCTTCGATCCGATACGTACCCACCGAATCCGTGATCGCCTGGTGCGGCTGGCCGTACTGGGGGCTCTCGACCTTGACCTCCACCTTGGGGACCACTGCACCGGTTTGATCCGTCACGGCGCCGACAAGCGTTCCATCGCTGGTTTGAGCGAGGTCTCGGCCCGTGATCGCCAGGACCGCGAGCAGACTGAAAAACACGCCAGCCAAGCGAACCGCTCGGATCATCGACACCGGATCACCTCCATTGCAAAAAATTGTGCGTGAGCGCAGCGAGACTGAACTCCGCAACGCTCCAATTGTGCGGTCATGAAAAAACGGAAAGCACGAAGCTAGGTTACTGCGCACAGAGACCTATGTGTGGAGAAATGTTATTAGAAGGTTCCGCACTCGGGTCACTGGAGTGATTTAACGCGAGAGGTTATTGCGGCGATAGATTAGAACGAAGATGCCCAGGAACAGGCAGGCAGCGGGCAGCAGAAGGATTAGAATGCCGTGCCGCAACGCTTCGCGGCCCGGCGCGCCGGAGCCTGCAGCTGTCTGGTAACACATCGCGCAGCCCTGTGCCGCAGCGCGCGAAGTCCCAAAGCTTACGAGCGAAGCGCAGAGTACGGCTGCGACCGACGAATTGTACCTCCATCTGTTAACAAACCGCTGCAGATTGAATCCCCCGAGGTCGCTACTTATTTCTCGAAAACCAGGAACAGGAAAAGCAGAACCCAAAGGCCGTTAATCGCGTGCCAATAGGCCGAGACCACGCGCGCTACCGTCGTCCGGGTCAAATGTCGCGGCCGACGCAAGGCGACGGCGACCAGTACCGCGATACCCCCGAGAACGTGGATCGCGTGCGCCGTCGTGAATACATAGAAAAAACTGCTGCTGGGGTTCGTCGCGATGCCGATCCCGGCGGCACGGAGCTCGCGCCAGCTGATCCCCAACCCTATCAGAAAAAAAAGCCCCAGCACTGCCGTAACTCCCCACCAATGGCGGAAACCCGCCTCGTCGTTCGCGAGCAGGCGGCTTCGAGAGCGAGCCAGCGTGAAGCTGCTTGCCAGCAGGATCGCCGTGCTGAGCGCGAGAACGCGCCACGGCAGATCCAGCGGCTGCCAATCGCTTGAAAAACCCGCTCGCACGATCTGAGCGCTGACCAGGGCCAAGAAGAACATCAGCACACCGGCAAGGAGCATGATCACCCCGGTCAGATAGGCTCGCTGCGGGATTTCTCGGGAGGCGCTTGCGCCGCCATGCGGCGCGCCTTCTGGCGCAACGCTCTGGGGCAGAAAGTCGGCTGTTTCACCGGGCACGCTGTATTCGTACGGACCTCGATAAACGCTCGGGAATTGGCCGCCGAAATTGTCTCGCGGAGGCGGCGAAGCCGTAATCCATTCCAGGGTCGTCGCGTTCCACGGATTGACGGACGCTGGAGCGCCCTTGGTCAAGCTCCGGAAGAAATTCCAAAAGAAAATCGACTGCGCCGCGGCAGTAACAAACGCCGCGATGGTAATGAATTGGTGCACCGGCTGGAGCGCGGCCAGATACTTCGCGCCGGTCGAATCCGCGTAGCGGCGAATTCCGCCGGCGATGCCCAGAAAATGCATCGGCATGAATATGCAATACACACCTGAGAAAGTTAGCCAGAAATGCAGCCGACCGAGCCCCTCGTCCATGCGTCGGCCGAACATCTTGGGGAACCAGTAATAGGTCGCCGTGAAAATACCAAAGATCGCCGCGACGCCCATCACGAGGTGGATATGCGCCACGACGTAGTAGGTCGCGTGCAGCATCGTGTCAACGGCAGGCTGTGCCAGAAATATTCCCGAAAGTCCTCCGGTAACGAAGAACGAAACGAAGCCGACGGCAAACAGCATCGGCGTTTGGAACTGGATTTTCCCTCCCCACAGCGTGCCGAGCCAGTTGAACGTCTTGATTGCGGAGGGCACCCCGATCGAAATCGTGAGCAAGGAAAAGGTGATTCCGGTATAGGGATTCATGCCGCTTACAAACATGTGATGGCCCCACACCAGAAAGCCCAGGAAGCCGATCGCGCAAAGCGCCAGTGCCATAGCCCGATAACCGAAAACGGGCTTCCGCGAAAAGTTGGCAAGCACGTGGGACACCACCCCCATGCCGGGCAGAATCGCGATGTACACCTCGGGATGGCCGAAAAACCAGAACAGGTGCTGCCACAGCAGCGGCGAACCTCCACTGTGGCTCAGCATTTGGCCGCTGACGACCAGACCTGCAGGGAGGAAGAAGCTTGTGCCTGCCGAACGATCAAGCAGCAGAAGAATACCGCCCGCCAGCAGAACGCTGAACGCGAGCAGGCTGAGGATCGCGGTGACGAACCAGGCCCACACTGTCAGCGGCATGCGCATCAGCGTCATTCCCGGCGCGCGCATGTCGATGGTCGTCGAGATGAAATTGAGCGATCCCATCAGCGAAGCAAAGCAAAAAACGAGGATGCCGACGATCCAGATCGTCTGTCCCATTCCCTGGCCGGTGCCGGCCACCTCGCCGACGCCGCTCAAAGGAGGATAGGCCGTCCATCCGCTGATCGGCGCGCCGCCCGGAACAATAAACGCCGCCAAGATACACAGGAAGGCCACGAGGGTCAGCCAAAATGACAGCATGTTCAGCTGAGGGAACGCCATCTCCGGCGCACCGATTTGAATCGGCAGGAAATAGTTTCCGAAAGCGCCCTGCGGTGCGACGGTGAGTACGAAAAAAATCATGATCGTACCGTGCATCGTGACCAGCGCCAGATACTGTTCAGGAGTCATGACGCCGCCCTGCAAGAACGGCAAATGCGCGGTGGGCCACACCAGATGGAAGCGCATCAGGAGCGAGAGCACGATGCCGATCGATACGGCGGCAAGCGCCAGAAAAAAATACTGGAGACCGACGACTTTGTGATCAGTGCTGAAAACGCGATGACGGAACAGACCCGTCGGCGGTCCGAGCGCCTCGCTCACTGGACAGCCACCTGGCGATTCAGGAAGCTCTCGTAATCGGGTTCGGAGACCACGTTCAAGAAGCTATGCATCGTGCTGTGGCCCAACCCGCATAGTTGGGTGCAGACGATCTCGTATTGCCCGATCCGGTTCGCGGTGAATTGCAAGGGAACCATCATGCCAGGCACAGCGTCCTGTTGCAGGCGCAACTCGCGCACGAAGAAATTGTGGACCATATCCTGTGAGCGCAGCAGTAACTCCACGGGATGATTGACCGGCACGGTGAGCGATGGAACGACGATGTCGTCTCGGCCG
>Ga0209008_1000315_pt1 | contig 18785 bp, 16 predicted proteins | sample JacPin_JW_Ref_O3_FD_187963 | JGI IMG/M metagenome (GOLD analysis project Ga0209008, IMG submission 187963) | Forest soil microbial communities from Algoma, Ontario, Canada - Jack Pine, Ontario site 1_JW_Ref_O3 (SPAdes) (version 2) | ecosystem: Environmental > Terrestrial > Soil > Boreal...
CCGTAGGCTGCAACCGGCAGGCCGCCGCCTATGATCTTGCCGAGTACGGTGATATCGGGACGGACCCCGAATGAAATCTCGGCGCCGCCGTAGGCCAGGCGGAAACCGGTTATGACCTCGTCGAAAATAAGAAGGGCCTGATCGGCCTCGGTCGTGCGCCGAAGCGCTGCAAGAAATTCAGGCGCAGGGGACACGACTCCCATGTTGGCGGCGACTGGTTCGACAATAACGGCCGCGATCTTGCCTTTATGCTGCGAGAAAATTCGCTCGACCGCGGCGATATCGCCAAAAGGAGCGTTGAGCGTAAGTTGTGCAAGCGCCTGGGGAACGCCCGGGCTCGATGAAATCCCGAGGGTCGCGAGGCCGGAGCCGGCTTCCACAAGGAAACTATCGGCGTGGCCGTGGTAGCCGCCCTCAAACTTGAGAATCAGGTCCCGCCCGGTGAACGCGCGCGCGACGCGCACAGCAGACATCGTCGCCTCGGTGCCTGAGCTGACGAAACGAATACGCTCGATCGAACCGACGGCGCCGGCAATCCGTTCGCCGAGCTCGATCTCAAGCGGCGAGGTCATCCCGTAGCTTGTCCCGCGAGCGGCTTGCTCCGCGACGGCCCGTACAACGTCGGGATGGGCGTGGCCTAAAATGAGCGCGCCCCAGGAGCAGACGTAGTCAATGAATTCGCGTCCCTCAACGTCCCACAGCCGCGACCCCGCACCGCGCTCGATAATGAGCGGTGTTCCGCCAACCGCCCGGAATGCACGGACCGGGCTATTCACGCCGCCGACGAGAATTTTCTGGGCGCGGGAAAACAGATCAGACGAGTTGCTCACAGGGAAATCATATTACGGATGGCGGGAGAGAAAGACAAAATCAGACCACCTTCCGGTGGAAGAACTCGCGGGGGGCCGACGGTTAGGCAACCGCAAACCCTAGCACTTGCCGAGCCAGCGGGCGACGTCTTTGGCGTGATAGGTGAGGACTGTGGACGCGCCGGCGCGCTGGATGCTGGTCATGATCTCAAGCACTATGCGCTGCTCGTCAATCCAGCCGTTGCGGGCGGCCGCTTTCACCATCGAATATTCAGCGCTGACGTTGTAGGCGGCGACAGGCACGTCGAACCGCTCGCGGACGCGGGCGATGATGTCCAGATACGGCAGGGCGGGCTTGACCATGATGATGTCCGCACCTTCCTCGAGGTCGAGCTCCACTTCCCTGAGCGCTTCGCGGGCATTGGCGGGATCCATCTGGTAGCTGCGGCGATCCCCGAATTGGGGCGTGGACTGCGCGGCTTCGCGGAAAGGACCGTAAAACGCGGAGCAGTACTTCGCAGCATAAGAGAGAATGGCGACGTCGGAGAATTTGTTTTCGTCAAGCTTCTGGCGGATGGCTGCCACGCGGCCATCCATCATATCGGAAGGCGCGACGACGTCCGCGCCCGCACGGACGTGCGAAAGCGCTGCGTCGGCGAGAAGCGCGATACTGGGATCATTCAGGACTTCGCCGTCCTTTATGACACCGCAGTGGCCGTGGCTGGTGTATTCGCACAGGCAGACATCGGTAATCACCACGAGATCGAGCTTGGCTTTGCGGATCGCTTCAATTGACCGCTGGACGGCGGCTGTTGGAGAGGCGGCCTCGCTGCCGGTCTCATCCTTCTTCTCGGGCAGCCCGAAAAGAATCACCGCCGGGATTCCCAGCCCTGCGACTTCCCGGCACTCCTCGACGATTTGATCGGGTGATTGCTGAAAGACGCCGGGCATGGAGCTGACTTCGGTGCGAACGTTGTTTCCCGGACACGCGAACATGGGATAGACCAGGCCGCTCGTCGAGAGCCTGGTCTCGCGCACCAGACCGCGCAATCGCTCGGTGCGGCGCAGGCGGCGGGGACGATGAGTCGGGAAAGTCACGGTTGCCTCGCATGGCCGGGCCGCTCGAGATAATACTTCGCGATGGCGTCGGCAAGGCCCGTAGCGGACGCTTCCTCGGCTTCGATGTGCACGCGAACGCCTGACTCGCGCATAGCCTTGGCGGTTGTGGGTCCGATCGCGGCGAACTGGACGCGTTCGGCGAGCTTCGCGAGTTCGCCTGGGCCAAGAAAGCTATCCAGATTGTGGAAGGCCGAGGGGCTTGCGAAAATAGTGACATCAATCTCGGCGGCGCGAATACGGTCCAGGGCGGACTGGTCCGGTGCTTCGGGCGCAACGGTCCGGTAGGCAACGACATCGGTAACCTGCGCGCCACCTTCGCGCAGAGCGATCGCCAGGTGGTCCCCCGCGCGATCGCTTTGCGGCAGAAATACCCTCCGGCCTGTGAACGCGTCTCGCAATTCCTTCGCAAGAGAATGCGCCGTGTGATTGGTCGCGACGTAGTTCACATGAAATCCTTGCAGCTTGGCCGCTTCCTCCGTTGCCGGGCCGACGGCCGCAACCTGGCGAACAACCGGCGGAATGCCGGCTTGTTCGAGGCGCAGTGCGACAAATCGTACCGCATTCTGGCTTGTGAACAGTACCCAGTCAAACGTACGGAGTTGGGCGAGCGCACGGTCGAGCGCCTTTGAATCTTCAGGGGACTCAAACGCGACCGCGGGCAAGGCTACGATTTCGGCGCCCATGTGTTCGAGTGTGCGGATTAGCTCTCCGGCCTGATCGGGCGCGCGCGTAACGACGATCCGTTTGCCTTCCAGTGGTTTTGCAGAAGCGTCAATCATGTTTGTCCAACCGTTCTTCCCGCGAGGCGCAGAATTCTCGCCGCGCCCGCCTCGAGGAGAATTTGGCCCAGCCGCTTCCCTGCCCCGGAAGGATCCGACACCGGGCCGCGGTGTTCGCGCCGCGCCGATTCGGTACCGTCCGCTGAAAAAACGCCGGCTTCGAGATGCAATTCGCCGCCTAGGAGACGAGCCCAGGCACCCAGCGGCACCTGGCATCCGCCCTGCAGTTCATGCAGAAGAGCGCGCTCGGCCGTGACGCAGGCGCGCGACTCGGCGTCGTCAAGAGTTGCGACGAGAGCCTGGGTCGAGGGGTCGTCCGCGCGGGTTTCGATTCCCAGCGCGCCCTGACCGACCGCCGGCAGCATGACATCAGCATTCATGATCTGGGTGACTCGGGAAGTCGCACCGAGGCGGTTCACACCGGCAACGGCCAGGACAATCGCATCGAACTCGCCGGCATCGAGTTTTTTCAGGCGCGTGTCCACGTTCCCGCGCAGATCAACCGCTTCAAGATCGGGGCGATTGTGGCGAAGCTGGGCCTGGCGGCGCAAACTGCTCGTGCCGATGCGGGCGCCGGGCGGAAGTCCTTTCAGGCTGCGACCGCTTCGCGAAACCAGGCAATCGCGCGGGTCTTCGCGCCGCGTGATCGCCCCAAACGCAAGGCCTGTCGGAATCTCCGTAGGGACATCCTTCATGCTGTGGACTGCGAGATCGATCTTGTCCTCAAGCAGGGCGTCTTCGAGTTCCTTGATGAAGATTCCCTTCCCTCCCGATTCCGCGCCAATCTGCTCGTTGATCTGCGCGACAGGTGCGGATTGCATGCGATCGCCTGAAGTGCGTATGCGAATGATCTCGGTCTCAACGCCGCCCAGTTTCGCGAGGCGATCGGCGATATGGTTGGCCTGCCAGAGCGCGAGTGTGCTACCGCGCGTTCCGATCCGCAGCCGGCTCACTCCCCGCTCCCGCCTTTTCCGCCCTTGTCGGTATCGCGGTCGATCCCGAACAGGTGGCGGAGAGCTTCAATTGCGCCCAGGCGGCCGCGCATTTCGCGGGCGTTGCGCAGGCGCTCGGCGGGCTCGTCGAGAACGCGCTCGATCAGTTCCTCGGTGATGCTGGAAAGGCGCTCGCGCTCCTGGGGTGAAAGGTTGTTCATCTCGCCCAGCCGCTCCCGCAGCAGCACCTCGCGGTGCTTGCGAAATCGGCCGCGGAGATCCTCCACGATCGACCCAGTCTCAAGTGCCGTGCGCCAGGCTTCAAATTTCGCAACGTGTTCGGTGATCAACGCTTCGGCACGCGGGAGTTCGGCCTCGCGCGCGCGCTTGTTCTGCTCGACGATCTCGCCCAGGTCGTCGATATTGTAAAGATACAGGTTATAAAGTCCGGCGGACTCTGAAGCGACATTGCGCGGGACGCCGAGATCGACCACGAAGACGGGCCGGCCGCCACGGGCGGCAATCGAGCGTTCAAGCATTTCCCGCGACACGACTACGCCAGTTGAGCCAACCGAAGTGACGATGATGTCGGGCGCCGCGAGGGCAGTCTCGAGCGCGTCCCAGGCGACCGCTTCCCCACCCATGCGCTGGGCGAGATCTGCCGCGCGGTCCTGTGAACGGTTGACGACGCGCAAGCTGCCGATATGGCGATTGCGGAGATGCTCGACGACTTGCTCGGCAACTGCCCCTGCGCCCAAGATCAGAGCGGCGCGGCCTTTGAGATTGCCGAACACTCGCTCGGCGAGCTTTACGCCTGCCAATGAAACAGACATCGGCCGCGCGCCAACCTCGGTTTCCGCGCGAACGCGTTTGCCGACTTCCAGTGCGCCCTGAAAGGCGCGGTTGAGTATCGGGCCGGTTGAACCGTGGTCGAGCGCCTGGCCATACGCCGTGCGAAGTTGGCCCAGGATTTCGGCTTCACCGAGCAGCATCGAATCAAGGCCCGCAGCCACGCGATAAAGATGGCGGACGGCCTCGGTTCCCTCCCAGCGGTACAGACGGCCTTGCAGCTCGGCACGCGAAATGCGGTGGAACGACGTGAGGAACTCTTCCATTTCTTCGGTGACTGCAGAACCTGCGGCTGCGGGCACGCCGTACAGCTCGCTGCGGTTGCACGTGGAGAGAACGACAGCTTCCTCGAGGATGCCCCGGCGACGGAGCTCGCCTGCGGCATCGAGCGCTTGTTCACCGGTGAAGGCGACGCGTTCGCGGAGCTCGACCGGTGCCGTGCGATGGTTGCAGCCAATCAGCGCGACGCGTATGCCGCCTGGTGCGCGACCTGTGGCGGGGCTATTCGAGTTGGAAGCCGTAGCCATTACAAGAAGCGGTGAAACCTTGTGAGATACAAGTTCACCAGGGTATAGCTGAACAGAACAATCGCGAAATTGAGTGTGCAGACCAAAGCAGCCCTTGCGCCGCGCCAACCCGAGGTGCGCGACAGCATCAGGTAGGCGATGTAGACGCCGACAATCAGGAGCGTGACGATCACCTTTGGGTCGGCCCAGGAATACATACCCGTCAGGCGATGCTCCCATACCAGGCCACTGGCAACGCCGAACACCAGGGCCACCAGGCCGATGAAAACGCTGCTGCGCGACATACGATCCAGCACGTCGAGCGCGGGAAATCGCCAGAAGGCTGTGCCGGCACGGTGGGAGCGCAACACGCGGTCCTGCACCAGGTAGACAAGGCTAAGAACGAAGGACAGCGCGAAGGCGGCGTAGGCCCAGATATTCAGTGTTATGTGGAAGGCGAAAAGCGGACCGCGCGCAGGTGGCGGGGATGGTATCTGATGAGGCGCGAGCCAGCCCAGGACGGCCATCCAGACGACCAGGAGGAGGGTCACAAAGGCGCCCACCGAGCGCTGGCGATGAAAGAGCTCGACTCCCAGATAGGTGATTCCCAAGAGCCAGGCGAAAAGGGACATTGAGCCGTAAAGATCGTCGTACGGGATAGCGTGCGTGCTCATTGAGCGGTGGAGCAAGGCGAAATAATGGAGCGCGATGCCGCCTGCGAGTAGTAGCGTCGCAAGACGCCCAAGCCACACGTCCGGGGCGTAGAGAAGCCGCGCGTAGCATAGAAAGCTCGCGGCGTAGAGTGCGAGGCTCAGATAGCCCATTTGATTTGGCATGGAAACCGTCTGGACCGGTCAAGCGATTATACCGCCAATCGGGGCCCAGACTACTGTCCCTACGGACAATGCGGGGTGCAAGGGGCTTCTGCTATGATGCTCAAGATTCGCGTATTCCGATGACGCAGCCCGCCGAAAATACGAAAGAACTGTTTCTGAATGCCTGCCGGTTCCAGCCGACCGACCGTGTGCCGGTCTGGATCATGCGCCAGGCCGGGCGCTATCTCCCGGAGTATCAGGCAGTACGGGCCCGGCATACGTTCCTTGAGATCTGCAAGACGCCCCAGCTCGCAGCCGAGGTGTCAATCCAGCCGCATCGCGTGCTGGGCGTCGATGCGATCATCGTCTTCTCCGATATTTTGATCGTGGCCGAGGCCATGGGGCTGCCGCTCGACGTGCCCGACTCCGGGCCGGTACTGTCAAACCCCGTGCGCGATCTCGCGGCGGTCAGCAAGCTGCGCGATTTTGACCCGGAGCAGGAAACGCGGTTCGTCGGTGACGCCATACGCGCGATTTGCAAAGTGGCTGGTCCGAGGGTACCGGTCGTCGGGTTCGCAGCTGCGCCATGGACACTTGCCTGCTATATGATCGAGGGGCAAACGCGCGGGGATATTTCCCGGGCGAAACAGATGTTGCGAGACGAGCCGCAACTCGTGCGCGAGCTGCTTGCGCGAATCGCCCGGGCGACCGCGGGATATTTGAAAGCGCAGATCGCCGCGGGCGCAGCTGTTGTGCAGCTGTTTGACACCTGGGCCGGTAAGCTCTCAACCGAGGAATACGACGCGTTCGAGCTCCCGGCAACGCAGATGATTCTTGATGCGCTGGCTGCGGAGCGAGCGCCGAAGATTCTGTTCGCCAAAGGATCGGCGCGGCACCTGGAGAGCATGGCGAAATCGGGAGCGGACGTGCTGAGCGTGGACTGGAACACCGATCTTGCCCAGGCGCGAAAAACGCTTGGCACTCGCGTTGCGCTGCAAGGGAACGTGGACCCGTCGATTCTGCTTGGCCCGATCGAGGAAATTCGCAGGGCTGCGCGAGGGGCAATCGAGAAGACCGGCGGCGCAGGGCACATACTCAATCTCGGGCACGGGATCCTGCCGACGACGCCGGTTGAGAACGCGCGGGCGTTTGTGCAGGCAGGAAAGACGGCGCTCGTGGTGGCGCGCTCGTGAGCGACGTGAAAACCAATCCGGGCGATAGGCTCGAGGTCGCATCTGTCTCAGAGGACCTGCTCGAAAAGTACAACCGGCCGGGTCCGCGATACACCAGCTATCCAACCGCACCGGTCTGGAAGGACGACTTCGGACCAGGCGACCTTGAGGAGTCCTACACGCGGGCAGACGCGCTTGCGACGCCTGTGTCGCTTTACATGCATCTTCCCTTCTGCGAAAGTCTGTGCCTTTTCTGCGCGTGCAACGTCTCGATTCAGAAGGACAAGAGCGTCGCCGTTCCCTACCTCTCGGCGCTGAAGCACGAAATCGAACACGTGGCGGGGTTGGTATCGAAGAAGCGGCCTGTCGTTCAATTTCACTGGGGCGGCGGTACCCCGACGTACCTGACGCCGGAGCAGATGGAAGATCTGTTCGGCCACGCGTTTGAACGGTTTGGGTTCGAGCGGGACGCCGAAATCGGAATTGAAGTGGATCCGCGGGTTACCAGCCGCGCGCACCTGGAATCTCTCCGGCGGCTCGGATTCAACCGGCTCAGCATGGGCATTCAGGATTTCCAGCCCAAGGTGCAGGAGACCATCCGCCGCATCCAGCCGTACGAGATGACACGTGACCTGATACTTGCGTCGCGTGAGCTCGGTTTTGAGAGCCTCAGCGTTGACCTAATTTACGGGCTGCCCTACCAGACCGCGGCCACGTTTCAGGCGACGATTGACCAGGTGCTCACGCTCGCACCGAACCGCGTAGCCATGTTCAGCTACGCGCATGTCCCCTGGTTGCGCAAGCAGCAAGGCGCGTTCGCGACGCATCTCCCAGAAGGCCGTGAGAAATTCCAGATTTTTCGCGTGGGTCTGGAGCGATTTATCGACGCGGGCTATCTCTACATCGGGATGGACCATTTCGCACTGCCTGATGACGAACTCGCGACCGCCCAGAACGATCGCACGTTGCATCGAAATTTCATGGGCTACACCACCAAAGCGGGCGCAGACCTCTATGGAATGGGGGTGAGCGCGATCAGTTCGGTGGGGGACGCCTACGCGCAAAATCGCCGGGAGGTCCCGGCCTACCAGACGGCCGTCGCCGAGCGCGGCATCGCGACCATGCGCGGCTACCGGCTTTCACCGGACGACCTGATCCGCCGCGCCGTGATTGGCCGCCTGCTCTGCCATACCGTTATCTCCAAGCGCGAGGTCGAGCGCGAATTCTCGATTTCCTTCGACGAGTACTTCGCCACGGAGCTCGGGCGGCTCACAGACCCATCCGCTGACGGACTGGTGATTCTGGGTCGCGATGAAATTCGGGTCACGCCGATTGGGCGCATATTCATCCGCAACATCGCCATGGTATTTGACCGCTATATTGAGGAACAGAAGATGGACCAGAAGCCCCTGTTTTCAAAGACGCTGTGAGCATCCGGATTACTCCATGAATCCTCAAGTTGTCGTAATCGGCGGCGGAATCTCCGGGCTTTCCTGCGCGTACCGGTTTTGGCAGCTGGGCGTGCCGGTCGCGCTGCTCGAGGCCGATGATCATGTCGGTGGTCTGATTGGCACGGTCGAGCAGGATGGGTTTCTGTTCGAAACCGGACCGCAGAGTTTTCAGGGCACCGATTCGCTCCTGGATCTGATCAGGGAGCTGGGACTGGAGGTCGATCTCTGCCAGGCTGATCCGCGTGCGCCGAGATACATCGTGCGCCAGGGGCGGCTGCGCGAGCTTCCCATCTCGCCGCACGGGATGTTGCGCAGTTCCCTGTTGGGTATGGGATCGCGGTGGAAACTTGCGACCGAGGCCCTGCGGAAGACTAAGCCGCCGACCGAGGAAGAGTCGGTCGCGCAGTTCGTGCGGCGCAAGTTCGGCCACGAGATTCTGGAGTATCTGGTCTCGCCGTTCGTTTCCGGCGTATACGCGGGCGATCCGGAGAAACTGAGCCTGCGGGCCGCATTTCCGCCGCTCGATGAATGGGAGCGCACCTACGGCAGCGTCCTGCGAGGGGCTATGAAATCCCGGCCCGCGAAAGGCGCGGGGCAAGCCCGGCCTCCGCTCTGCTCGTTCCATCACGGCATGGCGATGCTCACGCAAACCATGGCTGCAAAGCTGGGTGAAAGTGTCAGGCTGGGTGCGTGCGTAGAATCGGTAGTCGGAGGGGGCCGCGACGCCGGATATCAGATTCGTTTCACGCAAAAAGGACACACCGAAACAATCGATGCGCGCGCCGTGGTGATTGCGACTCCTGCTTACACCGCGTCCCACCTGGTCGCGACGCTATCGGCGCCGCTCGCACGCACGCTATCGGGAATCGCCTATGCCGGGATGGCTGTGGTTGGCGCGGGGTATCACGCGAAGCAGGTCGGCACCGTCATGAACGGCTTCGGGGTTCTCATCCCAAGGGCCGAGAAGTTTCGCACGCTCGGCATCGTATGGAATTCTTCGCTGTTTCCGGATCGGAGTGGTGAAGGGCGCACTACGCTGACGAGTTTTGTGGGCGGTGCGACCGACCCGGAGATCGTCGAGAAGAGCGACGAAGAAATCCTTGCGATCGTCCAGGATGAAAACGCGCGGATTCTCGGAATTACCGGACAGCCCATCGTTTCACGCGTCTGGAAGCATCCCAAGGCGTTGCCGCAATATAACCTTGGCCACGGCCACAATGTCGAGGTGGTCCGAGAAACCGAGCGCGCGATTCCGGGCCTGTATTTTGTGGGCAACTACCTGGAGGGCCCATCGATTGGCAAATGCGTCGATACTGGCTCGCAGGCCGCAGAGTCTGTGCGAGCCTATTTGCGCGGGGGCATCACGAAATCCGCGTAAGCGCCTCGCGTGACGAGGTGCCCGGTGCTTGCACTCGGGCCCAACCCCGCTATAATGCTCGTGATTCCGTCATGCCCAACCTACAGAAGACCCGCCGAGAGCTGCTTGAACAATTCGTTGCCCAGAAACCGGCCGACGCCTTTGCGAGATACGGACTGGCGCTTGAGTGCGTGAAGCTGGGGGATGATTCGGCCGCAGCCGGCCACTTCCGCGAGCTCCTGGTGGCCAATCCCGGTTATTCCGCGGGATATTTCCAGTTCGGCCAGCTCCTGTCGCGTCTCGGGCAGCTCGATGAGGCGCGGAAACTGTTGTCCGACGGTATCGTCGTCGCACAAAAGGCCGGAGATATGCACGCGCGGGACGAAATGCAGGCGGCGCTCTCGCTTCTGGGCTGATCCCGCATCGCAGTCGAGACAGCAATCAATGCAGAGACCAAGCCGCATTCCCCTGTTTCCGCTCGATCTAGTGCTTCTGCCGGGCGCCGAACTCCCCCTCCACATTTTCGAGCCGCGCTACAAGCTGATGGTCCGGCACTGCCTCGAGGAACGACTGGAATTTGGCATGATTCTCGCGACGGGTGAGTCGATCGCCGGGGTCGGGTGCACTGCCGAGATTGTCGAGAAGATCAGAGACTATCCCGACGGGCGAATGGATATTCTCACCAAGGGCAGGCTGGCCTTTCACCTGACGGAACTGCTGGATGAGAAGGAATACTACGAGGGGACAGTTGAATATCTGACGGATGCGCCTCAGACGGCCGATCTCGATCAGGATGCACAACTTATCCAGATCTTCGAGAGATGCCACACGCTTCTTTTCAAACAACCGTGGGCGGACTCCTCCGAACATGAGCCTGGAACTCTGGCATACCGCATGGCGGCGCTCCTGCCGATGGAGCTTGAAAGGAAGCAGGCGCTGCTTGAGATGCGTTCGCAGCACGCGCGGCGCGAGTCCGTGCTTCGCTGGATGGAGAGATTCCTGCCAAAACTCGTGGCGCTTGAGCGCGTTCGCGAGCGTGCCGGCGGCAATGGCCATACCCTGAACTGAACCCGTTGCCACGAAGCCGGGCAACGCTCTTGCCCGTCGACCAATCCAAATTATGCCTGTGCGTTGCGTTCCATTATACTGTCGAGGTCGCATGGAAGGTGATCGCGCTTCTCACCCTCACGAGGAACTGGTGACTGAATGAGTCCACAACCGAAAAATCTGGGCGAGCTTCGCCGCAGTCCCTGGTCGGAAGACAAGTTCGGCTCGCGTACCGTCCGCCAGGAACTTCGCGAGAATCTACTGCAGAGGCTCGAAAAGGGCGAACCGATCTTCTCAGGCGTCCACGGCTACGACGACACGGTGATACCGCAGATCACCAATGCCGTGCTCTCGAGACATCATTTCATACTGCTCGGCTTGCGAGGACAGGCCAAGTCGCGGATTCTGCGCGGCCTGGTGGGTTTTCTCGATGCCCAGATTCCGGTGGTAGCCGGCTGCGAGATCAATGACAACCCGTATCGCCCGATCTGCCGCGCCTGCCGCGAACGAATCGCCGCAGAGGGCGATGCGACGCCGATCTCCTGGCTTGGGCGCGAGCAGCGATACGTCGAAAAACTTGCGACGCCCGACGTGACGATTGCGGACATGATCGGAGACGTGGACCCGATCAAGGCCGCACGCGGGGGCCGAAATCTCTCAGACGAGCTGACGATCCACTACGGGCTGCTGCCCCGCGCCAACCGCGGGATATTTGCCATCAACGAGCTCCCGGATCTGGCGGGAAAAATTCAGGTCGGTTTGTTCAACATCATGCAGGAAGGCGACATCCAGATTAAGGGGTATCCGGTGCGGATGGCGCTGGACGTGTTGCTGGTCTTCACGGCAAATCCCGAGGATTACACGGCGCGGGGAAAAATCATCACTCCGCTGAAAGACCGCGTGGGTTCGGAGATTCGTACGCACTACCCGGCGACGCTTGCCGAGGGTATGGCTATCACTGCGCAGGAATCCTGGACCAATCGCGAAGGCAAGCGCCGGGTCCAGGTTCCGGACTACGTTCGCGAGATCGTCGAGGAAGTAGCATTTCAGGCGCGCGAGGACAAGCGTGTGGACCGCCGGTCGGGCGTGAGCCAGCGCCTTCCGATCAGCACGCTTGAAAACGTGCTTAGCAGCGCGGAACAGCGCGCGGTGCGCAGCCGTGACTCCGCCGTGGTTGCGCGCGTAGCCGACGTCTATGCCGCCATCCCCTCGATGACCGGCAAGTTCGAGCTCGAGTACGAGGGCGAGATGCGCGGCGCCGACAACATTGCGCGGGAGCTGATTCGCGCGGCGGTCGGGAAAACTTTCACCAAATATTTCAGGGACGTGAACTTTCAGGCGGTCGTGCAGTGGTTTGAAATCGGCGGCGAACTGAAGGTCCCGGCCAACGCCGCAAGCACGGAGCTGCTGAACCAGCTGAAGAAGATCCAGGGTCTGTTCGAGCACCTGGAGGTTCTGGGAGTGCGCTCGAAGGACGATGCGGCCCTCCAGTCAAGCGCTGCCGAGTTCATTCTTGAAGGGCTCTGGGCGCATAAGCGCGTGAACCGCAGCGAAGAGCGCGGGTTCTTTGCGGAGACGCGCAAGACGCCTGAGCCGCGTGAACCGCGCGAGCCTTCCGGCCGCATGCCCAGGCGTCAGTTCAACTGATGAGCGGCGAAGACAGACGCAGATGAAATACACAAAATATTCGCGGTACGCGCCGGGCGCAGCAGACGACATCGATCTGCAGGAGCTCATGAACCGGCTCTCGGATTTCTTCCTGCAGAGCGGCTTTGAATCGCAGTACGGCTTCCACGAGCTTGACCTTGAGCGCTCGCGCGAGCAGCACATGGACCAGCTGCGGGAAGCGATTCTGCGGGCCCTGCAGGAAGGCGACCTGATTCCGCCTGAGCTGCTCGAAAAGCTGCAGCAGAATCCCGACCTCTCCCAAAACCAGGAACTCCGCGACCTGATCGATCAGATCCTTGAGCGCATGGAAGAAGAAGGTCTGATTACCCAGCAGCAGTCAGCGCGGGTCACTCCTCCGCCTTCTGAGACGCCTGGAGGGCAGATTGGCCGCGACCAGCCCAATGTTGAGGCCCGCTTTGAAATCACCGACAAGGCGCTGGACTTCCTGGGCTTCAAGACGCTGAAAGACTTGCTCGCCTCGCTCGGCAAGAGCAGCTTCGGCCGTCACGACACGCGAGACCTTGCAACCGGGGTTGAGTCCGGTGGAAGCTCAAAACCCTACGAGTTCGGCGACACCCTGAACATGGACATCAGCGGGACGCTTTTTAACGCTGTCCAGCGCAACGGCGCGACGCTCCCAATTGAGCTGGATTATCCGGACCTGATGGTCCACCAGTGCGAATACCAAAGCTCCTGCGCGACGGTGCTGATGCTGGATTGCAGCCACAGCATGATCCTGTATGGCGAGGACCGGTTCACGCCGGCCAAGCGCGTGGCGCTGGCGCTCTCGCACCTGATCCGGACGCAGTATCCGGGCGATTCCCTGCACTGCGTGCTATTTCACGACAGCGCCGAGGAGATTCCGATCGGCAAGCTCGCCCGCGTACAAGTTGGTCCGTATTACACGAACACTCGGGAAGGCCTGCGGCTCGCCCAGCGGATTCTGTCCCGCCAGAAGAAGGACATGCGCCAGATCATCATGATCACCGACGGAAAACCTTCTGCGCTGACGCTTGAGGACGGTCGGATTTACAAGAACGCGTTTGGCCTGGATCCGCTGGTCGTCACGCAGACCATGGAAGAAGTCGCCAAGTGCAAGCGCGCCGGAGTCCTGATCAACACGTTCATGCTCGCAAGCGACTACAGCCTGGTGCAGTTCGTGCAGAAAGTCACCGAACTTTGCCGCGGCAAAGCCTACTTCACCACGCCTTACACACTGGGTCAGTATCTGCTGATGGACTACGTGGGACGCAAGACCCGCAATATCCACTAGGTCGAAGGCAGCCGGAATTACTCCTCGACAGTAGGGTCCACGAGTCGTTTCTTGTATTTCGGGGGCTTGTCTCGCTTGTTGGGTATGGTTCTGCCGGGTGGCGGCAGACCGGCGCCGAGGCGAGCGCGACGGCGCGCTTCCGTTGATACCTTCCACTTCGATTTCTTTTTTCGTGCCATGGATTCGCGTCAGGATTGTAAACCCAAATCGCATCCGACAGCAGGGCTGTCAGCCTTTCGGCGAGGCCGCGGCAAATTTCTTGCGAGCCAGGTCGAGCAGCTTGGCATCGGTGCAGACTTCGTAGTAGGCGCGCGTGCCCTGCGCGCCGATCTTTCCGCCGGGCAGCAGTTGGCGGACGAATCCCTTGCGCACCACGATCGGCTCAATCGATTCCCCCAGCGGGACTTCCCCGAAATAGAGCTGTGCGCGCTCCTTGCCCCAGGGCATCGGGAAATTGCCGCCCATGGGCGAAAGCGCAATTTCGGCGCTGAGTTTCTGGAAACCCTCCTCGTTCAGCACGATTCCGTTGAGGTTGTAGCGTACCAGCAGCTCTTCGCTTTCATCGTCGGCGGCGTCATCCATCAGCGTCTGGAGCAGGAAAATGTTGAACGGCGAGGGATTGGTCTGAAACAGGCGTTTCGCCATTTTGGCGCAGCTCGACAGCCGGTCAGAAAGATTCAGGGCGCGAGAAATCATGATCTTGGAATCGGCGTCTTCCCAGAGCGAAGGAGCGGAATCCTGAAACGCGACTCCCACACCCAGTTCAAGGGGCGGAAGGTCGGCGGACTTGGCGCGGATGTTGTAGGCAGCCATGACAGCCAGAATCTCGCGTGCTAGCACGCAGGCGCGTGCGACGGCCCGGCGGGTTGCGCGGGTCGATTCGGTTTCATAGATCGCAAGGATGATGGCATCGCCTTCGATAAAGACCTTGGCGGCCCCGTAGCGCTCAAGCATCCGCTTTACCGGTTCGTGCAGGTTCATGCTGAAATGCGAAGCCGGATTCATGCCCCGCGCAAGCAAGTCCTTGGTCATGCTGGTCGAGCCCCGGACATCGGCCTTGATGACGACGTGATTGATCACCGGGTCGTCTGCCGGCCGGTTTTCGTCCGGGTGCAGGAATTCGTAGAGACTTTTGTTCGATCGCGAAAGCTCCCGGGCACGCTCGGAATGAACCAGGTTGATGCGCTCCATCCAGGCGGTGACCTGCTGGTAATTGCGGCGGTCGCGCCGCAGGCGCATGAGATCCTCGGCGAATTGAAGGCCCACGCTCAAGGTCTCTTCGGTTGTACGGCGGCGGATCGAGCGGCAAGCTTCCTCGAGCTTCTTCATCGAGACCTTGCGGGCCGGGAACTTTTCCAGTATTTGGGCCACCCGCTTGGTCTCTTCGCGCTGCACCAGCGCCTTCTTCAGTTGCTGCAAGTGGACCGGTGGGCAGTAGTCCGCTGAAATCTTGCGCATTTCGTAGCTGGCGAGAACGTGAAACAGCAGGTCGCGCTCCTCGAGCCTGTGAACCCATTCCTCGAGCAGCTTCGCGCGCGTATCGGCGGTTGAGTCGTCGGCTGAGGGGGCGTCGCCAGGCACAGCCTGCGTGTCAAAGAGCCGATGGGCGTTGGCTGGCTGGTTCAGGTAGTCGCCCAAGCGGTTTTGCAGCTCTTCGGTCAGGAATTCCAGGCGCTGTTTTGCGGCCACAATCTGAGGGTCGAGATCCTCGAGCTTTTTATCAAGCGAAGCAGATTTCCGTCGCAGGTCATCCATCTCGCCCTGCGACTCGGCCGTGGTGGCCGATTTGCGCTTGAAAAGCGACGGGAACGAGCGGTCGCCGTCTCCGGCGCGGGAGGTGGCTTCCTCAAGCTCCGCTTCGACGCGCGCGTGCTCGGACCTGAGCAGACGTGCCTGTTCGAGGAGGCGCTCATGTACATTGCGGGCCTTAGACAGTTCTTCGGCGCTGTCGCCAGCGAGCACATAGTCGCGCACGAAATCCAGAAGCAGCGCGTCAAAAGTCTCGAAGCGGTCCGGATCGTTCACGAAATTGCCGAGCAGGACGTAGTGTTCGAGGAAAAACTGGTCGTCGTTACCGCCCTCAACGAACAGGAACCGGTTCTGCAGCAGCGGATAGGCCTCAGGAAAGTCGTCGCCGAAAAGAGCGCGCCTGGTCTTTGAGATCGTACCTTCTTCTGCCTCGCGCCAGATTCGGCAGAGCGTCTCGCCTACCTGCCGGATCACGTTCTTGCGGTCCGCCTGAAGTTCGGCGATTCTGGAACGCATGACGTGCGCCTGCTCGCTGTGCTCAAACAGCTCGCCTCGCCCGCGGATCCAGTCCTTGCCCTCGACCAGAATGCTTGAGAACTGGTTGCCGGTTTCCTGACTGATAAATTTCAGCAAAGCCAGGTGGTGGAGGACGTCGGTTTCAACTGATTGCAGGAATTTCGCCCTGGTTACCGACTCCTGCAGAATCTCGGTCAGCATTTTGCGAAACGCGGCATGCTCGGGCGAGCTCGGTTGCTTGCGGTCCTTGTCCTTTCCATACAGCACGTTGACATTCACGGCCTGGCGGACCAGCTCTCCCAGGTACTTGCGCGTGAATTCGACAAAGCGAGGGCTGAGGAAAACGTCATAATGGATGTTGTCGATCCCGAGGGTCAGGTTGGTCAGCCGGATCTCAGCGGTGTAGGGCTCAAGCTTCATCCGCGCAGGGTGGACTGACGTGGTCACGATGTGTGTTTCCGGCATCGTAGGCTAGACGGGAGCGAGCTTTTACTTTAGCTGAGGCGTGAAGCCAGGCGCAATGGAACGGCGCGTAAGTGTTACTGTACGGAGTCGGGACCGGGCCTGCGAAGTCACGCCTTGAGGTCGAACGGTATGGACGCCGAAAACCCCGCAAAGGGCACATTCGATGAACCTTCGGCTGCGCCCGGCGCCGATGAAACGCTGGAATTTCGCACCCTGTCCTCACCACCGGGCGAAGCAGACCAAGGCCCCTGTCTTTATTTGGGGCCAAGCGGCCAGCGTTGCAATCGTCGCGCACTCGAGGGCGGGTTTTGCGCAATCCACCGGCCGGGAGCGGCGAGCCTTCCCAAGGCGGCGGTTTCCAAGCGTACGCTCGCCGCTATTCTTGGCGCCCTGGGCATTCTGTGGCCGTTTCTTGCCGACATCGTGCGCGAGATCATGCGCTTCATCCATCCGCACTGACAGACCGGCTGCCTCGAACGAAGATGGCGCCGAATTCCGGGTTTACGGGTAAAATGTCGAGTCATGTCAAAGCTGCTTCAGGGCAAAACCGCAATTGTTCTCGGTGTATGGAACAAATGGAGCATCGCCTATGCGATCGCGCATGCGTTTGCGCGCGAGGGCGCAAAGCTCCTGCTCACCTATCAAAACGAGCGCGCCAAGCCGGCGGTCGAGGATTTGGGGCGTGAACTTGGCGTCGCAGGGTTTTTCCCGTGCGAGGTGCAGGAGCAGTCTGATATCGATCGGATGGCCGTGTCGCTTGAGGCTGCAGGACATCGGCCCGATATCGTCGTGCACAGTCTTGCGGCGGCGAAACACGAGGAGCTGAACCAGCCGTTCCTGCAGACGTCGCGGGAGGGTTTTCAGCTGGCGCTCGACGTCAGCGCCTATTCCCTGGTTGCGATTTCCAAGGCCCTTTCCCCGCTGATGACCAGCGGCGGCGCAATCATGACGCTGACCTATCTGGGGTCCACGCGCGTGGTAACCAACTACAACGTCATGGGGGTCGCCAAGGCTGCGCTTGAGGCCGAGGTGAAATATCTGGCAAGCGAGCTCGGGCCCAGCAAAATCCGCGTCAATGCCATATCGGCGGGTGCGATCAAGACGATTTCAGCGCGCGGCGTGAAGGACCTTTCCAAGATGCTGGAGGTTTCCGCGCAGCGGGCGCCGCTGCGTCGCAATACCGACATCGCAGAAGTCGCCGATGCGGCGGTGTTTCTGGGGAGTGACCTGGGGCGCGGCGTTACCGGGAATGTGATTTACGTCGACGCCGGATTCCAGATTATGGGTCTGTAGGCGCTGGTGTCAGCCCCGCACCGAGCATCGATGCGGGGTCCTCGATTGAAATTTCGCGCGTATCTTCTGCGATGTGCTCGAGATGAATCCGCACGACCGGCCAGCCGATACGCCACGTAAGCTTCTCGGGCCACTCAACGATCACGACCGCCTGCTCGGCGAACACATCCTCCAGACCCAGCGTCTCAAGATCGTGGACATCGGTGATGCGGTAAAGGTCGACGTGGTAGACCCGGACGCCGCGGTCGTATTTATGGACCAGGGTGAAGGTCGGGCTGGTCACTTCGTCTTCGCTTGCGGCGTCGAGGCCCCGCGCTATGCCCTTTGTGAGTGTGGTCTTCCCTGCCCCAAGATCTCCGGACAGCAAAACCAGAACCGGGGGCTTGAGTTGCGAGCCGATTTCACGCCCCCTCCGGATCGTCTCTTCAAAGGAATGCGTGAACATCTTTGAGTTAGCCACGGCCGCACGCGGAATAGAACGACTGGTAAGCGCGAGGGATAGCATGGATCAGATCCGATGCCATGAGCGGCGCCTCCCCGCTATCTCGATAGGGGATGTCGGCCGCGAGGCCATGAAGGTATACGCCGAAGGCGAGCAGGCGCTGCCAATCGGCGGTGCCGAACTGCGCGGTTAGTCCGGCAAGCATGCCGGTCAGCACGTCCCCCGTGCCACCTGTGGCCATTCCAGGGTTACCGGTCGAGTTGATGTAGGCGAGCCCTCCGGGGGCTGCGATGACGGTCCCGCTGCCCTTCAGAATCACGATGGCGTTCCAGTCGGCGGCAGTTTGAAGCGCGATTTCTACGCGCCGTGCCTGGACATCCCTGGCCGTCGCGCCCAGCAGTCGCGCCATTTCGCCTGGATGCGGCGTGACGCAAAGAACTCCATCGGGATGATTCAGATCCGGCGCATGGCCCGCAAATGCATTCAAGCCATCCGCATCGAGGATGATCGGAACAGATCGATTCCCGACGACCGTGCGCACAA
>Ga0209008_1000318_pt1 | contig 18688 bp, 17 predicted proteins | sample JacPin_JW_Ref_O3_FD_187963 | JGI IMG/M metagenome (GOLD analysis project Ga0209008, IMG submission 187963) | Forest soil microbial communities from Algoma, Ontario, Canada - Jack Pine, Ontario site 1_JW_Ref_O3 (SPAdes) (version 2) | ecosystem: Environmental > Terrestrial > Soil > Boreal...
GTGTTTCTGCGAGCCGCCCATTGACAGGATGGCACCACTCATGCGGAGCGGTGCGCTCTAGTGTTGTTCGGACTCTGTCGATTTCGGTTTCGAATCAGACTCTTTCGCCGGTGCCGGTTTAGGCGGAGCTGCGGGCTTAGGCGGAGGTGCGGGTTTGGGCGGAGCTTCGGGTTTGGGCGGAGCTTCGGGTTTAGGCGGAGCCGCGGGCTTGGGCGGGGCCTCCGGTTTAGGCGGAGCTTCGGGCTTGGGCGGAGGTGCGGGTTTGTCTTCAGAGCGTGACGCTTCGGGCTTATTCTCAACAGCTTTATTCTCGGCGGGCTTGCTTTCCGCCGCATGCGTCTCAGCGGTCGTATCTGCCGCTGGTTTGCCCTCAACAGGTTTATTCTCGGTGGCCTTGCTCTCCGTCGCACGAGTCTCGGCGCTGGTTTCCGCAGTCGGTTTGGCCTCAGCCGCTTTAGGCTCGGCGGTCTTGTTTTCTGAAGCGTTGTTCTCAGCCGGTGCCCCGCGGGCTGCGACTACACCTTTACCGGTGAACTCTCCGGGTTTGGATGTGGCCGCGACCGCCGGACGCCCGTGATTGACCGACGCCAACATTTCGTGGTTCTGGCTGGCGGCGTGTTGTTGAGTGGACTGTGCCGCGGTGGGCGCCGTGTGTTGGGCGTGGGCAACGGTCTCCTCAGCTGCAGTGGGACGGGTGGTAATTCCACCGGATCCGCCGTTATAGCTGACATAGGTCGTGGTGTTGATAATTACGGTCTTGTTGTAGGTGTTGTGAAAATTCCCGCCACCGACATTGTTCACATAGGTGTTGTAGCTGAATTGATTGTTGCGCCAGTAGCCGCCCTCGTAGCCAGCGCCGCCGTAACCGAAGCCATAGTTGACGCCGCCGTAGAAGCCGACTTCAGAACCCCAATACCCCTCGTTCCATGCGAACGCACCACCGCCCCAACCCCAATAACCCGGAGTCCACAGCAAACCCACGGCGGGGGGCTCGACCCAGGTGCCAGGAACCCAGAAATATCCCTCGTCACTGTAGCCCCAGTAGCCGGGGGTCCAGAGGTAACCCTCCTGCGGGCAAACCGGCTGCGTGTAGACGACCAGTTCCGGCGGAGCGATCGTGATCGATACGCTAATCTGCGCAAAGGATGTGGCCGGTATAGCGAGCATTGCAAACAGGAACAGGAGCCAACGAACCGGGTGAGTTGTACGCATCTTGGTTACCTTGCCAGAGCATCCTTCGCTTGCCCGATGTCGCTTGGCTTCTGCGGGTTGCGCGGATGAATCGGCTGCTAGACTTGGGAATGATGACGGATCCAGATTTCCGGTTCTGTGCAATAAGAGTCACTTCCCCACATTCGCCCTAGTCGCCAATACCACCCGAGCGCGAAGGTGCGGCCACCCTCAGGGCCGAGGAGGTGATCGCTGGTCTGTGAGGACCGCAAATCGTCCGACGGCCACCAAGCGTCGACCGTAGCTTTTCGTGGCAGAGTTTGTATGATGGTGCGTCATGATTCATCCAGTCCACGATTGCGATAACATTCGTCGTCCGAACTGACTCCTGTGCGCAAGAGACCGCATATCACCGATCCTTCGGAGTACACACCGTGTTACTCCTACCATGCGGCCGGACATGGAACACGCGCGCTGTACTGCGAAGGCGTTTCGCTTGCGCGCATCGCGGGTGCGGTCGGCACGCCGGCCTATGTCTACAGCCGCGCGAGCATCGAGGCAGCCTATCGCCGGCTGGATGGCGCCTTCGGTTCGCTACCCCACACGATCTGCTATGCCATGAAGGCGAATTCGAATCTGTCCGTGCTGCGCGTTCTGGCTCGTCTGGGCAGCAGCTTTGACGTCGTTTCCGGCGGAGAGCTTGACCGCCTGCGCCGCGTCGGGGTTCCCGGCAGCCGGATCGTGTTCTCGGGCGTCGGAAAAACGCCCGAGGAGATTCGTGCGGCGCTGCGCTACGGCGGAAAGGCCTCACGCCGTGGCGGCATTCTGCTGTTCAACGTGGAGTCGGGCGCCGAGCTGGAGGTTCTGTTAGGCGAAGCGGCGCGCCACGTCTCCACCGGCGGCGCTCGTCCCTGTGCCGCCATACGTGTGAATCCCGACGTGCTCGCGGGCGGGCATCCGCATATCGCCACCGGCGCGCATCAGCACAAGTTCGGCGTGGATTGGCAGCAGGCGCGCCAGCTGTATCTTGCACACAAGGATTCCCGCTGGATCGCCTGGCGGGGAATCACCTCCCATCTCGGCTCGCAGATCTTCAGCATCGCTCCGTATCGTCGCGCACTCACCCGGCTCGCTTCTTTTGTGCGCGACCTTGCGGGAAACGGAGTTCGCCTGGAATACATTGATATCGGCGGCGGGCTCGGAATTCGCTATACCGATGAAGCTGCGCTCCCGGCGGCGGCCTACGCCAACGCTCTCGCCGATATCGTCCGTCCGTTGGGATGCCGCCTGCTGATCGAGCCCGGCCGGACGCTGGTTGGCCCATCAGGTGTGCTGCTCACGCGAGTCCTCTACCTGAAGGAAAATCATGGAAAAGCGTTCGTCGTGGTGGACGCGGCGATGAATGATCTGATTCGCCCGGTACTGTATGGCGCGACCCATCCGATCACACCGGCCGTTCGCGTCTCTGGCGTTGCAGCAAGGAAAAGCCGCGTAGATGTGGTCGGGCCGGTGTGCGAATCGGGGGATTTTCTCGCGCGCGATTGGCCTCTCGATCCGGTGAAATCGGGCGACCTTCTGGTCGTATGGACGGCCGGCGCATACAGCTTTGCCCAATCCTCGAACTACAACGCGCGCCGACGGGTCGCCGAGGTTCTCGTCCAAGGGCGCCGTTTCCGCCTAGCGCGCCGCCGCGAAACATACGATGACCTGGTTCGTGGCGAATCGGTGTAACCCATGCCTCTGTTTCCCGCGTTCCTGAAATTGTCCGGCCGCCGCTGCCTGGTCATCGGCGCCGGGCCTGTCGCACAGGAAAAAATCGAAAGCCTTGTTCGCGCCGGCGCGAGCGTGCGCGTGGTCGCGCCGCATGCCACGGATTCTGTCCGCGCGTGGTTCCGTGCGAAAAAGATTCGCTGGGAGCCGCGCTCGTTCCGATCCGCTGATTTCAAGGGCATATTCCTGGTCGTCGCATCCACTTCTTCACCGGCTTTGCACAAAAAAATCTACCGCGAGGCGCGGCGTCGGGGCATCCTGTGCAACGTGGTGGATGATCCAGCTCACTGCGATTTCTACTACGGAGCCGTTGTCCGGCGCGGCGACCTGCAAATCGCAATTTCGACCGGCGGTCACAGCCCGGCACTCGCGCAGAGGCTGCGAAAAAAAATCGAGCGCGAGATCGGCGCCGAATACGAACAGTGGCTTGCACAACTTGGCGTCGCGCGCAAACGCCTGTTTGCGAAATCGCTCTCCCAGGCACGACGCAAGGTCCTGCTGCACGAGCTTGCAAGCGACCTGTCGTTCAAGAGGTTTCTGCGGGAACGCAAGGCAAGGAAAAAATGAGCTTCCTGCGGCGTGTCTTTACGCTTTCTTTACACTGGAAAGCGAATTAAATCAGGAAGTTGGGAGCAAATTCGGAAGACGAATACGTCCAATCCAATATTCGACGAACGCGCCAGGCAAAACGCCTGCTAGGATGCCTGCATTCGCCGATGCGGCCGGGTCCCGGCATTCCCCCCCACCCAAACCTTCCGTGACCCGGCCGGTCGCCGAAAGCCCTCCCAAGATCAACCCGCAGCTTTCCCCCGCTTCCGTTCAAGCATTCCTGCGCCACCTTGGGCTGCTTGATTCACCAGAAACCCCATCTTGGGGTGCGCGGGCTCGAAATCCACAGCAAAACCTTGCTCACGCAATTCTTCTGAAGTCATCGGCCCGATCGAGCCGACCAGAATTCGCGCAAACGCGTGGCGGAGCTCCTGCTCCAGATTCATTTCTCGCGCGATTCGCAGCAGATGCGTAACCTGAACGGAAGTCGTAAATAGCGCCACATCAATTTCACCCCGCGCGATCGCTTCAACCGCCGCTCGCAGTGGTCCGGTATCTTCCGGCAGAGCCCACTGATAGACCGGCACGCGCGTAACCTGGGCGCCGCGTTCGGCAAGCCCGGCAAGGAGCTCGGGATTGGAGGCGCCATATTCCTGGACGGCGACGCGCTTGCCCTGCAGTGCGACGAGACCGGCGTTTTCATCGAGCGTGCGCAACAGATCCCGCCACGTGTTGGGCTCCGGTACGGCGATCGTCACCGGCACCCCCAATTGCTTGAGCGCGGCCACGGGCTTCGGCCCGCGCGCGACCACGGTGACCTTCCGCAGTGCGTCTGCGAATTGTTCCAGCGGATAGATCGTCTCGACCACGCGAGCGAGCGCGCGTGTCCCCACTCCGGTGAGAAAAATCACTGTTTCGAATCCATTCGCCGCGAGCCTGCGCGCGAAGGTCAGCGCTTCGATGTTGGATTCCAAGGGAACTTCGCGCATGGAAGGCGCCACAATTGCGCGGCCACCATAGTTCTCGATGAGCTTCGACATCTCCTGAGCACGCCGGCTCTCCAGCGACAGCACCCGCAGCCCGGCCAGTCCGCCCGATTTGGCTCGCTCGTCCATTCTTGCCGCCTAATGCCGGAAGTGCCGGACGCCGGTGAATACCATTGCCATGTCGAGCTTATTGGCAGCGTCAATCACGTCCTGATCGTGCACTGAGCCACCGGGCTGGATCACGGCGGTCGCGCCTGCCTTGCCGGCTTCTTCAACTCCGTCGGCAAACGGAAAAAACGCATCGGACGCAACCACGCTGCCGGCAAGAGACAGACCCGCGGTCGCCGCCTTGATGACTGCGATCTTTACCGAATCCACGCGGCTCATCTGTCCGGCTCCCACGCCGACAGTCTGGCCTTCGCGCGCGAAAAGAATCGCGTTCGACTTCACGTGCTTGGCGACCTTCCACGCAAACAGCAGAGCGCGGAGCTCGCGATCGGTCGGCGCCCGTTGGGTCGCTGTTTTCAGACCGGCTTCGGCGAGATCGTGATGGTCCGCCTGCTGGATCAGCACGCCGCCGGAAATGCGCTTCAGTTCGAGTTCCTGCCGCCCAGCCTGCCCGGGCATCTCGAGCAAGCGGAGGTTTTTCTTCGCGGCGAATTTTTCAAGCGCCCCGCGCTCGTAGCCGGGAGCGACAATGCATTCCACGAAAAGCTTCGCCACGTCTTCAGCTGTGAGATCGTCAATCGCGCGGTTGAATGCAAGCACACCACCGTAGGCGGAAACCGGATCGCACGCGAGCGCCTTCCGATATGCGTCGCACAACGACTCCTGCTCCGCCGCTCCGCACGGGTTGTTGTGCTTGATGATGGCGACCGCCGGCCGCTGAAATTCGCTCACGAGCGCCCAAGCAGCGTCGAGATCAACAAGATTGTTGTAGGAAAGTTCCTTGCCCTGCAGTTGTCTTGCACCTGCCAAACCCTCGGCCGCGCGCCCGGCGGGAACGTACAGCGCGGCAGCCTGGTGCGGGTTTTCGCCGTAGCGCATTGCCTGGCGGCGTTCCAGTGCCACGTGAATTCGCTGAGGCAATTTTTCAAGCGGGCCGAGCGATACCCCGCCGTTTGCCTCCAGGCGTTCCATCTCCGTAGCAATCTCGCCGTCGTAGCGGGACGTCAGCGCGTAGGCCTTCCGCGCAAGCGATAGCCGGGTCGCGAGGCTCAGCTCGCGCTTTTCATGTAGTTCTGCGGTGATCGCCGGATAATCGCCCGGATCGGTGATCACGCCGACGCTCTGAAAATTCTTTGCCGCCGAGCGCACCATGGTCGGCCCACCGATGTCGATGTTCTCGATCAATTCTTCGGCAGTGACGCCGGGCCTGGCCGCCGTTGCCGAAAATGGATAGAGGTTCACGACAACAAGGTCAATCGGGATGATGGAATGTTCCGCAGTTTGCTTGCGGTCCTCGGCCTTGCCTCGCTGGAACAGAATTCCGCCGTGCACTTTCGGGTGCAGCGTCTTCACGCGTCCGCCGAGCATTTCCGGCCAGCCCGTCAGCTCGGCGACGTCGCGCACGGGAATTTCCGAGTCGCGCAGGAGCTTTGCCGTGCCGCCGGTCGAGACAATCTCGATTCCGAGCGACACAAGACCGCGTGCGAATTCCGCGATACCGGTCTTGTCATAGACACTGATGAGTGCCCGCTCGATCGCCACAGTTGTGCCTCCCACTCAGCTCAAAGGAAACGAGCGGGCCAGTGTAAGCGTTTGCGGAGAATTTCGGAAGGGACCTTTCAGGGAGACCAGTTGCAGGGATTCACAGAGACCCGAGTTCAGCTCGAGACGCGTGCCTTTAGCTTTACCCGGCCGCCCTCGACGGTGACGGTGTATTCGATTTCGCGGCCGCCTTTGTCTCGCAAGTCCTTCGTTTTTTGCTGCACGAAGCGCTCGAAATCCTTGAGGCTGGGCGTGCTGGAGCGCTCTCCGGTTTCCGTGCGGGCCTCGATCAGCTTCTCATACAGCGTGTACACTTTTTCTTTCTCGTGCTCCGGATTGGAGAACGACATCGCAAAAGCTGTCGCCGCTTCCTTCACGGCGTCCGCACGCTCGGCGGCTTCTGCGGCGCGAAGATCCAGAGGGGAGGGCGCCACGATCTTGGCGGGTTCGGTGGCCGGTTGCTGAAGAGCCGCCTTGCGGCTGCGCTCGGCCTCGATGGCTTTGGCGGCCGCGCCGAAATGGTGCTGCTTCAGCCCCGACTCCTTTTGCATGATCTTCTTCCGCCACATGTCCTGGTATTTCGCATAGGTCTGGGACAGGTTGTTGAACCTGAATCGCTGACCAAAGCTCAGTTCCGCTGTTCGCTCGTTGTACCGGCGGACCAGCGTATCGACGCGCCATTGCGTATCCGCAGGGGGTCGCGAACGGCCGCCACCGAAGTACTGCTCGTACTCGATCTTAAGCGTGCGGATGTCTCTCTCGATTTGGTTGAGGTCTTCGTCGACTGTGGGCATAACGGTATGGAAACCAGCAAATTCCAGCCTAAGGCGCGTCGGCATGGACGTCAACACAGCCGTGGGCCGACTTGTCGCAAAGGGAAAGCCCGGCAAGGCTCAACCGGCATCATCAGCCGATATTGCTCAAGGGAGGGGACGTTCGTGTTAGAGTCCCCCGTCGGGCCCGCCGATTCCCGGTGCTTGCGGGCGCCTCAGCTCTGAACGCTGGTCTGGGAGGTGCGATCATGTGGCTAATCTGGGCAATTTTGATAGGCATTCTGGCCGGTTGGCTTGCGGGGCAGATCGTAAAAGGCCGCGGCATGGGTGTCCTGGTCGACTTGATCGTCGGTGTCGTGGGTTCGCTTCTGGGCGGCTTTGTGTTCGGGCTACTGGGGCTTGCTGCCTATGGGCTGATTGGCCAACTGGTGATGGCTGTGGTCGGTGCGGTGCTCCTGCTGCTGCTGATCCGAGTCATCAAGCGCGCCTGACCGATCTGGCGATGTAGGCTGTCAACGTCGCTGCCAGGGAGTTCCCACGGGAGCTGGGATACCACTCGAAAACTGAACAGAAGCGCAAAAAAGGGGGCTACTGCCACCAGGCAGCAGCCCCCTCAAGGTTACCTGGGGATCTGCAACGGCTTGGTGGATTCGAGCTTCTTTGGCTTTTTCAAGCGCTTGCTCGGCTTCTTAGCTCCCATGTGATGTCTCCTTCATGATGAAGATTGCCCCCGCGGGCGGTAATCACCCTTCTGTGCAATACCGGTGCCAAACGAAACAGTGCACCCCATGCCTGCTATCCCTCGTCGATTGTTACCGTAGCTGGAGAACGCACCTGAACGATCCGAGTCCGGTATTGAACTATTCAACACTCATTGAATGATCCAACGGAACGGGATCCTGTTCCTAGCGGCCGCTTGGCGTACTGCCGCCGGGTCCGTCGTTGGTAGACAGCACAGCTGATTCAAAGCCCAACGCCGTCTCAGTGAAAGGCGTCCTGCAGGTCTTTGGGTTCCTGCGACATTGCTTTCTTGCTCGCGTCCCATACCGATTGGGGAATCGGGGCGTCGGAGGCACAGCCGCCGCCAACCCAATACCACGCTCCGCTCCGTTTCACGAATGTGTCCAGGCAGCCGAGGTGAAAGGTGACATTTAGGGTTGGGTCCTTGTGACCGGTGTCCGTGGTGATCTGCTTGTAGCTGACCAAAGCTGTCGATCCGTAGGTGGTGACGTGGAAATCGGAGACCTTAACCGAACTCTTCACGTTGGGGTCGCTGGGATCGGGCGCGCTGGAAAACTCAAGGATCTTGGCCTTGGACATGGTACCAACTCGGCCCATGCTCGTTAGTTCGGTCGTGTCTCCATCGAACACATAATGCTTCACATTCGCCGCGGATTCCGGGCTCGGATTGGCATTTGCAGCGAATGTCTTTTCTATCTCGATCAGTTTTGCCTTGTCTGCATCTTGTGCGACTGCGGTCGCAGCCAGCACGAGCAGCGCTACTGCACAAATCGGAACTGTAATCCTAAGTAGTCTCATTGAGGGCACCCCTTTCTGAACCAGAGGGATAAACGAGCCCCCATACGATGTCAACTGGATTTTCGCGTGAGGTCAGCTTTGCTGAGCCGTCAATACACCCAGCACCAACAAGATCGCAACCGTCACAACGTCGAACATCACATGCAGAGTATTTGGCTTGATGCCATTGCGCTCTGGCAGGAAGGCGTGCGTTGTGCCGTTCATCAATTGATAGCGAGCAGCGAGCTCGGGATCGGCGCGAAAAAGATACGGTATCCACCATGCCTTCAGTGAGCCGCAGCACGCCAGCCCGTAGCTGATCCAAAGCCACCAGCTGAGCCAGCCAGGGTAGGTTCGGTCAGAGTAAATGGCGCTGCCGGCGAGGCCGACTGAAAAGGGAGTGAGGTTGATGAGCGTGACGGCTAAAAGTTTGGTGCCGGGGAAGGCCGCGCGGGCCCCGTTCACGTCATTCAAGGTTTCTAGGGGAATCCAGTTGTGGAACGCCACGAACAACACGACGAAACATTGCAGCGCAACCAGCGCGCCCATGGTAACTGGATGCATATCACTCCTCGCCGACGGAATTCTCCCATTTCCTCAGTCCCTTCAAAACTCTTTCGACAGGTTTGAATTCGATTGACGTGCGAACCGGTCCTGAACCACGGCCCGGGGTCGCCTTGACTTTGCCGAAACCGGCTGCCTAGACTCGAAGGCTCAACCTATCCCCATGGCGAGCACAGAGGGTCGCAGCATCACGGTCGGAGTCACCGGCGCCAGCGGCGCGGCCTATGCGCAAACGCTCGTCCGCCTGCTCGACGCCGACCGGCGCGTGGCTCGCGTCTTCCTGGTAGCGACCGAGGCCGGCCTGCGCCTTCTGTCAACTGAACTCGGCGTGGTCGCTGCGGACGGGAGGAAACTTCCGGCGCTTCTGACTGGCACGGAAGCGAAAAAAATCCAGTACCTCCCGAATAAGGACATTGGCGCGAGCATCGCTTCGGGCAGCGCCGCCGTCGACGCTATGGCCGTGATTCCCTGCTCGGCCGGCGCGCTCGGCTCGATTGCCGCCGGGTTGTCCGGCGACCTTCTTACTCGCGCCGCCGACGTTTGCCTCAAGGAACGCCGCACGCTCGTGCTTTGCCTGCGCGAGACGCCGCTCAATCGCATTCACCTGGAAAACATGCTCCGCGTGCATGACGCCGGCGCCGTCGTGATGCCGGCCATGCCCGCGTTTTATTATGAACCGGAGACGATAGCGGCGATGGTCGAGCAGTTCTGCTATCGCGTTCTCGCGCAACTCGGTTTGCCTCAGCAGAAGCAGTATCGTTGGAAAGGGGGAAGTTCGAAGCGTTTGGGTCCGACGGTCGATTCCTGATCTCCGCAACCTGCGCTTGAACCTCTGAGTCGATGCCCAAAAGCCGCATCCGTACCGTGCTCGAGATGATCAAATTCGAGCACTCCGTGTTCGCACTTCCGTTTGCGCTTGTGGGCGCACTGCTGGCCGCGCGCGCCGCCGGCGGGCTCCCGGCCTGGCGCCAGATCTTGTGGATCGTCGTGGCCATGGTGGGTGCACGCTCCGCGGCGATGACCATGAACCGGATCGCCGATATCGAATTCGACGGACGCAATCCGCGCACCGCCAATCGCGCGCTCCCAACCGGAACCCTTTCGGTCGCCTTCGCTTGGACCTTCACGATCCTTTCCTCGGTGCTGCTGGTCGCAGCGGCGTGGCAGCTCAATCCTCTGGCGCTGAAGCTTTCACCCGTGGTCCTCGCCGTCCTGTTCCTGTACTCCTACACAAAACGATTTACGGCGCTCTCACACCTGGTTCTCGGTTTTTGCCTCGGCATTTCGCCTGCGGCGGCGTGGATTGCGATCCGTGGATCGCTCGATTGGCGCATGCTGATCCTGTGTGCCGCGGTCACGCTCTGGGTCGGAGGCTTCGACGTCCTGTACGCGTGCCAAGATGTGGATTTCGATCGGGCCGAAGGCCTGCATTCCATTCCTAAAAAATTCGGTATCGCCGTAGCGCTTCGTATTGCGCGCGCGATGCACGTATTGATGGTCGCCCTGCTGGTTTGGCTGGCCCTGAGTTTCCATCTGGCCTGGCCGGCGTGGGCGGGAATCGGCGTGGTCGCGGCGCTGCTGGCCTATGAGCATTCTCTGGTGACACCGAACGACCTGAGTAAAATGAATGCTGCGTTTTTCGCCGTGAATGGCTATATTAGTCTGTTGTTCCTGCTGTTCTGGGGCGCTGCCGTAGTGGTGATGGGTCCCTGAAATTCTCGTGAACGACTGATGAGCGGAAAACTTCAAATCACGGATGTACGGGTTGAGCCCATCGCTCAAAGGGTCCTTGCCGGCGAGCGCCTCTCTGCGGATGACGGCCTCGCGCTGTTCCAGTCGCACGACCTGCTGGCCGTCGGCTGGCTCGCCAACCATGTCCGAGAGCAACGCCACGGCAATCTGTGCTACTACAACGTCAACCGTCACATCAATCCAACCAATGTTTGCGTCGCCCACTGCAAGCTATGTGCGTTCGGACGCTCACCCGACGTGCAGGGCGCGTATACCATGGCGCTTGAGGAAGTGTTTGCCCGCGGCGCACAAGGCGTCGCCGAAGGCGCCACGGAATTTCACATCGTCGGCGGCCTGCATCCCGAGCTTTCGTTCGATTATTACCTGGACCTGATCCGGGGCCTGAAGCAACGCTTCCCGCAGGTGCACCTGAAGGCGTTCACCATGGTCGAGGTGCACTACTACGCACGCCTTTCCAAGCTTTCTATCAAGGACACGCTGCTGAAAATGAAGGACGCTGGCGTTGATTCGCTTCCCGGCGGCGGTGCGGAGATTTTCCACCCGCGCGTGCGGAAATTAATCTGCGATCACAAGGTCTCGGGACAGATGTGGCTGCAGATCGCGCGCACCGCTCATGAAATCGGCCTGCGCTCCAACGCCACCATGCTTTTCGGTCACGTGGAAACACTGGAGGAGCGCGTCGATCATCTTGTGCGCCTGCGCGAGTCGCAGGACCGAACCCACGGCTTCGTCACGTTTATCCCGCTGGAATTTCACCCCGCAAACACCGGACTTGCGCACGTGCCCAAGCCGACGGGAATGGACGCGCTGAAGACCATCGCCGTCTCGCGCCTGATGCTCGACAATTTCGACCACATCAAGGCCTACTGGATCATGCTTACGCCGCGCATTGCGCAGATCGCACTTGGATTTGGCGCAAACGATCTGGACGGCACCGTCGTCGAGGAAAAAATCTACCACGACGCAGGCGCGACGACTCCCGAGCATCTCACCCGCGCTGAGCTGGAGCGGCTGATTCGGGCGGCCGGCCGCGTGCCGGTCGAGCGCGATACACTCTACAATCGGGTGGATCGTTCGACGATGCCGTTGCCTCCCGCCGCACCCCCGCGGCCTTCCGACGGCTTCATCCCCGCAAGTTCGCTTACCGCCTAGGCGTCCTCGAACCGCGTCGCAGATCTAGTCGGTGGTTTCAGCGAACATACAGACAGGATGTCCCAGCCGGTACGGTCCCTCAGCTTTCATGCGAACGGTTCCGGCGCTTGCTGGCAGGGTTAGCGTTGTACGGGCGGCCAGAGGACGATCCCTGTTCGCCGGTTCCGGCGGAAGCTGTTGATAGGTGGGAGAAGCCAGAGCGGGCAGCCTCACGCGTGCGGATGGGCCTTGTCGTACACTTCAGTCAATTTCCGTATGCTTGCCTGTGTATATCGCTGGGTGGTCGATAGCGACACATGACCCAGGAGTTCCTGGATTGCGCGCAGGTCCGCACCGTCGGCCAGCAGGTGGGTGGCAAAAGCGTGCCGCAGTGAATGCGGGTGAAGGTCCCAGTTGACGTTCGCAAGGCGTGAATATTTTCTGACCAGGAGGTGCACCGAGCGGTCGGTAAGCCGTCCGCCCAGGTGGTTCAGAAATACCGCCTCGGGTGCGGCTTTCGTCCGCGGATGCGCCAGTATTTCATCGCGCACGGGCCAGTATTCTTCGAGCGCCGCCTGTGCTTTCCCGCCGTAAGGCACCACGCGCTCCTTGCTCCCTTTACCGAGGACGCGCAACATTTGCCCGCGGCGGTCCATGTCGCCTAGGTCCAACCCCACCAGTTCGCTCACGCGCAGCCCGGAAGCGTATAGCAACTCCAGAATCGCTCGGTCACGTTTCAGAATCACTTTCGCTTCTTCTTCCGAGCGGGCGGTGGGTTTGCGCGCGCGCTTTGATTTGTCCTTTGCCGCGTTGTTCCCGAGGCTGTCGAGAAATCCGTTGAGCTCTTCCGCCGTCAGCACGCGAGGAATGCGCTTGGGCAACTTCGGTGTGGCCACCAGTCGCGCTGGATTCTGCGCGGCCAGCTTTTCACGTACGCAGAACTTGAAGAACGTCCGCAGTGAGGCCAGCCTCCGGGCGACCGAAGCCCGCTCGAGCTTCCGGTCGTACATCGAACCGACGTATTCGCGCACCATGCGGTGATCGATTTCCGCAAGAGGCGGAGCTGCTTCGCCGGGTGGCGTCAGGAAGGCTTCAAACTGCTCCATGTCACGGCGGTATTCGCGGATCGTGTCGGGCGAGACGTTGCGCTCATAACGCAGGTAGTGGATGAATTTCTCGATGACTGGTTTCATTGTCGCCACCCGGTGCACCCGACCGCTCGGCATCGAAATTATAGTGGCATTCAGCAATCAGTCTGCAAGCGCTTGGCTTCCGGTTGCGACTTAAGCAAACATCCTTGAAATGTTCCTACTGTCAGGCATGATGATATGGTCAGTACTCGGGAGATTTGATGAATGTCCGTATTCAGAGGCAAATGCCGAATTCCGGTGAGCACGCGAGCTGGGTTCTTCGAGATCGAATGGTCTTCGCATTCCTGCTGATTGCACTGGCCGTGACGCTCGGCACCTCGCCAGCCAGGGCCAAGGCTCGCCCGTCCAAATCGCTTACCATCGAGCGCATTTACGGTGCGCCAAGCCTGAGCGGGCACCTTGTTCAGGGAATCCAGTGGAGTCCGGACGGCGAGCGCATTTCCTATCTCGAGCGCGATGGGTCAAAAGTTGAGCTGTGGTCGATGGAGGCGGCAAAGGGCGAGCGCAAGATCCTTGTGAACGCGAGCGTTCTCCAACAGGTGCTGGCTCCCGGTCCAACATCCACAATTCAAGCGACGGGCCTGGGCCGTGTCCAGGCGGACAAATACATCTGGTCGCCGGCGGGTGGCGCGCTGCTGTTTACCGGCTGCACGGACCTGGTGTACCTGGATTTGAAAACGATGGCGCCAAAGTCGCTTGCGAAAACCGAGGCGGCGTCGTGCGATGAAGACCCTAAGTTCTCGCCTGACGGAAAATGGATCAGCTTCGTGCGCGAATCGAATCTGTATGTTGTAAGCGTCGCCAGCGGTGAACTAAAGGCGCTGACCACCGGGGGCAGCGAGGAAATTCTTAAGGGCGAGCTCGACTGGCTGTATCCCGAAGAGCTCGACTCGGCCACCGCCTACTGGTGGTCGCCCGATTCATCCAAGATCGCCTACTACGAGATGGACGAGCGCCCGGTGACGCGCTATCCGATCCTGGACATGAGCTCGCCGCTCGGAGCAACGGTCTACACCCGCTTTCCGCAGACGGGCGAAGCAAACCCGATTGTACGCGTCGGAGTTGTTTCCGTCGGTGGGGGCGAAACAAAATGGATGGATACGGGAGCGGACAGCAACGTTTACCTGCCCCGCGTCGCGTGGCTGGCAGATAGCAGCCGCGTCGCCATCGAACGCCTCAACCGCGCGCAGAACCAGCTCGATTTGCTGTTCGCAGATGCGTCCACCGGCGCTTCCCAGACGATTCTCACCGAGTCCGACAAATACTGGATCAACATATCTGACGACCTTTACTTCTTCTCAGACAACAAGCGCTTCCTGTGGTCAAGCGAACGCACCGGTTTCCGCCACTATTACCTCTACGATCTGGCCGGGCGCCAGCTCGAACAATTGACGAGCGGCCCCTGGGGAATCACCGGCGATGGCGGTTTCGGTCCCGGCGGAGACAGCCGACCGACGGTTGACCAGGCGCACGGCTTCGTCTATTTCCTGTCGAACAAGGACGAGCTCCGCGGGACGCAGCTCTACCGCCTCTCGCTGCAGGACAAAACCATCGTGCGGATTACCCGCGAAGACGGGGTCCACAACCTCCTGATTTCACCGGACGCATCCGCCTACGTGGACACCTACTCCAATGCCATGACGCCTCCGCGCCAGGGGCTCTACCGCATGGACGGCAAACGTGCGGCGTCGATAGCCGAAAATACAGTCTCCGAACTCGGGGAGTATCGTCTGTCGCCTGTGGAATTCGTGGACATTGCGGCGAGCGACGGCACGAAGCTGTGCGCCTCGATCATCCGGCCGCCGGATTTCGATGCGTCCCGGAAATATCCCGTGCTGGTAAATGTGTACGGCGGCCCTGACGTCCAAAACGTTCGCAACGAATGGGACGGTGCCGGTTTTCTGTGGCTGGAGATGATGGCAGAGAAGGGCTACATCATTTTCACGCTCGACAATCGCGGCTCGTACTTCCGTGGTCATGCGTTTGAGACTCCGATCTATCATCAGCTCGGCAAAGTCGAGCTCGAGGACCAGCTCACCGGCGTGAAATACCTGAAGTCGCTCGCCTATGTTGATCCGTCACGCGTCGGAATCTGGGGATGGAGCTACGGCGGCACCATGACACTTGAGGCTATGTTCAATGCGCCCGACGTTTTCAAGGCAGGCGCAGCAATTGCGCCCGTGAGCGATTGGCGCCTCTACGACACGGCCTATACCGAGCGATATATGGGCCGTCCGCAGGACGATCAGGCCGGATATCGCGACAGTTCGCCGGTAAACCAGGCCGCGAACCTGCGGGGCAAACTGATGATCGTGCATGCGACCGGTGATGATAACGTTCATTTCGCAAACACGTCGGAAGTGATCAACGAACTCGTACTGGCTGGAAAATATCCAGCGAGCTTGATGATCTTTCCCGGGCGCGGGCACGGTATCGAAGACAGGCCGGCGCGCATCGAGCTTTTTAAGGGAATTACTGATTTCCTGTTGAACAATCTCTAGTACAAAGAGCCTTCATGCAACCTGCGGATTCTGATATGGTTCGAATAGTATAGTCGTCAGTTCATCGATCGAACGAAAGCGCGGGGGGAATGCGTTTTCGATTCAGGGAGTTGTTCTGAGAATGCGCTCTCCAATGGATATTTCACGCCCCATGTTGGGAATCGGGCTCGCGGCGTGTTTTGTTGCCGCGTCCTTTGCCTGGTCGCCGTCATCTTTGGCGCAATCCGCCGCCGAACCCCACGCTGTTGCGGGCGGCAGTGAAGCGTCGACGCTGCCGCGCATCGAAGCTGCTCCTGATACCGGCATGCTCGACACCGGTTTTCACAACCTCTACGAACTGAATTTCAAGGGAGGCCGCGAGCGGTTCATCTCCTACGAGAAGCTTGAGCCTTCCGATCCGATGGGCAAGGCTGCTGAAGCGGCGAGTTATCTCTACGAGCAATTCAATGCCAAGGGCGTCTTCACGTCCGACTTTTTCCTGAACGACGAAAAGTTCCTGGGCGGCGCGCAGGGGACTCCAGAAGAAAACCGCAATGACGGATTTCTCAACGCCAACCACACGGCGCGAGCGATGGCTACTCAGCGACTGAAAAGCGATCCTCGCGACCGCCAGAGCCTTCTCGTGCTCACGATGACCGACGGCATGGAGGCTGATTACGACGCCTTGATCGTGAAGAAACAGATGGCGGGCCTGGGGCTGACCAAGCAAGCAGACGCCGAGGCCGCGAAACTGCTCGCCGTAGACCCGTCAGCCGAGGACGCCTACATGGCGCTGGGTGCGGCAAACTACATCATCGGAAGCCTGCCGAGCTACAAGCGCGCTTTCCTGTGGTTCGGAGGGATTCACGGCGACCGCGAACGCGGGATGGAGGAGCTGCAGCGTGCGGCCGACCACGGTCATTATTTGCAGCCGTTCGCCAAGGCCTGGCTGGCGCTCGCTTGCGAACGGGAGCACCAGACTGACCACGCACGACAGTTGCTCGCCGAGCTCGTGGCAGAATTCCCCGCGAATCCGCTTTTCGTCCGCGAGCTTGGTTTGATCGATCATCCCAGTGCAGCGAAGAAGTAGGCGCACGCCCTGTCGGTTCGCCTACCACTTGACGCGAACGCGATAATCAAGCGTCGCGGCGCCGTCTTTCTCGACGGGAATCGAAAACCCGATCGTAGCCGCATCCAGTTTCGTCCACTTGTAGTTTGAATCCACGACTTCCCAGTCGCCGCCGACGGGCTCGCGCACCTCGACAGTCACCGGGCCGCCTTTGTGGTTTCGCAGCGAGATCTGATACTCCATTTCGTAGAGATCGTTTGCGATCTTCTTGTAGTCCATCTGCTTGCGCTCGCACACCACGTCAAACGCGTTGCCCACGTAGATGCGCAGCGTTTCGTCCTTCGGGGTGTGGTCGATCGTATTCTCACCGGCGAATTGCGTGGCGCCCCTGGAATCGGCCTGATAAACGCGGACGGTTCCTGCAGGCAGCGGCATTCCGAGGCCGCTCCGCTCGTCGTTCTTGAAGCGATAGTAGACTTTTACCGGCTGCGGGATCGCGTTCCCCATCCCTTGCGAGTTGCGGTAGAAGTATTGCTGCCCTTCTACCGAGAGATATTTTTCGACGGGAATTTTTGTCCCCGTGAGCAAACTGATCTGCTTCGATTCGTTTTCCTGAATCGAAGTGCGGCGCTCAAGAGTGTATAGATGGTATTCAGAAAGGCCCTCCTGCTGAAATTGCGATACCGACGCTGTTGCGACGGCCTCCAACTGCTTGTATTCGCGTCCATTTAGGGCGCGCTGCGGCTCGGTGCGATGAACTTCGCCAGCGACGAGTTGCAGCTTCGCGTTTGCATATGCCGCGCCGCTGTTGTTTACCAGCGTTACCCAGCCGTCGAGGTCCGCACTGGTCTCGTCGCGGGCGACGGTGAGAACGTAGTCCGCGCTCCAATTCATGTTGCTCGTCAAGTAGGAAGCCTCGACCCGCTGTGCAGCCTCTCCGCGATTTTCAAGTGTCCATACCAGTGTGGGCCGGCTGTAGAGATTTCCGGGCAGATCGGGGAAGCTGTACGGCTGTGCGTTTGTGACGATCTCGTCTCCGATCTTCCAGACGGTTCCGCCGTTGTTGTCCGCCAGCAGCAGCCCCTTTTCCAGATTCCATTTCGTCCCGTCACCCGAAACGTTGGTGCGCATCACGGTCATCTCGCGGCCCACATATTTCTGCAGGAGCTTTTGCGGATCGAGCAGATCGTACTCGTAGTTCTGTTCGATGACGCCGAGTTTCGCCGGATCAGTAAGCGAGCGAAAATGCACGGTCGTAGGCATGATCGAGGCTGCGACATCTTCAAAATGGAGCGGGAAAACGCCGGACTGGAGGTGAATCTGACGGACGTCACGGACGAGTGCAAGATTTGAGTTATAGACCGTGACGGAGAGGTCGGTTTGGTCTTTTTCTGTCGTTGTCCCCGGTTCAGACTTGGCTGAGTTTTGGTCTCCAGGTGCGGCTGCTCTGGCCTCCTTTAGTTTTCCCGTCAAGGGAAGAACTAGGAGTATTACGACTACGGCGGCTGTAAAGCAAAATCGGGCGCTTCGTGATGACATGGGCTGTCTCCTTCGCAGGAGTATCACTGCAAGGGTTAGAACGGTGACGGCGGGATTTCTTGCAGGCCAAATTACGGAGAGCAAATGGCTATGGTGCGGGATTCCAGTGCTTGCCGCCGTCGCTGGTTGTGAACCTGCGGTTGTCGCTAGTCGTGACCGTCGCTGAGAACGCATCCGTGGCCGCGACTCCAACGAAATCTGCATCCGCTGGCGGGTTGATGGCCTTCCACTTTCTTCCATCCGTAGTCAGCAGGATCATTGCCTCGCGGCCAACCAGCCAGCAGGTGTCCGCAGTCGGAGCCGCGCCTGCTATCAGGTGAGCGTCGGCGTTGGTCCACTGAACGCGCCAGGTTGCACCGGCATCGCTGGACCGCTCAACGAATCGACCACCGGAAAATCGCCATAGCACCTGCGGGTCCGGTGTGGGTACCAGCGTCCGGGTGGAGGTTTGGTCGCCCGCTTCGACCATCATTGACTCGGTCTGTGCCAAGCTGCGGTTCCTTACCATCACCGCCATCTTTTTGTT
>Ga0209008_1000319_pt1 | contig 18571 bp, 9 predicted proteins | sample JacPin_JW_Ref_O3_FD_187963 | JGI IMG/M metagenome (GOLD analysis project Ga0209008, IMG submission 187963) | Forest soil microbial communities from Algoma, Ontario, Canada - Jack Pine, Ontario site 1_JW_Ref_O3 (SPAdes) (version 2) | ecosystem: Environmental > Terrestrial > Soil > Boreal...
GGAAGCCGAACTCATGGGCCTACAAGAGAGGGCTGATAAACCCTTTCTGCTAAGAAGTAAGGCGGCTGCAGCGGGCGATACGAGTTCCACCGATTGAATGCGCGCGTATCGTCAGGCCGAGCGCGCCGGGAGCCCGGAATCGGCGTCGATTCCGGTTGGTTCCAGACGCCGTGCCGACGGGGGGTGGGATTTCGTTGTGTGGGCGCCGCATTGCGCCGAGGTAAGCCTTCATACATTCGATGAACGAAGCTGGGCCCGCCTTGACGGAAAGGCCGACTCCGGCCAGTCGATCGAGATGGAACGCGACAGCCTCGGATATTTCAGAACCTCGCTCGCACGCCCACCGGCCAACTGCCTTTATCTGTACGGGCTTAGTACTGAAGGCGGCGGGCCGTCGGAAATAGCCCAACGGCCCGATCCTGCGTCGCTTTTTCAGCCGACCGGTGTTCACGGTCCATCGCAGCTCTTCGATCTTGGATCGTTTACTTGGACCGATCAGAACTGGAAACCGCCGGCACTCGAGCGGAGTGTGTTCTATGAACTGCACGTAGGAACCTACACGCCCGCCGGGACCTTCGATGCCGTAATCGAGCGCTTGCCCGAACTCGCCGAGCTGGGGATCACCACCATCGAGTTGATGCCTGTTGCGCAATTCCCTGGCGCGCGCAACTGGGGATATGACGGCGTTTACCCCTATGCGGTGCAGAACACCTACGGTGGTCCAGAGGGGCTGCAGCGGCTGGTGAATGCGGCGCACGCGCACGGGCTCGCGGTCGCACTGGATGTCGTCTACAACCATCTGGGTCCGGAAGGCAACTATCTTCCGGAATTCGGGCCATATTTTACCGACCGGTACGGCACGCCCTGGGGAAAGGCGATCAACTTTGACGGCGCAGAGAGCGATCCGGTCCGCGAATTTTTCATACGTAATGCAATCTATTGGTTCGAGGATTACCACATCGACGTGCTGCGGCTCGACGCAATCCACGGAATATTCGATAGTGGCGCAGTTCATTTTCTCGCCGAACTCCAGGAGCGCGTCGCCCAGGCGGCCATACGCCTTGGAAGGAAATTGGCCCTAATCGCCGAGAGCGATCTGAACGATGCGAAGGTGCTACGGACGCGCGACCAGGGCGGCTTCGGCATCCGGGCGCAGTGGAGTGACGACTTCCATCATTCGCTGCACGCCGTGCTGACGCACGAGAACAAGGGTTACTACGCCGATTTCGGACGCGTCGAGGACTTTGCCACAGTGCTCGAACAGGGATGGCTCTACAGCGGGCAATATTCACGGTTTCGAAAAAGGCGCCACGGCAATCTCGCCAAAGATCTCCCGCGATCGTCGTTCGTGGTCTGCAGTCAAAATCACGATCAGGTCGGAAACCGGGCCCGGGGCGAGCGTCTGGGCCAACTCGTCGATTACGAAGAGCAGAAGCTTGCCGCCGGCGCGACTCTGCTTTCTCCGTTTGTTCCTCTTCTTTTCATGGGAGAGGAATATGGCGAGACCGCGCCGTTTCTCTACTTCACCGATCACGGCGACGCCGAACTGATCGAGCGAGTGCGGTCTGGACGCCGCGCTGAATTTGTGGAGTTCGCCTGGCACCAGGAGGTTCCCGATCCGCAGGACCCTGGGACTTTCCAGGCATCGACCCTGCAGCATCTGGAGAATCTAGAGCCGCACAAGACGCTGAGGAACTTCTACAAGGCGATCCTGTCATTTCGCAAGGACAACGAGCTCGCAAGCGAGGCTGACTGGAAGGTCGCCTGCGATGAAAAACGACGAACCGTGACGATCGCCCGAATGCGCGATGGCCAATCGACGGCCGTTGTTTTCAACTTTGGCAACGACACGCTGGATTCCAAGGCGCTGGACCAACTGACGGGGTTTGATTTTACGTTCGCACCAGACGCCTGGTCACTCGCTCTTGATTCCGCGGACCCCGTGTGGCGCGGTCCACGTCGAACCTGTGGCGATGAAAGAGCGGGTCTTGACCGGATCACCGTATTGCCTAAATCGTTTTTGGTTTTGCAGCGCAACAACGCATTCTAAGGACACCTCATGCGATATATCTGCGTGCACGGACACTTTTATCAGCCTCCCCGGGAGAACCCGTCGCTTGAAGCCGTCGAGCTCCAGGATTCCGCCTATCCCTACCACGACTGGAATGAAAGAGTCTGCAGCGAGTGTTACGCGCCCAATGGCTCCTCTCGCATATTGAACGACAAACATGAAATTACGGAGATCATCAACAATTACGCGCACATGAGTTTTAATTTCGGGCCTACGCTGCTGTCCTGGATCGAAGCAAAGGCGCCGAGAGTCTATGAGTCGATCCTGCAAGCGGACCAGCAGAGCCAGCAGAAGTTCGGCGGCCACGGCTCGGCGATCGCGCAGGTCTATAACCACATGATCCTTCCCCTGGCCAACCGGCGGGATAAGCAGACGCAGGTCAAATGGGGAATCGCCGACTTCGAGCGCAGGTTTAAGCGCCGGCCCGAAGGGATGTGGTTGTCGGAGACGGCAGTGAACACCGAGACGCTTGAGGTGCTCGCCGAGAATGGCATCCGGTTCACGATTTTGGCTCAGCGTCAGGTGCGGCGGGTACGTCGCAACGGCACCAGGAAGTGGACAGACGTTTCCGGCGGCAAGATTGATCCGAGCAGGGCCTATCTAATCAAGCTTCCCTCCGGCAAGAGCATCAACGCCTTTTTCTATGACGGACCGATCGCACAAGCGGTGGCTTTTGAAGGATTGCTCGACGATGGCGGACGCTTTGCCGATCGCCTGGTATCGGGGTTTTCCGATGAGCGTACCTGGCCGCAACTGGTGCATATCGCGACCGATGGCGAAAGCTACGGCCACCACCACCATTACGGCGAGATGGCACTGTCCTATGCGATGCACCATATCGAGCACGACAAACGAGCCACTCTGACCAATTACGGACAATTTCTGGAACTGTTTCCGCCAGATCACGTCGCTGAAATCATCGACGACAGCTCCTGGAGCTGCGTTCATGGCGTCGAGCGCTGGATGTCAAACTGCGGATGCAATTCCGGCGGATACCCGAACTGGAATCAGGAATGGCGTGCGCCCCTGCGGTCGAGCTTGGACTGGCTGCGCGACCAGCTTGCCGGCATTTACGAGCAGCGCGGGGCAGCGCTCCTGAAGAAGCCGTGGGAAGCGCGCGACGCCTACGTTCGCGTGATTCTGGATCGTCGCGATGAGTCGCTCGCTTCATTTTGGGTCGAACACGCAACGCATGAACTGAACGCCCAGGAGCAGGTTCAGGCCTTAAAGCTGCTCGAGATGCAGCGTCACGCGATGTTGATGTACACCAGCTGCGGCTGGTTCTTCGACGACCTGTCCGGACTTGAGACCGTGCAGGTGCTTCATTATGCCGGTCGCGCCCTGCGGCTCGCCGAACAGTGCGACGGATGCCCTGTTGAGGCGGAGTTCCTGAAGCGCCTGAGCGCGGCAAAATCCAATGTTGCCGAGCATGGCAACGGGGCCGAGATCTACGAGAAATGGGTCAAACCGGCCTATATCAGCATGCCCATGCTGGCCGCCCACTACGCCATCAGCTCGATATTCGAGAATTACGAGACCCAAGCAAAGATTTACTGCTACGACGTCGATCGCCAGGATTTTGCCATCGAGGCAGAGGGGAAGTTGAGACTGGCGACCGGCACCGCTCGGTTCAGCTCGGAGATTACCCGCGAATTCGACATCTTCACCTTCACCGTACTACACCTTGGGGATCACAATTTATTGGGCGGAGTGCGCATTGCCGATCCTGCCACCGACGAAGAACACCATAAGAAACTCAGAGACCTGTTTTCGCATGCAGACACCGCCGCGACGATCCGGTACCTCGATGAGAGTTTCAACAACCACACTTTCTCCCTGAAATCCCTGTTTCGCGACGAACAGCGGAAAATTACGAATCAAATCCTGGAGGAGTCAACGCGCTCAGCCGCAGCGGCCTACCGGTCGATTTACGAGACTCAGGCCCCGCTCCTGCGTTTCCTCCACGGACTCGGGGTTCCCGTCCCTGCCTCCCTGCACGCGGCCGTGGAAATCGCTCTCAACAATCAGTTGCGGGAAACTCTGGAACAGGACGATCCCGACCGGGATCGGGTTCTCGCGTATTTCCGGGAGGCCGCCGATAACCAGGCTCAGATCGATTCCACGACGCTGGAATTCGCGCTCCGCAAGAAGCTGGAGACAGCGGCCGAACAATTCGTCGAGCAACCCGATGTTCCGGATGTCGTGCACCGGTTCACAAAGCTGCTGACCCTTGCACTCGCTATGCCGTTTCCGGTTGTTCTATGGGAAGTGCAAAACATCGTGTTTGGCCCCCTGCTGCAAGCCATCGAAAACTACGGGACACCGAACGGGAATGACAATGCCGCGAAGAAGGCCTGTATCGCCGAATTGCTCTCCCTGAGAGATGCGTTGAAGATTGAGGGTACTCACGTCAAAAGCCATGCCGCCGCCAGCTAACATTCCCGGTTCGACGTATCGGCTGCAGTTCAACAAGGATTTCGGCTTTGCCGATGCGACTCGCATGCTCAATTATTTTTCGGAGTTGGGCATTACCGATCTGTATGCTTCACCGATTCTGATGAGTCGCCGGGGCTCGGGACACGGCTACGACGTGACCGACCCCACTCGACTCGACCCGGAAATTGGTTCGGAGGAGGATTTTGAAACTCTGCAGAACGAGCTGATCGCGCGCGGAATGGGTTTGCTGCTGGACATCGTCCCGAACCACATGGCCGCCTGCAGCGAAAATCGCTGGTGGATGGACGTGCTGGAGAACGGCGCGCAATCCGCATTCGCTTCCTATTTCGACATCGACTGGGAAACTCCTTCTCGCCACCTCACCGGGAAGGTTCTGTTGCCGATTCTGGGGGAGCCTTTCGGCGATACCCTCGATCAGGGGCAGATTCGAGTGACTTTCCAGGAGGGGCGATTCCTGGTCAACTATTCCGACTCAACTCTGCCGATCTCACCGGAGTCCTACCACCAGATATTGGGCCTTCACTTCGATCTTGAAAGCAGCGTGAGAAAAGGAGGCGGCGAGGTCCAGGAATTGTCCGGCATTCTGGCGGGCCTCGCCGCGCTTCCAAAGGAAGTCCACGCAAACGGCGCCAATACCGCCCGGCCGAACTTCGACGCTCTGCGTGAACGTCTTCGTCTGCTGGTTTCCGAGCACCCGGTGATTGCCTCTCTGGTCGAATCGAACCTGAAGGAGTTCAATGGGGTTCCCGGAGACCCGGCAAGCTTTCGGCTTCTTGAGCGCCTGCTCAGCCAGCAGCACTACGTGCTTGCGTATTGGCAGGATCCCAACGAAGGCATTAATTACCGACGATTCTTCGCCATTTCCGATCTGGTGGGAGTTCGAGTGGAGGATCCGGTTGTCTTTGACGCTACACACGACTACATCTTGCGCATTCTTTCCCGCGGAGTCAGCAAAGGCTTGCGGATCGGACTCCGCGTTGATCACGTCGATGGTCTTCGCGATCCGTCGGGATATCTCGCGCGACTTCAGCAGCGCCTGACTGAAATGCAGGGGACCCTGGCATCGATTCCCTACGTCGTGGTCGAAAAGATCCTGGCCGGCCCAGAGCAGTTGCCCGGCGATTGGCCCACGGCAGGAACGACTGGATATGAATACCTGGACCATTTGAACGGCGTTTTCGTGGAAGAAGAAGGTTTCAAGCAGCTGAAGGCAATCTATTCGAAGTTTATCGGCAAGAAGATGAAGTTTCCTGACGTGGTTTTCGAATCCAAAAAGCGGGTGATGAATTCGCTCTTGCGCGTGGAGGTCCGGAGCCTGGCGCGCCAATTGGCGGAGCTCGCCGCCGCTGACCGTTATGCGAGAAACATTTCCCGCCTGGAGCTGATGGAAGGCCTCACGGAAGTGACCGCGTGCATGCCGGTCTATCGCACGTATATCCGCACGCTGGATGTACCGGCGGAGGCGAAAGCCACGATCGAACAGGCACTGAACGCCGCCCAGCAGAAACGGCCTCATCTGAGCCGGCCCTGCATCGATTTCTTGCGTGACGTGCTGACGCTTTCCAGTCCCGGCCACATCAGGCCCGAGCAGCACGAAGAGCGGCTCGCCTTCGTGACCCGCTGGCAGCAGTTCACCGGACCAATCTTCGCAAAAGGCTTTGAGGACAGCTCTCTCTACATCTATTACCCGCTCAGTTCCCTAAACGAGGTCGGCGGGAATCCTGAAGCCTCCAGGGAAGGCTCGCGCGAGGCCCTTTACGAATTCATCCGGGAGCGCCGGCATCACTGGCCCTACGCCCTCAACGTCACGATGACTCACGACGCAAAACGAGGCGAAGACGTGCGCGCACGCCTGAATGTGTTATCGGAGATTCCGCTGGAATGGCGGGCGAAGATATCGGAATGGTCAAAACAGAACGCGCCGCACAAGGAGCTGCTCAACGGGCGCGAGGTTCCCGATGCGAACGAGGAATACCTGATCTATCAAACCCTTGTTGGAATGTGGCCTTCCGAAGTTGTCGACTCCGCGCAGGTGACCAAGCGCCTGCAGGACTACACGGTCAAGGCGATTCGCGAGGCGACCGTCCATACCCGGTGGGTTCGGCCCGATGAACAGCACGAGCGGGCGGTGATCCGATTTGTCGAACGAATTCTTTCACCCGACAGCTCCGGCACGTTTCTCGCGGACATGGTCAGGTTCCAAAGCCGCCTCGCATGGCAGGGAGCGATCAACAGCCTCGGGCAGGTACTGCTGAAGATCGTCACTCCGGGAACTCCTGATTTCTATCAGGGCTCCGAGATGTGGGACCTTAGGCTCGTTGATCCCGACAACCGGTCGCCCGTTGACTTCCTCAAGCGCTGCCGGGCTCTTGGAAGTATCGCAAACGACGCGGCGAGCCCGGAGAGCGCTGTTGAACTGCTCAAGCGCTGGCGCGATGGACAGGTCAAGATGCACGTCGCACGGACGGGCCTGCAATATCGCCGCTCTCATCCGAAACTGTTCGCCGAAGGCGCGTTTCTGCCGGTGATGGCTCACGGCTTCCGCAGCCAAAATGTCATTTCGATTCTTCGACACGACCATCAGGAGTGGGTAATCGCGGTCGTACCGCGCTGGCTCGCTACCTCCCGGACAGACGAGGAGGTTATGCCGCCAGAGGGCTATTGGGGAGGTACGTCACTTTTGCTGCCCGATTCCGCACCGCAGTCCTGGACGAATCTGCTTACCTTAGAACCGCTTGAGAGCCAGGCCATTGGCCGAGGGAGCCGCTCCCTGGACGTGCACCAGGCATTGGGGCATTTTCCGGTCGCCTTGTTGGTTCCCGGCTCAAGCCTTACCCGCTGCTAGCGCCTTTCCCCCCGATTTCAGGAATGTATGCACGCGTCATTCACCTGCCAAAAAGCCGCTACAGTCCCTGCTCCGGCTTTTTACAGGGTCTATGGTATACGGCGGCTGCCCGCAGTTGACCTAGCATTTCAGGTGCCCAATATCGCCCGGAATGATCGACCATTGTCTACAGACCACGAACGGCGGCATCTCGCATTGCGCCGAATCGCCATCATCTTCCTTTGTGTCAGCGCATCGTTTGCAGCCATCGGCGCCGCTGCGCAATACCAGCCCGACCGCAACGCCGTGCTGGGGCACCTGAACGCGATCATCAGCTGGTATCGCGACGCCACTTCGAATGTGCAGCCCGGCGAACTGCCCAGCGACGCCATCTTTCAACAAAACGTTCGCAACCTGGCTGCGCAGGGAGTGCAACTCGCCTTTGACTCCGCTCGCGCCGAAGCCGCACTGTTGGGCGAATCCGAGCCAAGTGCATCTCCTGGCAGCACCGGCGGCGGGTCCGCCGAGAACTATGCCCAGATGCAGGACCGGATCTCCGGGCGCATCGCGGGAAATCAAGCCAAACTCGACGAGTTGAACAAGAATCCCTCTTTGCGCGCAGGCGCGAAGGCGAAGGCACTCGTCGCGCAGCGGGAGGCGCTGTCTGGCCAGATCGACCTCGACAAAGCAATGCTCGACGCCATACAAAAAATGTCCAGTTTCGTTGAGCTGAATGCCGTAAACAGAGGCGGATTTGAAGGCAGTATCAATGAACTAGCGAATTCGATCCCGGAGGTTGTGGAGCCCCAGGGCGGAGCGGCGGCCAAGACGCAAAAGCCGAACCAGACTACGTCGGTTCCGACTGCTCGATCCTCGGGCCTCATTGGCCAGCTTGTCACCTTATACGACCAAGTGCAGAGCATGCGAACGATCAACCGATTGCTCGTCGAGAATTCACGCGTAACGCAGACCGCAACCAGCCTGCGTGAGCCGTTGCGCACCGCGATTCGCGCCGTCATCGCCCAGGACCAGCAGGGCGCGGCGCAAACCGGCACTGCGAACACCGCGGTGCAAACGCAGAACTTTGCGCAACTTACGGGTCAGTTCAAGCAGCTCTCGGCCGCGGTTGTGCCGCTGAGCCAGGAGCTGATGGTTCTGCAACAGAGCCATTCGAGTTTGGAACAATGGCGGAGTTCAATCTCGAGCGAATCCAGGCGCGATCTGGTCGCATTGCTGTTCCGTGTTTTCGGAATCGCGGTCGCGCTCGGGGCTGTCTGGGGCCTTTCCGAGGTGTGGCGGAGGCTCACGTTCCGCTACGTAAGCGACGCTCGACGCCGCCGGCAGTTTCTCGTGCTGCGCCGCTTTGTGATGGGGTTTTTCTTCGCCTTTGTGGTTGTAATGGGTTTCCTGAGTGAGTTTGGCTCGCTTGCCACGTATGCCGGATTCGTGACCGCGGGCATCGCGGTCGGATTGCAGTCGCTGCTGTTGTCGGTAGCCGCCTACTTTTTCGTGGTCGGGCGCTACGGAATACGAATCGGCGACCGAATCAGCGTCGCCGGGGTCACCGGCGACGTAGTAGATGTCGGGCTCGTCCGGCTCTACATCATGGAACTCGCCGGAACCGGCGTCGATCTCTATCCTACCGGTCGCATCGCGGTGTTTTCGAATTCGGTCCTGTTCCAGCCGACCACCCCCTTGTACAAGCAGGTGCCGGGAGCCGAATATGCCTGGCACGAGGCGTCGCTCGCCGTGGGTGCGTCCGCAGACCGCAAACTCATCCGCGAGAGGTCGCTGGCAGCGGTGAACGTTGTTTATGACGAATATCGCGACGTTCTGGAGCGCCAGCAAGGAACCATTGGCGACCGCATGGAAATTGTTCTGAAGGCGCCCAAACCCGACGCCAAGTTTCAGCTGAACGATGATGGTCTGGCGCTGATCATTCGCTACCCGGTGCTGCTAGCGCGGGCGTCGGAAATTGATGACCGGGTCGCGCAGGCTTTGGTCGACCTGGACGCGCCTGGCGACGGCGCGGCGGCAGCAAGGGCCATAGTGGGGTCGCTTCCCAAAATCCGGGCGGCGGTGAGGGGCTGAAAGGAGACCGATTACGCGGAGGAGCAATACACCCTTTCAGGGACCCGCTCCTACCGCGTTAACCCTATAGCGGCTTGGGTCCAACGAGCGCTTATAGAAGATGGAACCTATGCCCGCCGCTACCGGAAAGACTAAATTATGATAACTGAGGAATTAAGGTATCAATAGGGATGAAAAAGTGGTTTAAAGGAGTTATCGAAGATGTCTCCCAATGCGGCGAGTGCGGTGACGTCAGCGGGTCTTACCAACTCCGATCAAAGTAGTAGTCCGGTGAATCGCGAAAATGGGAGCAACAAATAACGAAGGCAAGGGTTATGAAGTTACGGCGTATGTCTTTGATTCTACGGATAGGAATAATGCGGACCAACTTGGGAGCGGCTCGAAGCATCTCAGGCAAACGAACACCAAAATCGGGCGACTTCCCCCGGCAAGCTTGACCGAGATTCGTGGTGTGACGAGTGAGAAGCGAGGCCAATTAGCAGTCCTCCTAAAAACGTCTCCTTGGGGGCAGGCTGTGGATGGCAAGATCTCGGTATTGATTCTCTCTGACAATCGCATTCTCAGGGAGTCGATAGCCCACATATTGACGAATAAGCGGGACTTCCAGGTACTCGATGCTGAGCCGCCAAGGTCCTCTTTCGTGGCGGGCGATTTTGACGTCACGCCCGATGTGTGGGTTTCAGATTCTCTGCAGTGTTTTATTGACAATTTGCAGCGTCCCTTCAAACGGAAAAACGGCCAACAGGCCGGATGCGTCCTGGTCGCCATGAAGGATGACGCGAAACAGTTCCTGAAGGCCATAACCCTCGGCGTGCTGGGGTATGTACTACAGGAGTCATCGGCAGCCGATGTCGTGGCCGCGATCCGCGGCGTGGCGCAGGGCGAGGCTGTCTGCCCGTCTCGTCTGGCTCGCGCTCTTTTCGATTACGTTGCCTCCCATAGGAACGTTCTTCACGCCGGCCGTGCGCGCAAGCAGTTCCGATTGACTCGCCGCGAACAGCAATTGATTCCACTGGTCGACCGCGGCCTGACGAACAAGGAAATCGCCGCCCAGCTGAGTGTCTCGGAACAGACCGTCAAGAGTCATATTCATCGAATGCTTCGCAAGATGGGCGTTGAGGATCGCTTTGCCATCAGCGCCGCATGCCAGTCAGACCAGATCGGATCCTAGCCCTCAGGTATACACTGTATTTCACTTAGTACAATTCTGTATGAATTATCAGCCTAGATTGCATCCGTACTAACCCTGTGCGCGATTGATCGGTTCACCCGCGAATTTTTCTCTGCACCCTAAGTTAAATCGTTCGCCTGCATCCGAATTGGGCCTGTCATCGGCCCAGCGACTTTCGCATACTCCGACCGTTGTGCAGACCTTGATGCGGAGTATAGCGATGCGTCCAATTCGAGTGCTCGTCGCAAATCAGCCTCGCCTGATGCGAGAACTGGTCATGGCCACGATTGCGGATCATTCCGATATCGAAATTGTTGGAGAGGTGCAGGATGAGTCGGAAATCGCGGCGGCAGTTGAAAGAAGCCAGCCCGACTTTCTGATCATCGCGTTGGGGCGATCGCGACGGCTGCCCGCTGTGTGCGAGGCGATCCTTCACGACCATCCGCGGATCAAGGTGCTCGCGGTGCCGCCCGCGCGCACCAACTTCGTGATGTTTTATTGGACCTCATCGAGGGTCCAATCCAACCGGATCGAGGCCTCCGAGGTTGGAATTCTCGGCGCCATACGCGGCAAAGCCCAGCCCGCGGAAAGGGTGCAATGATTTCCTGCGCGCCGATTCCGGGCCGGACCGCGAGAGTTGCGGCCATTGCGGCAGCCATTGCGCTCTCGGCCGCAATGTCGTTCGCACAGAACCGGTCGTCGGCTCCTGCTTCCTCTGACTTGGGCCGGGTGAATTTGAGCCATGTGGCGGCATCGGCGTCGCAAATCAAAGCCGTGCTCGTCGGCGATCCGGGCTTGATGGTCGAGTTGAAGCGCTGGGTCGCGAAGGACGCAGGCGATCACGGCCAGATCGTCGGCGAGTCCGATCTCTCAGACGACGCGATCTTTGACCGGCTGGAAACCGACGTGCAATTCCGGTCGATCGCTACGCAACTCTTGCAGCGCTATGGCTACCTGGTACCCAAGGTGAATCCGGACTCAGCAATGGGTCAGGAGCAGGCCCTGCTGATTCAGGAGCAGGCAAAATGGACCGCGCAGGAGGATGAAGAGGAACGGGCGGCGCAGCGTCAACTCGAGGCCCAACAGATACAGAAGGCGCGCGCGTGCGCCGCGGGAGTTACACCTGACTGCGGGCAGCAACAAGCGGCGAGTTCCGAACAAGGAGCTGCGCCGACAGGCGCAAACGGACCCGCCCCTGTGGTTGGACCTGGACTTACGCCCACCGCACCCAATATGCCGACGCCGATGCAGACGCCGACCATACCGGGTGTTCCATCTGGCAATGGAAATGGCAGGCCCTCACTGCAACAGGGGCAATTGATGCAGACCAGCGACGAACCCGGAGGCGGATTTTCCGGGTTGGATCTGGGGATGGGGAGCGGCAGCTCGGCCGGATCGCAGCGTGGCTCCGATAGTTTTGGGGGCATGGGTTCGTCGGGCTCGTCGATGTCGTCAGACTCGGCAGGAGGTCAGGAGGCAGGTCCAGGGGGAAACTTTTTCCAATCGGCCGGAGCAGGTTTTTCCAGCGGCGGTTCCGGCGGCCAAGGCTCTTCCTCCTCTTTTCCTCTCTTCAGTGATTCGATTTACCGCGAGGGCACAGAATTAGCAGAACCAAGCATGCCCACGGGACTGGAATCGCTGTCCCCGGCATACCCCGCCGGCACCCCCGTGGTCCCTCTCCAGCAGGCTGGCCGCCCGACGCAATCCCAGGCCGCTTTGCAGCCGGTTATGGCCCGCGTTCCTAACCCCTACAAGGATATTCCGTCGCTGTACGACATGTACTTGCAGGCCTCTCCGCGACCTTCGGAGCTGAGGCGATTCGGGGTCGATGTTTTCCAGAATGGCACGCGCGATCCGCAGCTGATTCCCATGGATCTGCCCGCTGGGCCGGACTACGTGGTTGGTCCCGGCGATGGACTCTCGATCGATCTATGGGGAGGAGTGTCGCAGCGGTTCTATCGCACCGTCGATCGCGAAGGGCGTGTCAGCCTGCCGGAAGTCGGCCCGGTGCTTGTGAGCGGAAAGAGCCTGGCGGACGTTCAGGAATACATGCAGAAGGTTCTGCGGACGCAGTTCCGCGAGGTTTCAGCCGACGTCACACTGGCGCGCTTGCGCACGATCCGGGTTTACGAGGTGGGCGACGTCACGCGCCCGGGCGCCTACGACATCAGCTCGCTTTCGACTCCTCTGAATGCGCTGTTTGCAGCCGGAGGGCCTACCTCACAGGGCTCGCTCCGAATCGTCAAACAGTTTCGTGGCGATAAGCTTGTGCAGGTCGTGGACCTATACGATCTGCTGTTGCATGGCGTGAAGGCAGGTATCGCTCCGCTTGAAAACGGGGACACCGTCATGGTTCCGTCGATCGGGCCACAGGTCTCGGTGGAAGGAATGGTGCGGCGTCCGGCGATTTATGAGTTGAAGGACGAGAAAACTCTTGCGAGCGTAATCGAGCTGGCCGGAGGGCTCCTTCCGGCTGCGGCGCTCCGTCACATTGAGGTGCAGCGGCTGGTCGCGCACGACAAACAGACGATGTTGAGCGTCGATGTTCCGGAGTCGGACGACGACGCGGCGGTCACGCAAAAGCTTGAATCTTTCCAGATTCAGGACGGCGACCGCATCCGTATCTTCCCAGTTGCTCCCTACAACCAGGACGCGATTTACCTTGAGGGACACGTGCTTCGTCCCGGCCGCTATTCCTATCACGACGGCATGCGCGTCACCGATCTGATCTCCTCCTACAAGGACGTTTTGCCCGAGCCCGCAATGCAGTATGCGGAGATTATCCGGCTCAACGCGCCGGATTTTCATCCCAGCGTCGAGAGTTTTGATCTGGCGAGCGCGCTTGAAAATCCGGGCGCCGCACCGGTCTTGCATCCTCTGGACACGATCCGAATCTTCAGCCGTTTCGACTTCGAAAATCCGCCCGTCGTGTCGGTGCTGGGCGATGTCCGCGAGCCGGGGACTTATCAGACGTCTGGCGAGATCCATCTGAGCGACGCCGTACATCTTGCGCGGGGGCTCGATACCGATGCGCAGACCGGAGACGCGCAGGTCTTCCGGTCGTTGCCCGACGGCCAGGTAAGAATCCTGAGCGTAAATCTCAGCGAAGCGCTCGCAAACGTATCTTCGGCAAACATTGTGCTCGAACCGCGCGACCGGGTTCTGATTCACCGCAGTCCGGACGCAATCCAGCCCGCGACAGTTTTCGTCGAAGGCGAGGTGGGACGGCCGGGGCGCTATCCGCTTACCACGAATATGACCGTCGCCGATCTCATTCGCGCGGGCGGAGGGTTGACGCCGAGTGCAGATACACAGATGGCCGACCTCACAACCTATGGATGGACCGGCGGCCCCAACTTGAACGGCCAACACCAGCCAATCCAGATTGCCGCTGCGCTCAAGGGCGAAGCCGACGCCAACCTGCCGCTCCACAACGGCGACGTGGTGACGATACGACAGCTGCCTGGCTGGGGCGATCTGGGAGCGTCGATCAGCGTAAGGGGCGAGGTGAAGCATCCGGGCACGTACGGAATTCAGCCCGGAGAACGCCTGAGCGCAATCCTCGCGCGAGCCGGCGGATTTCAGTCCGACGCATACCCATACGGGGCAGTCCTGCAGAGAGTGCAGGTTCGCGCGCTTGAGGCCAAGCAGCAGGACGAGTTGATCCTGCGGGTCAAGGATGCGGAGACCGGTCTTGACCAGATGCCGGACACGACGCCGCAGCAGAAGCAGTCCAAGGAAGCAGTGCTCGCGCAATATCACACCACGCTGCTACAACTGGACGCGAGCCCTCCGGTCGGTCGCGTGACAATTCAGATCTCCTCCGACGTAAAGCGCTGGCAGAACACCAACGCGGACGTTCAGGTCCAGGCCGGCGACGTTCTGTTTATTCCCAAGACGCCGAGCTACGTGATGGTCAGCGGCCAGGTTTTCAATCCCACGGCCGTGTCGTACCGACCCGGAAAGAGCGCCAGATGGTATCTGGGCCAGTCCGGAGGACCGACGACGGTTGCGAACAAAAAAGCCATCTTCGTAATTCGTGCCGACGGATCGGTTCTTGGAACCCGAGACGGGCTGTGGAGCGGTGATTCATTGAACGCATCGCTGCGGCCCGGAGACACGATCATCGTGCCGGAAAAGGCATTGGGAGGCGGAGTGCAGTGGCAGACCGTATTCGAGACGGCCACGGTTGCGTCCTCGATCGTGAGCACAGCCATCATTGCGGCGCGGTACTAGCGAAGACGCACCATGAAGCGAGCGCAGACTCGACTCGGATTGAGCTGTTGCCTGCTGATCATCCTGAAGGCGCTGAGTTTGCTGTGGGGGCCGCCCTGCAACGCGGCGCCCCAGCAGCAAAAGGACGAATCGCCCGCCGGGTTGCCGAGCGCGGATGATTCAAGTGATGGACAGTCTTCGAGTTCGGACGATTTGAAGCCGCGCGATCTGGACGAGCCCCAGGTCGGCGACAACGATCTCGGGTTGCGGTTCTTGAGGAACTTGATGACGGACCAGCAAGCCATTTGGACCAGTCCTGCTCACCTGCAGTGGGGTGATGCCTCGTGGCTGCTTCCCATGGGCGAGGTGACGGCCGGACTGCTTGCGACCGACCGGGCATCGGATCGCGCGCTGCCGACGAGCCCCGGCACGCTCAGCCACTACCGCAGCTTTTCCAACTACGGTTTGAGTGCGTTCGCTGGCGCGACCGTCGGACTCTACGCCCTGGGAAAAATTACCCATGACGATCACAAAAAGGAAACCGGAGTCCTTGCGATCGAAGCCGCAATTGACAGTCTGGCCGTGAATTCCACGCTGGAATACTCCTTCGGAAGGGAAGCGCCCTATCAGGATCAAGGACGCGTGCGTTTTTTTCAGGGTGGAGACGCGTTCCCGTCCGATCACGCTGCTCTTGCATTCTCGATGGCAAGCGTGATTGCGCATGAATACCCCGGTCCTTTGACCGAACTGCTGGCTTACGGGGCTGCGACGGCGATCAGCACCAGCCGCGTAATGGGCAGGGACCATTCCCCTTCAGACGCTCTCGTGGGCGCCGGGATCGGATGGCTGATCGGCCACGAGGTTTATCGCAAGCATCATGATCCTGACCTTGGAGGCGGTGGCTGGGAAGATCTTTCGGGCGGAGTGGAGGCGGAACGGAATCGCGACCGGCGCAGCATGGGCTCGCCATTTGTGCCCCTGGATAGCTGGGTCTATCCGGCGTTGGACAGGCTGGCTGCGTTGGGCTACGTGACTTCATCCACCGAAGGTTTGAAGCCGTGGACCCGGATGGAATGCGCGGTGTTGGCTGAAGAAGCGCGCGAAGCCATGTCCTATGACGCGGCGGCCGCAAACGAAGCCGCGGGCCTGGTGGACCGTCTCGAGCGCGAATTTGCCTATGAAACCGATCGGCTGAGCGGCGGGAAAAATGCGACGGCGAATCTGGATTCAATCTATGCGCGCACCGTTTCGATCAGCGGTCCCGATCTGACCGACGGCTACCACTTCGGCCAGACAATTTCAGACGACTTTGGACGGCCGTATGAGCGCGGGACGAACCTCCAGGACGGCGGCGAGTTCAGCGCGGCGATCGGACCCATCACGATCGACATCCGCGCGGAATACCAACACGCGCCATCGGCTCCGCCTCTCTCCGCCGAAGTGCGAAATTTCATCTCGGAAAAGGACGTCGTTCCGCTCCCGCCAGGTACGCCGATTGCGGCAATTGACCGCGCCGAGCTCCTGGACACGTATCTGGCAATTGATCTGGGAAATTTCGAGATCTCTGTCGGCCGGCAGAGCCTGTCCTGGGGTCCTGGCATGGGCGGGTCGTTCCTGTGGAGCGACAACATCGAGCCGGTCGATATGGTGCGTTTGGTCAACCCGGAAGCTTTCGCTCTCCCCGGTCTGCTGCATTTCCTGGGACCGGCGCGCATCGATCAATTCTTCGGACGCCTGGGCGGTCACGAGTTCATCCGAGAGCCCTTCATCTACGGACAAAAGATCAACTTCAAGCCGCTCCCAAATCTCGAATTGGGATTCGGTCGTACAACGACGATCGGAGGCCAGGGGCCGGGAGCCACGCCTCTCACGCCTGGGAATTTCATTTACAGCGTTTTTGGGCAGATTCCCCACGGGAGTACGACGGTACCCGGCGACAGTCACTCCAGCATGGACTGGACGTTTTATGTTCCAAAGGTTCGAAACTACCTGGTCTTCTACGGTGACCTGTATGCCGACGACGATTTCTTGCCAATCGAGAATCCTCCCAAGAATCCCTTCCGCCCGGGAATCTACATAACGCGCTTTCCCGGGTTGTCGAAGCTGGACCTGCACGTGGAAGTGACCTCGACGGAATCCCCTGGATTAAAGGGCGGCAATACCGGCGATCTGAACTACTACAATTTCAATTATCGCGACGGCTACACAAACGACGGGAACCTGATCGGAAACACAGTTGGCCGGATGGGAGAAGCCTATCAGGCTTGGCTCACCTACTGGATCTCGCCCCGAAACACTCTGCAGTTTGCGTACAAGGACAGCCATGTGGATCCATCCTTTGTCCCCGGCGGAGGGGCCTGGCAGGACTACAGTCTGCGAAGCGAGTGGTATTTGCGTTCCGGCTTCTATCTGAAGAGCCAGCTTCAATACGAAAACATTTCTCACTTTCCAATACTTTTCAGCGGTCCGCAGAGAAATGTAACGGCCATTGTGGAAGCAGGGTTCATGCCTTGGAGAAAAAAGTGATCGAGTCGATCTCGCAGAACGAGGCGAGGGGAGATATTTCCACTTGAAAGCAGTGATTTCCAATCCGCGGCAAGACAGCTTCGCACAACCGGCGCCACCTGAAGCCGTTGGCGATGCGGGAGTGGAACGCGCGTTTGCGTGGGAGCGAATTTTCTCGCGGATGCGTCTTGTCTGGACCCGGCGAGTGTTTCTGCTACGGGTCGCGGCAGTGGGACTGGCAATAACGACGCTCGTGGCCTTTCTAATTCCCTCTCGATACCAGTCGACGGTGCAGTTGATGCCGCCCGACTCACAATCGGGCGGCGTGCTCGCTCTTCTCGCAGGCCTCGGTGGCGGCGGAGGAGGCGGGTTGGGGGCACAGGGGGGCGGACTGAGCGGCCTCGCAAGCGACCTGCTCGGCGTGAAAAGCACCGGCGCGCTGTTTTTGGGCGTATTGCAGAGCAGGACTGTGCAGGACGGCATCGTCAACCAGTTCAATTTGAAACACGCCTACCACGTGGGGCTCCAGATGCAGGCCGAGAAGAAATTGTTTGAAAACACCGAAATGAGCGAGGACCGCAAAAGCGGAATCATCACCTTGACCGTAACCGACCACGATCCGCAGCGCGCCGCCGCAATTGCAAACGGCTACGTTAACGAGCTGAACTCGCTGATGGGCAACCTGAACACCTCGTCGGCCCACCGGGAACGCGTATTTCTGGAAGAACGGCTCAGCAGCGTTTCAAAGGAACTTGAGGTGGCCGAGCAGGAACTCAGTCAGTTCTCGAGCAACAACACGACCATCGACGTCTCAGCGCAGGCCCGCGCCATGCTGGAATCCTCGGCGATGCTGCAGGGTCAGATGGTCGCCGCGCAATCCGAACTCGAGGGCCTGCGGCAGATTTTCACCGACAACAATGTCCGTGTGCGCAGCACGGAAGCGCGCATTGCCGAGCTGCGTCAGCAAATACAAAAGATGGCGGGCCATCCCGGTGCGGCGCCCGCGAACACCCCCGCCAACCCCGACGACCCGTATCCCTCGGTTCGCCAGTTGCCGATTCTCGGTGTGGGGTATGCGGATCACTTGCGGCGCGTGAAAGTCGACGAGGCCGTCTTTGAAACGCTCACGAAGGAGTACGAACTAGCGAAAGTTGAAGAAGCCAAGGAAATTCCGACCGTGAAGGTTCTGGATCCGCCGAATCTTCCGGAACGCAAGTCGTTTCCTCCCCGGCTGACA
>Ga0209008_1000320_pt1 | contig 18554 bp, 9 predicted proteins | sample JacPin_JW_Ref_O3_FD_187963 | JGI IMG/M metagenome (GOLD analysis project Ga0209008, IMG submission 187963) | Forest soil microbial communities from Algoma, Ontario, Canada - Jack Pine, Ontario site 1_JW_Ref_O3 (SPAdes) (version 2) | ecosystem: Environmental > Terrestrial > Soil > Boreal...
CTTGCGCACTCGCGACATTGGCGCGAACCTGGTTGCGCACGCGGCCAAACAAGTCGGGCGTCCATGAAGCATCGAAGGGTAGCGTGAAATCGTTGAAGGTCGTCCCCGTGGTCTGGCCGTTGGTGGTTGCGATCGCCGTACGCTGTCGGGTGGCGCTCGCGTCCACACTAAGGGTCGGGAAATATTGGGCGCGCGCCTCGCGCACGATCGCGCGCGCCGCCATGAAACTGGCAAAGGCAGAGGCGACGTTCTGGTTGGAAATATCGACTTGCTCTTCCAGCGCGTTTAATTGGGGATCGCCAAAGATTTCCCACCACTTGCCGTGCAGAGCGCTGTCCTGCGGTTGCGCGACCTTCCAACCGTCCATTTTCTTGAGATCGTCGGGTGTAACCTCTTTGAATGTCCCGGGCGTGTCGACCGACGCACGATGATAGTGCGGACCAACGACACAGCCCGAGAGAAAAAGCGTGCCGCAGAGAAGCGCTGCCGCTGCCCGAATTTTGTTCGATGCCTTCATCGCTGGGTGAAACTCCTTAGTTATGCTACGACGTTATGCTACGACAGTTCGGCGTTATGCTACGCCGCCCCATTGCTCGTTCAGTTCGCGCCGCGCATCGAGATCGTCATCCGAAGGACTCGATCTCTCGGTGTCCCTGCAACTTTCCATGCGCCCGCAACCATTTCACTCGCAGGCGGTCGAGTGAAAGATAAACCACCGGCGTAGTGTAGAGCGTAAGCATCTGGCTCAAAATCAGGCCGCCGATGATCGTAATGCCCAGAGGATTGCGAAGCTCCGAGCCCGTGCCTCGGCCAAGCGCCAGCGGCAACGCTCCGAAGAGCGCAGCCATGGTGGTCATAAGAATCGGCCGGAAGCGCAGAATGCAAGCTTGAAAAATGGCGTCCCGCGGGCTCTTGCCCTCGCTGCGTTCCGCCGCCAGCGCAAAATCGATCATCATGATAGCGTTTTTCTTAACGATACCGATCAACAGAATGATGCCGATCAAAGCAATGATGCTGAGATCCTTGTGAAAGATCATCAGCGCCAGCACCGCTCCCACCCCTGCCGACGGAAGCGTAGAAAGAATAGTAATGGGATGAATATAGCTCTCGTAAAGAATGCCGAGCACGATATAGACAGCCATTAGAGCCGTGATGATAAGAAAAGGTTGCGTCGCCAGCGAAGACTGAAAAGCTTGCAGCGTGCCCGAAAACATTCCCGTGATGGTATTGGGCATGCCGATTTTCTGTTCCATATTAATGATCGCTATGGAGGCCTGGCTCAGTGCGACTCCGGGCGCAAGATTAAAAGAGATGGTGACGGAGGGATATTGCCCCTGGTGATTGACCGCTAACGGTGCTGTGGCGGGCTCGTAATGCGCGATGGCGCTGAGTGGAACGACCTTTCCCTGCGCCGCCCGTATGTACACGTCCTTCAAATCCACTGGCGACTCCCAGAACTGCGGAGCGACCTCCAAGACCACGTGGTATTGATTGATCGCCGTATACATGGTCGAAACCTGCGCCTGTCCGAAGGCTTCATAGAGCGAATTGTCGATCATCTGCGGCGTTATGCCCATCCGCGATGCAGTGGCCCGGTCATACGCCAATCGGGCCTGAAGACCGCTGTTCTGCTGATCGGTGTTGACGTCGGTGAGGATCGATATTTTTCGCATCTGCTTCAAGAGCACAGGCCCCCAATCCACCAGATCCTGAATGTTATCGCTCTGAATGGTGTACTGATATTGGGCGCTGCTCGAACGCCCGCCGATACGAAGGTCTTGCCCCGCCTGCAGGAAAGTATTCGCGCCCGTCGCCGAGAGTTTGGGGCGCAGACGGTCGATCACCTGGTTGGCGTTGGCGTCGCGTTGATCGAGCGGCTTCAAGCCCATGTATATAAAACCGCCATTGGTGGGCCCACCGCCGCCCGTAAATGCCATAGCATTGGCCACCGCGGGATCGGCTTTAACAATATTGATAATGCGCGCGGTCGCTTTTTGCATTGCCTGGAAAGAAACATCCTGCGAGCCCTGGAGACCACCGAAGACGGTGCCGTTATCCTGCTGCGGGAAAAACCCTTTGGGCACGATCATAAAGAGGTAGATATTGATCGCGATGGTGATGCCGAGAACCCCCAGCGTCAGCCGGGAGTGTTCGAGCACCCAGCCCAGACTGCGCTCGTAGGCGCCGAGCAGCGAATTGAAGGCGCGCTCGCTGGCGCGGTACGCTTTGCCGTGATCTTCATCCCGAAGGTGCCGCAACAGGCGCGAACACATCATGGGCGTGGTAGTGAGAGAAATTGCCAGCGACACCAGGATCGCAACCGACAGAGTCACGGCAAATTCGCGGAACAACCGCCCGACGATACCGCCCATCATTAGAATCGGGATGAACACGGCGACGAGCGAGATGCTGATCGACAGCACGGTAAATCCAATTTCGCTGGCGCCCTTGAGCGCCGCCTGCATCGGCGTCATGCCGTGCTCGAGATAGCGTGTGATGTTTTCGATCACCACAATCGCATCGTCCACCACGAAGCCGGTCGAAATCGTGAGCGCCATCAGCGATAAATTGTCGATGCTGTAGTGACACAGATACATCACGCCAAACGTCCCGATCAGCGAGACCGGAACGGCGACGCTCGGAATCAAGGTCGCGCGAACGTTGCGCAGGAAGAGAAATACCACCAGAATGACCAGCGAAATCGAGATCATCAGAGTGCGCTCGACGTCGCGAACGGAAGCGCGAATCGTGAGCGTGCGGTCGAGCACGATTTCCGTGTCAATGGCGGTAGGAATCGACGCCTTCAGCGACGGAAGCGCGGCGCGGATACGATCCACGGTGTCAATGATGTTGGCGCCCGGCTGGCGAAATATGATGATGAGCACCGCCGTCTTGCCGTTGACGAAGCCGGCAGCGCGTATGTTTTCTGTAGAGTCGGTGACATTTGCGATATCTGACAATTTAACGGCAGCGCCATTGTGATAGCCGACCACCAGCGGCATGTAGTCGACTGCCTTCAAGAGTTGGTCGTTGGTAGTGACGTCCGCGCTTGTCGTGTCGTCTACCATCTGACCCTTCGGGCTGTTGGCGTTCTGATTGCTCAGCATCGACGCGACATCCTGGAGGCCGAGACCGTAGCTATTGAGCTGCGTCGGATTCACATCTACACGCACTCCTGGCAGCGAACTGCCGCCAACCGTCACTTGCCCGACTCCATCAATTTGCGAAAGCCGCTGTTGCATGATGGTGGAGGCCGCGTCATACAGCGTGCCCCGGTCGTACACCGAAGAGGTCAGACCAACAATCATGATGGGCGCGTCAGCGGGATTAACCTTGCGATACGTGGGATTGCCGGGGAGATTCGTGGGCAAGTAACTGCGCGCCGCGTTGATCGCCGCTTGCACGTCGCGGGCGGCACCGTCGATATTGCGGTTCAAATCAAACTGCAGCGTGACACTGGTGGTCCCGAGAAAGCTCGAAGAAGTCATCTCCGTGATCCCGGCAATTCTTCCGAACTGGCGCTCCAGCGGCGTAGCGATCGAGGAGGCCATAATTTCCGGACTGGCGCCCGGCAAACTGGCGCCCACCGAAATTGTAGGAAAATCGATCTGCGGGAGCGGCGAAACCGGCAACTCCCGAAACGCCACCGCTCCTGCCAGCGCAATCGCCGCCGTCAGAAGCGTGGTCGCCACCGGCCGCCGAATAAATGGAGAAGAAAGACTCATCTAAATTAATCCGCACTAATCAGCGGGCACGGCCTCCGGACCACTATCCCGTGCGTGGCGCGAAGAATAACGATGCGCCAGCCGGTCGAAGAAAATGTAAATCACTGGCGTCGTATACAGCGTAAGCACCTGACTCAAGAGCAAGCCGCCAACCATCGAGATGCCCAAGGGACGCCGCAGTTCCGAACCGATGCCGGTGCCGAGCGCGAGCGGCAACCCGCCCAGCAGCGCAGCCATGGTGGTCATCATGATCGGACGGAAACGCAGCAGGCACGCTTCATAAATTGCGTCTTCCGGCCTCTTGCCCTCCTTGCGCTCCGCCTCCAGCGCAAAGTCGATCATCATAATTCCGTTTTTCTTGACGATGCCGATAAGAAGGATGATGCCGATAAGAGCCACCACGCTGAGTTCCTGTCCGCAAATTAGCAAGGCAAGAATCGCACCCACTCCCGCCGATGGCAGGGTCGACAAAATGGTGATGGGATGTATGTAGCTTTCATAGAGAACGCCGAGCACGATGTAAACCGTGATCAGCGCCGCCAAAATCAGGAGCGGCTCATTCGAGAGCGAAGCTTGAAACGAAGCGGCAGTTCCTTGAAACGCGCTCTGCACGCTGAGCGGCATGCCAATTTCCTGCTGCGCCTTGTCGATGGCTTTAGTCGCTCCTCCGAGCGACGCGCCCGGCGCTAGATTGAACGAGATGGTCACCACCGGAAATTGTCCCTGATGATTGACCGAGAGCGGGCTGCTCTTCAAGTCAAACCGCGTGATGGCACTCAATGGAATCCCGCCGCCATTGACCGACGCCACCGCGCTCGGATTCGCCGAACCCGAACTGGTTGCAGTATTCGGCGCAGCGGAAGGACTCGGCGCAGCCGACGAAGCGGAATTACCGGAAGCGGTCGTCGCAGTTATCGTGCCCGTACCGGAGCTGGTAGTAAGCGCCGTCGGCGCCAATGCGGAGCGAACGTAAATATCATTCAATTTCGTAGGATTCTTCTGATACTCGGGCAGAGTCTCCAGTACGATGTGGTATTGGTTCAGCTGCGTGTAGAGAGTTGAAACCTGCCGCTGCCCATACGCGTCATAAAGCAACTGGTCGATCGCTTGCGGCGTGATGCCCATGCGCGAGGCGGTGACCCGGTCGATGGTCAGCGAGGCAGCGAGTCCTGAAGTTTGCTGATCAGTGGCGAGATCGCGCAATTCCGGAATGGTTTGCAGCTTGGCCATCAGTTTGGCAGTCCAAAAATTCAGCTCGTGCTGATCCGGATCCTCCAGCGTGTACTGATATTGCGTGCGGCTCACCCGATCTTCCACCGTGAGGTCTTGCACCGGTTGCATGTAGAGCGTGATGCCATCGACCTTTTCAAGCTGCGGCTGCAAGCGCCGGATCACATTCGAGGCATTGATGTGGCGATCTTCAAGCGGCTTCAAATTGATCTGGATGCGACCACTGTTCAACGTCGTGTTCGTCCCATCTATCCCAATAAACGAAGAAATGCTCTCTACCGCAGGGTCCTGCAAAATCAAATGAGCGAGCTGCTGCTGCTTCTCCGACATGGCTGGAAAAGAAATGGACTGCGTGGCCTCGGAAATGCCTTGAATAATGCCGGTGTCTTGCACCGGGAAAAAGCCCTTCGGCACGATGACATACAGAACCACCGTCAACACCAGCGTAGCGGCGGCTACAAGCAGGGTTGCGGTCTGGCGCTGCAGCACCCACTTCAATGTCCTGCCGTAAAAAGCAATAATCCGCTCGAAAGCATTCTCCGAAACCTCGTAGAAACGGGTCTGCTTTTGGCCATGCGTGCTTTTCAAAAGACGCGAGCACATCATCGGCGTAAGAGTTAGGGAAACCACCGCCGAGACGAGAATGGTCACGCTCAACGTGATGGCAAACTCGCGGAAGAGCCGTCCCACGATATCGCCCATAAAGAGCAGCGGGATCAGAACGGCGATCAACGAAATGGTCAGCGACACGATGGTGAAGCCGATTTGCTCCGATCCCTTGAGCGCCGCTTCGAGCGGTGGGTCTCCTTCTTCGATGAAGCGAATGATGTTCTCGATCATGACGATGGCATCGTCAACCACAAAACCCGTCGAAATGGTCAGAGCCATCAGCGTGAGATTGTTCAAGCTGAAGCCGGCGAGATACATCACACCGAAGGTACCGACGATCGAAAGCGGAACGGCAACGCTGGGAATAATCGTCGCGGAAACGTTGCGCAGGAAAAGAAAAATGACCATGACCACCAGCGCCACGGTGAGCATGAGTTCAAACTCGACGTCTTTAACCGACGCTCGGATCGTAGTCGTTCGGTCCGTAAGCTCGTCGATTTGAATGGCGGCGGGTAGATTACTTTTCAGCAGCGGCAGCAGCTTTTTGATGCGATCGACCACCTGAATAATGTTCGCCCCAGGCTGGCGCTGAATATTCACGATGACTGCGGGCGTTTCGTTCATCCACGCCGCCTGGCGAACATTTTCCACGTCATTGTCGACAGTGGCTACATCCGAAAGTTTGACGGGTGACCCGTTGTGGTAGGCGATGACAACCTTTTCAAAATCCGAGGCTGTGAGTAGCTGGTCGTTCGATTGAATCTGGTAATCCTGTTGCGGGCCATCAAAGTTTCCAATCGCCTGGTCAAGGCTGGTCTGCTGCAAAGCCGTGCGCACATCCTCAAGGTTGATGCCGTAAGACGAGAGAGCGGTCGGATTCACGCGCACGCGAACGGCCGGCTTCTGCCCGCCGCTGATGCTGACCAACCCTACGCCGGGAAGCTGCGATATCTTTTGCGAGAAGCGTGTGTCTGCCAGGTCCTCGACCTGCGACAGCGGCATGGTCTTGGAGGAAAGCGCTAGTGTGAGAATCGGTGTGTCCGCCGGATTCGTCTTGCTATAAATCGGCGGGACCGGCAAATCGGAGGGCAGATAGGTTTGCGCCGCGTTGATGGCCGCTTGCACTTCCTGCTCGGCGACATCGATATTGAGTTCAAGCGCAAACTGCAAAACAATGATCGAGCTCCCATCGGAACTCGTGGAAGTCATCTGATTCAGGCCAGGCACCTGCCCGAACTGGCGTTCAAGAGGAGCCGTCACCGCCGAAGCCATGACATCCGGACTGGCGCCAGGATAAAACGTGACTACCTGAATCGTGGGGTAATCGACCTCAGGCAGCGCGGATACGGGCAATTGCAGATAGGCTACGAAGCCCGCGAGCAATATCGCCGCCATCAAAAGTGACGTCGCTACCGGCCGTAAAATAAACGGGCGAGACGGACTCACCTAGACCCTCCCTGGTTGCCTCCGGAGGCGCCTCCCCCCTGTGTCGCCGGCGTAGCCGATTGATTCTCTGAACTCTTGGGCTGTTGCTGACCCTGTCCCGCCGAACGGTTGCCACCACCGGTGGGCGGACGAACCATAACCTTGGCCCCATCCAGCAGCCTGTCGAATCCGTTAACCGCAACGACTTCCTGCGGCTCAACCCCTTCCACGGCAGAACTCGTCCCGTCCGTAGTGCCGGGAGTTATCGATCGCAGCGAAGCAGTTTGCCCATCCTTGATCACGTAAACAAACGCTCCTTGAGCGTTGCGCTGAATCGCCGGGCTGGGAATCAACGTGACGTTGTGTTGCGTATCGACCAGCAGCTTGATGTTCACGAATTGGCTCGGGAAAAGAGCGTTGTCCTTGTTGTCAAACACAGCCTTGAGCTTCAAAGTTCCAGTGGTTGGGTCAATGACGTTATCCAGAGTGAGTAAAACACCCGTAGCCAGTTTTATTCTTTCGTCACGGTCGTAAGCCTCTGCTGTCAACCGTTTCCCCTTCCGCAGTTGCTGCTGAATCTGGGAAAGCTGATCTTCGGCAATGCTGAAAATCACCGTGATCGGCTGCAGTTGCGTGATCACCACCAGCGCAGTAGTGCTATTTGCCTGCACGATATTTCCCGGATCAACCAGCCTCAGACCGACCCGTCCCGCGATCGGCGCCGTGATATGCGTGTACACGAGATTGACTTTGGCATTCGCCAGCTGGCCTTCGTCGTTCTTTACGGTGCCTTCATCCTGAAAGACGACCTGCTCTTGATCGTCATATTGCTGTTTGGCGATGGCGTTGCGATTGAGAGCCTCTTTGTAGCGTTGCAAATCGATCTTGGCTTCGTTCAACACCGCCTGATCGTGCGCCAGTTGTCCCTCGACTTGCGTCAATGCCGCCTGATAAGGGCGCGGGTCGATCTCAACGAGCGGATCGCCCTTCTGCACCATTTGCCCTTCACGGTAGTAAACCTGCGTAATCTCGCCTTGCACGCGACTCGTCACTGTCACCGTATAGACCGGAGTAACCGCGCCTAGCGCGTTCAAGTTGATTCCAATGTCGCCTTGGTGCGCTACTGCCGTCGACACCAGCACTGGCCGAGAGGCCATGTCCATCATGCCTTTCGCTGCAGGGTCCGTCCCACGATGGGTCCACCACGCCACCACGATCAGTAGAACCACGGCAACAAGCAGCCATATCCACCAGCGCGATTTGGGACTGGTTGAAGTCCCGTCACGCTCAAACTCGGGCTCAACTAGGTCGGGTGGTTGTTCCGCCGGTCGTCGCTCTATCACTCGTTGTTCTGTCAATCGCACTCCTCATCGATAAGGGAGAGTTCCTTTGCTGATTTTGAAGTTGGGCTGCGCCCGTAAGGCGATGCTGAGACAAACGTTCCGAGGAAAGAGGCAGCGGTACGGTACGCCCCGTCCCTCTCCCGGACCTTCTGCTGCATCTTAACACTTATATTCCAACACAGATTTGACGTGCGAGAGAGGAAAATCGGGTCAACTTTTTTGTGAAGAATTGTCAACAACTTCGGCTTCGTCCGAACCTCGCCCGCGTATAATTCAGCCCGTGACTGCCGCCGATGGCAACCAATCCGCCACCAAAACCGGACCCGAGTTCCCGCGGGCCACTCGGCGATCTTTCGTCGGGCGATCGTTCGTCTGGCAATCGCTCATCTGGCCGTCGTTGCTGGCCATGATCGCCATCTTATTGGTCGCCTACATCGCAGATTATTGCGTCTTTCGCTATCGGGTCGCTTCTAATCGCCAGCCTTTTGGCAGCATAACCGTCCAACATTACGACGCGGTGGAGCATAAAGATGGCAAAGCGGAGCTTATTTTTGATCCGCCCGTGCAGCAGACTTGCGTTCATGCACTCTTCCCGCACGCCGGCAATCCTACCTGCTGGTATCTCAGCCGCCATGCCGAACAGCGAACCGACATCTAGTCCGGCGCATAGTCCGACGCAATGATTAATCCGAAGCAATCTCCGAAGCAATGACCGCAGACATCCGAGCGACCGAAGCCAAGGATCTGGCGGCCTCGCGCAATTCCTTATCCGCATCGACAAGTTCGACGCGTCAGATCATCACGCCGACCTCGATTTGCTGGAGTGGAAGTACCTGCGCCCGCAGCCCGAAGGCGAAGGCAATCGCAGCTACCTGCTCGAAAGGAATGGCCAGATCGTGGCCCATCGCGGAATTTGCCCGGTAACCTTTCATCTGCCAAATGCCTCCACTGTTCGCACCGCAACGATGATGGACTGGGCCGCCGACCCCTCGGTTCCCGGAACAGGCCTACGATTATTCCGTCATTTGATGGAGAGGCTCCCGCTTCTTTCGTCATCGCCGGCGCGCCCCCACCCGGCTGATTGTTCCTCGACTGGGCTTCCGGCTGGCGGGAAATGCTCCAATCTACAGCGCGTGGCTGCGACCTTGGCGCGAATTTCGGACGCGTCCCCTATCCGGACGATCGACTCTGCGATTAGCCCACGGACTGACACATCGCACGCGCTCTCAGAAACCCCGAGCCGCGGGCTGGGATCTTATTCCGATAAGTCAATTTGATGATTCGATTATTCCGTTCATAAACAGCACCAAGAGCAGGGGGGAGGGGGCTTCAGTGCTACGAATTATCGCCTTGCGCTTCCGCGCACCCACATCACTGCCAATATGAGCCTGTCTGAATTCGAGGCCAACATCTCTGGCTTCTATCGCGCACTGCGCCAGCGTCTCTCGAAACCAAATAATCAGATCGACTAACATGGGAGTATAGTCAGCGCGCAGCGACCGGCTTGCCAGCAATCTCAGAGTCCCACTTACTCCGATCTACGTCTTGGGTATTTCAAGCAGTAAGACGCCGTTTACCGGCACTTGTAACTCGATCGATCCTTTCGATAGCCGCATATCTTCAACCGAAGTCTCTTCCGCCACACGATTCAGTTCCCGGACCTGCGCTTGGCTCGGATACTCAGGACTGCCCATCTTCTTATATGCCGCCAGCGTATTGCCATGCTCAGAGTCGGCGCGGCTCAGGCGAACCCGGCTGTTTGGCGGCACGCCATTAATCTCGAACTCGAGCCGGCGCTCCGGTCCCTTCTTGTCCGGATCAACCAGATTCCAGGCGGCGATAGCCAGGGAACCATCGCGCTCCCGAGTAACTAGAATGTTGCCCGGGTCCGATCCCTCTACGATCCGTTCCGATCCCAACTTATGCAACAGCGCGAAGGCTGTGTAACTTGGCTTCTTGATGCCGCCGAGCGCGACCAAACCGAAACCGCCGTCGAAAGGTTCGTGTTTCGGGCCGTTTTCTTCAAACACGTCGCTGAACGTCCAGAATGACATTATCTCGACGAGCCCATCGCATTGCCGTATGTCGTCTGCCAATGCGGCGCCGACATAAGTGGTGTCTCTGGCATGGAGCATTCCAAACGACGGTACATTCCACTCCGTCCACATCAACGGCAAGTCAGGGCGCCGCGATGCTGCAATCTGGTCGTGCACTTTCTTAATTGCGCGACAGACGCGCTGATCCATGGAGAGATCTTCATTCGTTCCGAAGAGATCTTGCACAGTATCGTCGGCGTAGCCATGGCTGGAAATGAAATCAGTAGGCACATTGTTGGCAGCAGCGTGCTGAATAAACGCGTCGACCCAGTGGGCCGACGAGGTCGCCGGTCCGCCAACGCGCAGACGCGGACTTACTGCCTTCAAAGCTCGCGCCGTGTGATCATATAACTCGAAGTAAGTGGCCTGCTTGGGATCGCCTGACCAGAAATCGATGTTAGGTTCGTTCCACACTTCGAAATACCACTTGCTGACCTCGTCGAGGCCGTAACGATCCACGAGATGCTGCGCTAGCGTACGTATAAGATCGTCCCATTTCTTATAGTCCTTTGGAGGCGAGACGATCTGTTTATACCAAAAGGGATGCACATCCTGCCGCAGCGCCAGTTTCTTCGGCATGAAACTGATTTCGACAAATGGCCGCACGCCATTCTGCAACAAACCATCGTAAATCTGATCGACGTAAGCGAAGTTATAGATAGGATGGCCCTGTGCGTCCTCGTCATAGACTCCATCTTCATCGTGCAAGATGTTGTGAAAGCGGACGTAACTAAACTCAGTTACCTTCTTGACTTCGCGAAGGTCATTGCGATAACTCTCTCGTAAAGTGAGGATTGCGCGGCCAGATCCAAACGCCTGTTCCCAGAAATGAGGAAACGGCCTCCCTGGCGCGTGAGCGTCGATCACTACTTTCTCGGGCTGAGCCTGCGCCAGACAGAAGGTAACAAAAAACGTCACCATCACAAGAACACCACGGAAGAGGCGAAAACGATTCATATGGGATTCTCTACGGTAAGATTTCTAACTGAGCAGCCGACCCAGTTGCGGAATCTGGACTGATCCAAACCGTCACCTTAGCAGGCTCGATCACATATTGGTTTCGGTCATTCCATATTGCAAAAGCATCTGGAGGCAGGCGAAATGTAACTTGCTTGGTTTCTCCCGCGGCTAGCGCAACCCGCTGAAATCCTTTGAGTGCGCGCACTGGTTGAGCAGTGCTCGTACCTTGCAGCCGGACATACAGTTGAACTAACTCTTCACCGGCGTGTGAGCCGGTATTAGATACAGTAGCCATGACTGTAAGGGCATGGTTTGCCCCAGATCGCGCACTCAAATTCGCGGTTAAATCCCCCACTCTAAGTCGCGTGTTATCGATCTTGGTCGGTCCATAACCGAAGCTAGTGTAAGAGAGCCCGTAGCCGAAGGGAAACTGCGGAGAGTTCTGCTCATCGATGTAACGAGAAACATATTTCGACTCTACGTCAGTAGGAGGTTGGGCGAGGTCAACGTTGCCCGGCGGCCTCCCCGTACTCAGTGCGTTGTAATAGAGTGGTTCCTGGCCCACGCTACGTGGCCAACTTACAACCAATCTACCATTGGGATTCGATTCGCCGAAAAGCGTTCGAGCTAGCGCCGGACCGGCTTCGGTTCCTGGAAACCATGCGGCCAGCACGGTCGCCACCTGCTGAAAGGCCCATGGCAACGTAAGGGGACGTCCGCTGAAGAGAATGAGCACGACCGGCTTACCGGTATTGACGACAGCTTCGAGCAATTCCTGCTGCCGTCCTGGCAGGCCAAGATGCGCACGCGAGGCGGCTTCCCCGCTCATCGCGGGAGACTCGCCCAAAGTTAGGATCGCCACGTCTGCGCGCTTTACGATGGCAACCGCTGCCGCAATCTCCTCGTCGCTAGCTTTAAGAATTCCGCCGCCCTTGGCGCGAAACACGTTGCTCTCGCCGAGGCGCCGCGCTAGTTCGGCCGGAAAAGACAATACTCCGGCCTTCGGAGCTCCAGGCGTTTTGTCCGGATCGGAAGGATCATCAGCGAGCGGCCCGATGACCGCCACCGTCTTCACATCCTTCGAGAGGGGAAGCAACGGCTTGCCCGCGACCGGCGTATTCTTCAGCAAGACGAAAGAACGCTCGGCAATGGTCTGTGCTAATTGTAGATTTTCGGGCAAAAAGAAAGCCCGCTGCGCGCGACTTTCATCAACATACGGATGCTCGAAAAGACCGAGCGCCAGCTTTACGCGCAAAACCCGGCGTACACTCTCATCAACATTCGCCACCGGCACCGCGCCGGAATGCACGAGTTGCGCCAGTTGATCGTGATACAGGCTGCTCGCCATATCCATGTCAACTCCGGCCAGTAAAGCCTTGCGCGCCGCAGCAGCATCATCAATGGCAATCCCGTGCGCTACCAGTTCGCCGATCGAAGACCAGTCGCTGACCACCATCCCCTTGAACCCCCACTCCTTCCGCAAAACTTCTGTGAGAGTAAACGGATTCGCCGACGCCGGCACGCCGTTGAGCGAGTTGAACGCGCTCATCACCGTCGCCGCCCCGGCATCGATCGCCGCATGAAACGGCGGCAGATAAAATTCGCGCAAGGTGTGCTCGGAAATCTCGGTCGAGTTGTAATCCCGACCCGCCTCCACCGCGCCATAGCCCACATAGTGTTTTACGCAGGCCGCCATCGTGTCCGGCGCATCCAAATGTTGGCTCTGGTAGCCGCGCACATACGCCGCGGCCATTGCCGATCCGAGATAAGGATCTTCTCCGGCGCCTTCCGCAATGCGCCCCCAGCGTGCGTCGCGTGCAATGTCGACCATCGGAGAAAAAGTCCAGCGGATACCGATCGCTGAAGCCTCCGCCGCCGCCACGCGAGCCGCCTTCTCTACTAGATCCGGATCCCACGTCGAAGCCATTCCCAATGGAATCGGGAAGTCCGTCCTGAATCCGTGAAGCACATCGAGGCCGAAGAGCAGCGGAATATGCAATCGCGACTTCTCGACCGCGATCCGCTGATATTCATTAACCAACGGAGTCTCAATTACATTGAGCAGGGCGCCGATCTGCCCTCGCGCAATCATCTCTTTGTAATCGCTGCGCCCTGTTCCCGGCCCGGTCGGTTGCCCGGCGGAATATTGCACCAGTTGCCCAATCTTTTCGTCTAACGTCATGCTGCGGAGGATGGACCCAACGCGCGCATCCAGGTTCGAGTCGGCTACCCCGGTTGCGATCGCGGTGTCGCGGCCTGCAAAGTCCGGCGGCTGCGCTTGCGCCGTCGGTCCCGGACAGCAGAGGCACAGCACCGCCAAAAGCAGCGATCGCGCTTGTCGCTCCCACCCTCCCGGCCAGAAACTCGCGGCCGCCGCCCTTTGTCCAGCAAGCTCCATTCTTCCGCACCTCGAACAAATTCGATTTTGCACGCAACTAAATCGCATTAGTTCAACTACGACGGTCTGTATCAAACTACGTTCTTGTCACCGCTGTCAATAGTGCTGAAAGAAATCGCGCCCAAGGCGCATCGAGATCTCTGCTTGCCCCGACGATTTCATTGTGCGAGACTGCGCCGGTGCCAATAAAGAAGTCGAAGCCGAAACCGGCCAGCGAAACCTCCGCGCACGCTAGCCGCCGGCCTATGAGCCTCAAGAAGCTGGCCGAGCACCTCGACCTTTCTCCGGCTACGGTCTCGCTCGTCATCAATCGCTCCAGCGTCGCCGACTCTATCCCGCAAGAGACTAAGGACCGCATCTTCGCCGCGGCGCGTAAATTCAAATACCGCGCCAATTTCTTCGCCCGCTCCCTCCGCACCCAGCGTAGCTTCACCATTGGCGTCATCGTTCCCGAGGTGAGCGACGGTTATTCTGCTTCCGTGATGAGCGGTGTCGAAGACTACCTCCTTCAGGAAGGTTATTTCTACTTCGTCGCCAGCCACCGCCACCGCGCCGATCTCATCGACGAATACCCGCGCATGTTTCTCGAACGCTCCGTGGATGGCCTCATTGCCGTCGATACTCCTTGGCATCTCAACCTTTCCGTTCCGGTAGTCACTGTTTCCGGGCATAACGAAGTGAAAGGCGTGACCAATATCGTCCTCAACCACCAGCGTGCCGCGGAGCTAGCATTAAAGCACCTTTTTCATCTTGGTCACCGCCGCGTAGCCTTCATGAAGGGCCAGGAGTTCAGCTCCGACACAGAGGTCCGCTGGGCGAACATTGAGCGCGCCGCTCAGCAAATCGGCTTGAAGATCGACCCCCGGCTGGTCACCCAACTCCAGGGCGATTCGCCGTCCCCGCAGCTTGGCTACATCGCCACCAAGGTTCTTTTGGCGTCGCGCAGCCCGTTCTCCGCTCTTTTCGCATTTAACGATATTTCTGCCATGGGCGCGATTCGTGCCCTACGCGAAGCAGGCAAGCACATTCCAGAAGATGTATCCGTAATCGGATTTGATGACATTCAAAGTGCCGCCTTTCAAAATCCTGGATTAACCACCGTCCGCCAACCCTTGCGCGAGATGGGCAGGGCAGCCGCCGAAATTCTGCTCAAGCGCATCAATCGTCCCGGCTCCGAACTTCGCGATCAACACATTGTGGAGCCCGAACTGGTAATACGGGAAACCACCTATCCCGTGGCTACCGGGACGCTAGTGACTGCGAAATGGCGGCCTTAGCTAACCTATCGCTTCTCATAGCGATCTCCAGATTTCCATAGACTAGATTGAAGTTTCATAGAACCGCACCACAGAACCGCGTTCCCAAAATATGCGAGACCGCCTAAATTCAACCGCGCCATAAGCATGCAGCCCATCGTCACTAAATCGCTTTTTTAGGGATTTAGCGGAGAATTGGTACGCGGTTTGCAGACGTCTCACGACGGCATTGGCGAAAACCAAATTCAGCAGCATCGAGTTGGCAGTCCGCCAAAGCATTTAGGGGAAACAGTGTTCAATTTTGAACAGACTGACCCACCTTTGGATAACTAGGGTGTTGGATTGCGTAACTCAGCTTCTCGCAAAACTAGCGCCGTCGTTTTAATGGATCAACTGAAATTCACCAAACGCACTTTTTGATTTGAGGAGAACTCCATGAGGCGTTCCACTTTGGCAGTCCGTGTTGCGCTGCTGATCGTCGGCATCGTTGCTTCGAGCGCTCTAGTCCAGGCGCAGTATCGAACTTCCATTCAAGGTGTGGTGACGGATAGCACGGGCGCGGTAGTCTCCGGCGCCACTCTTACGCTGATCAATCCCTCGACCGGCGAAAAGCAGGTCAGGGCGAGCGATGCAGCCGGCGTGTTCAACTTCAATGCCCTGGCTGCCGCGGCAACCTTCCAGCTGGATGTTGAAAAAAACGGCTTCCAGAAGAAATTCCTCGACCATATCGACCTGAATCCCGATCAGGCTAACGCTCTCAACGTGGTGCTCGAGATCGGCTCCGCATCGACCACCGTAAACGTTGACGCCTCGTCTTTGCCCGCACTCGATACCGAAAGCGCCTCGCTCAACGGCGTCGTCACCGATAACCAGATCCAGCACATGCCGTCCTTTGGCCGCGACGTCACCAAACTTACGCAACTCGCACCCGGCATGTTCAACGATGGTTCGCAAGCCGGCGGTGGCGGGAACTACACTCTTCCCGGCACACAGAGTCAACCCACGTCTTCGGGTGGATCGACTGGGATCTTCGCGACCGAAAATCTTGTTCAGGGTTATTCCAACGGCAACCAGGCTCAGAACACCGGCGTTTCGATTGACGGCATCAGCACTACCAGCGCCGTCTGGGGAGGGGCAACGGTCATCACCCCGTCAGAAGATTCAGTCAGCGACGTAAAAGTTGTCACCAACAGCTATGATGCCGAGGACGGCCGCTTCACAGGCGCACAAGTTCAGATCACTTCCAAAAGCGGCACCAACGACTACCACGGCAGCCTCTTCTTCACCACTCACCAGCCGAACTTGAATGCTTATCAGCCGTATTTCGGCGTAGGCACTCGCTCAGTCAGGGACAACAGCAAGTTCAACCAGTTCGGCGGCAGCGTCGGCGGCCCAATTTGGAAGAATAAGATCTTCGCCTTCTTCAACTATGAGACCGTGCGCGAGCCGAATGCCGATGTTATCGGCAGCGGCTGGTACGATACTCCGCAGTTTGATGCCCTGGCGACCGCCGGGGGGCCGATTGCAGCGCAATATCTCGCCTTCCCTGGGAATGGCGTGGTCAATCTCGGCCTCGTCCCGAACACGAGCTGTGGAACCGCCGGCCTGCTCGAAGGTGTAAACTGTGCAACCCTAGCGGGCGGTCTCAATCTCGGCACGCCATTAACCACGGGTGTGGGTACGCAGGATCTGGGCTGGACGGAGCCTGGCAATCCGGGCTGCGGCGGCGCGGGCACAGGCTGCGGAACGGCGGGTAGCCCCCTGGGTACAACGCCAGATATTGCGGACTACATCACGTCGGATCCGACCACCTTCAATGCAGCGCAGTACAACGGCCGCCTTGATGCGGATGTCACCGCAAGAGACCGCATTGGATTTGCCATCTACTGGGTTCCACTGACGTCCAGTAGACTCAACGGCAATCGTGCCTACGACGTCCTCCATCACACCCAGACCAACGATGCGTTTTCCGTCATCTGGAACCACACGTTCTCGCCGACCTTGCTCAATGAACTTCGCGCCAATGCTGCCGGGTGGCGCTATAACGAGGTCGCAGACAACCCGCAGTCGCCGGTTGGATTTCCCGTGGACGACATCGGTCAAATCGGCAGCATCACGCCGGAACAGTTCGGACCGAGTGTTGGCAACATCGACAATCAGTGGACTTACAGCTACAAAGACGTGGCTACCAAAATTTTCGGACGCCATACCATAAAGTTTGGCGGCGAGGCTACCCGTCTGTTTTACCTGCAAGAGCAGACTTATAACGGCGTGCCCAACTATAGCTTCTACAATATGTGGGACTTCCTGAATGATGCGCCGCACAGCGAGGGCGGGGGTTTCGATCCCAATACTGGTGTGCCCACCACGTTGCGCCAGGACGACCGCGAAAACCTCATAGGTTTCTTTGGCCAGGATGACATTAAGCTGCGACCAAACCTCACCATCAATCTCGGATTGCGTTGGTCTTACTTTGGCCCACTCTCTTCCAAGCAGAACAACATGTACCGGGCCACACCGGGTGCCGGGTCGGACTATCTGACCGGCTTAACCGTCAGCAAGGGAGACTCTTGGAACGCGCAGAAAGATAACTTCGGTCCTGAAATCGGTTTTGCATGGAGTCCGAGTAAATTTAACAGCCGGCTCGTGTTCCGCGGCGGTTACGGTCTGAACTATAACCAGGAAGAGATTGCGATCTCGGCCAATATCGACCAAAATCCGGGGCTGGTGGTATTTCCGGGCTTTACCTCTCCGTCGCCGTCCGCGATCAATCCTGGAATTTACTACACCCTTTCCAACAGTCCGACCAACCTTTACGGCTATCCAGCGAACCCGCATGTGCAGTCCCCTTTAGGTCCGAACGGGCTGCCGGCCACCGGCTCAGTCGGCATTGCCCTCTTCCCCACCAACCTCCCCACGATGCGGACCCATCATTACTCGTTTGACATGCAATACGATCTGGGTCACCAGTACGTAATGTCACTTGGATATCAGGGAAGCGTATCGCGTGACACCTTCTTCAATGAAAACCCACTTGCCGTTCCAGCCACCTTGGGCTACCCCCAAAATCCGCAGCTCGACGGGAACAATCTATATAACTCGAACGGCCGCGGCAACTACAACGGTATGCTCGCAGAATTGAAGCATCAGTTCTCGCGCCAGTTCATGGCCGATGTTCAATACGCATGGTCGAGGAGCATGGACACCAGCTCCGCGCCCTATTCGGAGCAGCCCTATCCGTACGATCCCACCCTCAGCTACGGACGCTCCGACTATAACGTCACCAATGCATTCAAAGTGTTTGGCATGTGGCAACCGACGTTTTTCCGCGGCGGCAACAGTTGGGTCGACAAAATCGCAGGCGGATGGTCGCTGAGTGGTATCTTCAACTGGCACTCCGGATTTCCATGGAGTCCTATGGTAAGCGTCCAGGGGGGAAACCTGTATTGCGGGAATTGCGGTTATTCCAGCTTGTTTCCTGCGGGTTATCTGGGTGGCGCTGGCCACAGCAC
>Ga0209008_1000321_pt1 | contig 18406 bp, 16 predicted proteins | sample JacPin_JW_Ref_O3_FD_187963 | JGI IMG/M metagenome (GOLD analysis project Ga0209008, IMG submission 187963) | Forest soil microbial communities from Algoma, Ontario, Canada - Jack Pine, Ontario site 1_JW_Ref_O3 (SPAdes) (version 2) | ecosystem: Environmental > Terrestrial > Soil > Boreal...
TCAACCCCTCCGCGATCTCTTGCATTTCTTCTGACCCTGTTCACTTTCCGCGCCGAGCAGTCCGTTCCGACTCTTCGTTTCCGGCAAACTGATAAAATCGAACTTCGTCATGTCTGCCTCTACTCAGCTGATCCAGATTGATCTCGGCCCCAAGCTGCACACTCCGAAGCCTTCGTGGCTAAAGGCGAAGGCTCCCGTCGGCGACAACTTTCATAATCTCAAGAAACTGGCGCGTGGACTGGGCTTGCACACGGTTTGCGAATCGGCGCAGTGCCCGAACATCGGAGAATGCTGGGATCATCACACCGCGACGTTCATGCTGCTGGGCGATATCTGCACCCGGCGTTGCGGATTTTGCGCGGTGCCGAAGGGGCGTCCGCAGGCGATCGACTGGGACGAGCCGCGACGCGTGGCAGAAGCGGTCGCGACGCTCGGGCTGCGGCATGCGGTTGTGACCAGCGTGAATCGTGACGATGACAACGTTGGCGGCGCTCGCATTTTCGCCGAGACCATTCAGCAGATTCGTGAGCTCGTGCCCGAATGCCGGGTCGAGGTGCTGATCCCCGATTTTCAGGGCCTTGAAGAACCGCTGCGCATCGTGCTTGACGCCAAGCCGAACGTGCTCAATCACAATACTGAAACCGTGCCGCGACTCTATCGCGCTGTGCGCTCAGGCGCGCGCTATAAGCGAACGCTCGATCTGCTCGCGAATGCCAAGAAGTGGGACGCTGCGACCGTCACCAAGAGTGGCGTAATGGTGGGCATTGGCGAGGAGACCAGCGAACTGATTGAAGTCTTCCGCGATCTGGGCGAGCGCGGCGTCGACCTTCTGACCATTGGGCAATATCTGCGTCCGTCAAAAGATCATCTGCCAATGACGCGCTATTACACGCCCACCGAATTTGTTTCGCTTAAGGAAGAAGCGCTTAAGTTTGGCTTCAAGCATGTGGAGTCGGGGCCGATGGTGCGGTCGAGCTATCATGCGCACGAGCAGGCGGAAGTTGTTAGTCGATAGTCGTTAGTCATTGCGCGGTTAGCAGCGCGCGCCATAGGCGAGCGGCGCCCCGTCCCGCCCGGCGGCGGAATCATGACAATTTCAATATTCATTCATCATGGGCTCGATTTGTCTCGGCGGGTTACTTTTACGCTGAGAGGCTGGATGATGGCTAGAAACTCGTCATTTCGGGACTGACGAATCTGGCAGGAAGCACGGGAAGCAATGGATCTCACAGTGGATATTTACCAGGCCACGATATTTCTCCAAACACGAGACTTATGGGCCTGGGGTCACAAATGAGGCGCTCTGCGGTTTTGATACCCAGCAGTATCGCCGGGGGGAAAGGACACTGATCGGATCCAGAATCTGTGCGCTTCCTTATTCCATGCAAGAGGATCGCCATTGGAGTTGCAGACTCAACTCTTGCTAGCAGGGCGTCTGTTCGCACGAGGTTTGAATGCCCTCATCAACGGATTCCGCGACAAGACGGCCTAGCGACGATCGACCAACGAGCAGTGACGGTTTCCCTACCACGCCCGGCAAGCATTCTGATTCACCATCGGCGCGGTCGCTGCGCAGTGATAGGCCGCGCGGAACTCCGGCATATTCGAAACGGTTCCGTTCACTCGATTCCTTCCCGGCGAGTGCGGATCGACGGTGACTAGCATACGCGACACTGCATCGGTGCGACTCTCGCACCACACGTTGGCCCATCCCAAAAAGAAGCGCTGCTCGGCCGTCAGGCCGTCGATCGTCGCAGGCTCCTTGCCGGCAAAAGTATTCAGCAGAGCCATGTAAGCAATGCGCAGGCCGCCATTATCAGCCGTGTTCTCGCCCAGCGTCAGCTTGCCATTCAGCTTCAGGTTGTCGACTGCAATGAAACTCCCGTACTGGTCTTTAATGCAGCTGGTGCGTTCTTCGAATTGCTTCTTGTCGCTCGCGGTCCACCAGTCGCGGAGATTGCCGTCAGCGTCGAACTGGCTGCCTTGGTCGTCGAAGCCGTGCGTGAGTTCGTGACCAATCACGCCGCCGATGCCGCCGAAGTTCAGCGCATCGTCCGCACGATTGTCGTAAAACGGCGGCTGGAGAATTCCGGCGGGGAAGGTAATGTTGTTTTGCGTTGGATCGTAGGTCGCGTTCACCGTCATCGGAGGATACGGCCAGTCGCGCTTATCGAGAGGCGTGCCAATTTTCTTCAATCGGTATTGCAGGTCGTTCTGACTGGCGCGTTGTGAGTTGCCGAGCGCGTCGCCGCGCTCGATCTGAAGCGTCGAGTAGTCGCGCCATTTGTCGGGATAACCTATGCGATTCGTGATCGCATGCAGTTTCACCAGCGCCTGCGCTTTCGTGTCCGGGCCCATCCAAGCCACGCTCTGGATGTCTTCGCCGAGCGCTTTTTCGAGCGCGCCAACCATCGCCAGAGCGCGCTCCTTGCCTTCGGCGCCGAAAGTCTGTTGGACATAAACCTGGCCAATCACCTCTCCAAGATCGTTGTTCGCATAGCCGACGCAGCGCTTCCAGCGTGGACGCAACTCTTTCGTGCCCTGTAGAGTCTTGCCAAAGAAATCAAAATTTTCGTTGACGAAGGCCGCGGGCAAATAGGGCACGCTGGCGTGCACGGCATGCCAGCGCAAATAAGTCTTCCAATCGTCGAGCGAGTGCGCGTCGATTACCGATTGCATGTTCTTGATGAAATCGGGCTCAACCACGTTGAGCGAATCGAATCGGGGCGCGCCCACGTCTTCGAAGTACTGGGTAAAGTTGAACGCCGGACTCAGCGCGGCGAGTTCCTGGTTGCTCAGCTTGTGATAAACCTTCTGCGGATCGCGGCGGCTGGTCTGGTCGAGCGCGCCCTTGGCTAAGCCAGTTTCGATCGCCATGACAACTTTGGCTTCGGCGTCGGCTTTGTTTTGATCGTCGCCCAAGAGGACAAACATTTTCGATACGTGCGCGACGTATTTTTTTCGCAACTCGACTGACTTCTCATCGTCATTGAAATAGTAGTCGCGGTCGGGCATGCCCAATCCGCCCTGGTCGACCTGAGCAATGATCTGGCTCGCGTTCTTGAAGTCCGATCCGGAGTCGAAGCCGAACAACACATCGGCGCCTTCGCCATGAAGCCGCACGATCTCTTTCGGAAGCTGCTGCTTCGATTGGATCGCGGCGATGCTTTGGAAGTCGTGCTCGAGCGGCTTGGTGCCGACCTTTTCGACAGCGGCTTCGTCCATGCAGCTGGCGTAATAGTCGCCGATCTTTTGTTCGTTGGCGCTGCGGCCCGGGCGCTCAGCGGATGCCTTTTCCAGAATGTCGCGAACGATGAGTTGACCGCGCTCCGCCAATTCGTTGAAGCGGCCCCATACCGAGCGATCGGCGGGGATCGGATTTTGAGCCGTCCACTTGCTACACGCGTATGCGTAGAAATCGTTGCAGGGATCGATGCTCTTATCGAGCATGTCGGCGGAGAAACGAACGTCTGCGGCGGGCTTCGCTTTTTCCTGGGCCGAGAGTGAAAAAGCCAGCGGGAGTGCAACGCTCAAGACTGCGAAACAAACTTTGAGATATCGCATGAAATCCTCGGATAGAAAATATGGAAAAACCACAGTGGCGCACCAAACACACTGGGCCGTCGTATTGGACTCAAGCCGAAGAAAAGGGTCAACTGAAAATCCGATCTTATCCCGCCTTACGCCGCCGACCTTCTGGCAGGACGGCCGAGGACGGCCGTTATTGCTGCTGATCCCCACGTCTTGTCGTGGCGCCCGGCTAGAACACCTTCACGTGGAACGTCAGATATTTCTTGGGGTTTTCGCGGATCGACTTTACCAGTTCGCGCGTCTCCACCAGCATCTGGTTGCTATTGTTGTAGAGTCCGGGATCCTTGAACAATAGCCCCGCCGTGCCCTCGCCTTTTTCCAGGCGATCGGTGAGCGCAGCAAGATTGTTGATCGTGACCTGAAGCTTGTCGGCGAATTCCTGGTCGTGCGACAGCTTGCCGATCGTGCCCTTGCCCGCATTGATGTCGTCGGTCAACTGGCGAACGTTGGCGATCGTCTTATTGGCGTTGTCAAACAGCTCGGGATCCTTCAACAGTTTGCCCGCGGTGCCCTTGCCCTGCTGCAAATCGTCCACCATGGCGTTCAGCTTGTCGATGACAGCGACCGCTTTCTTATACGCCTCGTCGCTCGTAAACAGAGGGCCGAGCGAACCCTTTCCCGTCTGGATATCATCGACCAACCCTTTGAACTCGGCCACTGTCGCATTGAGCTGGTCATAAAGAGCAGGACTGTAGATGATTTTTCCGATCGAGCCCTGGCCGCTTTCGATGAAGGCGACGATGCGATCGACGCGCTTGAGGAGCGCGTCCATATTTTCGAGCGTGCCCTGAGTCGCGCGCACCACGTCCTGGAGTTCAGGCTGGTCGCGGGCGGGCAACACGTCTCCATCCCGCGCCTCCGGTCCCTTGGCTTGCGCGCTATTCACGTCGACATAGGTTTCGCCAAGCACTCCAGCCGTGCTCAGCAAGGTAACCGAATCTTTGCGCAGATAGGATGAGTACTTTGTGTTGACCTTCATGGTGACTTCAACCGGCGTCGTCGGTCTGGCAATGTCGATTCGGATACTCTTCACGTTGCCGATGTCCACGCCCGCCAAACGCACGGGTGCGCCTTCGCGCAATCCGCCGGCATTATCGAAGTAGGAGCGGATCGTGATCTTCTGGGTGAACCATCCGCCAGTCCCGCTCATCACGAAAATCAGGACCATGAGCGTGACGCTGGCTGCAACGACAGTCAGCCCCACGCGAAGTTGCGACCATTTCAGCTGTTTTTGGCTAGGCAAGGTGGTCTGTAAACGACAGGACATCATAGCAAATGCGGCGGAGTTTCAGGCTGCTAGATTTTGATTAGGCTGGAAAAGCGCTGGGGGAGTCTTAGGGCAGACTAAAGCGCAGAGCAAAAAGAAGGCTCCCACGATTGCACCTGCTGCGGGTGGGAGCCTTTACGCGGGGGCCATTATTTGGCACGGCCTTAAATTGAAGCTTTAGCGATGTTCGTCGCGGTTACTGCGGTTCGCTTCGGCCTTCGCCTGCTTCTGATTATTCTTCGCAGCCTGCTTGTCCGGCTGGCTTGGCCTGGCGTTTTCCCGGGATGTCGACTGTTCCCGGTTCGGCGCGCTGCGATTCTCGGAGCGTTCCGCAGCCCGATCATTGAAGTTGCCGCCGGCAGCGCTGGCCCTTACGACCCGCGGACCGTTGAATTCGCCGGGCTTGCCAGTGGCTGCGATTGCAGGGCGCCCATGATTCTCGGACGCGAACAATGCGCGGTTTCGACTGGCAGCGTGTTCGTGCTCAGTCTGCGCTGGCAAAGCCGCCCGGTGCGGCTCGCGTGAGTACGCTTCTTCCTGCGCCGTCGGCCGCGCTTCAATTCCGCCCGGACCGTTGAAGCTGGTATGCAGGTTGCTCCCAACGACGATGCGGCTGTAGACGTTGGTCACATTCACCACGTTCACATTCATGACTGCGCGATTGTAGAAGAACCCACCGCCCCTCCACTCGCCGCCAGCGAAGCCCACTCCGCCGTAACCGAAACGGTAGTTAATTCCGCCGTAGAAGCCCACATGCGGTCCCCAATAACCGGCGTGCCAACCATAGACGCCACCCGCGAAGCCCCAATATCCGGGCGTCCAGAGCATGCCCACCGGCGCGACTACCCATGTGCCCGGAACCCAGTAGTAGCCGGCGTCATCGTTCCATGCCCAGTAACCCGGAGTCCACAGATATCCCGGCCCAGGGCAGATGGGCTGCGCATAAACCGGCAGCGCCGGGGGAGCGATGCGCACCGAGATGCCGATGCCAATTTGCGCCGATGATGGCGCGGAGAAAGACACTACCGAAACCGTCAACACCAAAATACTCAATACGAATGCCGATACCAATTTACGAATGGAGCGTGTCATTTCTTTCCCTTCCCTTTGGCCCTGTGTATTTTGCCCATGTCGGCTAATCTGGCGACATTACGTTCCGGCTATTGAAACCCTGAATCGCGCAGCATGTTGCGGCAGGACGAAAGCTATTTTGAAAATGAGAAAGTTAGCGGCTCGCCAAGAGCACGTAGGGGCGGACGCCGGCGTCCGCCCAGCCGGGCAGAGCTCGGCTGATGCCAAGAGCGGTACTTGGTTTTCAGGATCGAAAGCTGACGGTGAAAGCTAACCCTCCAGAATCACGTGGGCCAGCGCTTGCTCGGAGGTGTGCGTAATCGACAGCGCGATATTCTTCGTGCCGATCTTGGCGGCGATGGCCGCTGCCGCGCCATGAAATTGAATGGTCGGACGCTGCCCTTTGGCGCGCACCACTTCGATATCGCGCCAGCGGACGCCGTGACTCCAGCCCGTGCCGAGAGCCTTCATGCCAGCTTCCTTGGCCGCGAAGCGAGCGGCGTAACTCTCGAAACGATTGGCTCTGCGTTGACAATAATTGATTTCGCCTTCGGTGAATACGCGATGAAGGAAACGGTCGCCAAAGCGTTCGATGCTTTCGCGGATGCGCGCAACTTCGGCAATGTCGACCCCTGTGCCGATGATCATAAGAAACATTGTTAATCGCGAATTTGTAATTGGCAATTGGGCTCAAAAAAGATTGTCGCCGCGGTAGATTACTTTTCCATCGACCATCCGCGCTTCAGCGAAGAGCTGGTGCGGGCGGGTTGGGCCTTCGGCGTCGATGTGCAGAACTTCGTGGCCATGCGCGACCAGCCAATCCGAGACAATCATGCGATGGCAGCGAAAATACACACGCTCGGCGCACATGTAGGCCGTGCGCGAGGTGCTGGCGATTTCAATCAGTTCGGTCACGGCTCGCTCGAACGCCGGCGTGAGCGTGTAATCGGCGTAGCCGCGAAAGCTGGCGTTGCGCAGCGCTGTATGCGGCGAATCCTGCCCGGTCGACTTGCGATATCCGCCCAGCTCTTTCATCCAAATGTAGCGAAGGCCGTGCTCCGCAAGCGAATGCTCGAGCGATTCGCGATTGAAGTGGGGAAGGCGGCGCGACATGGGGAAGGCGCGGATATCAACCAGAGCCTCAATGCCGTGCGCCTTGAGCGCCGACACGAGTTCGTCGAGCGAGCGCGTGGAGTGGCCGATGGTGTAGAGGGTTGACACAGAAAGGCAGGCCTCAGGCCCAGTTCTCAGTTCTCAGTTCTCAGTTCTCAGTAAAAGATGCTAATGCCATGACCAGGTTTGCATCTTGCTCGGGGAAAACTGTACGCAGGTCGAGGAGAACTCGCCCTTCTTCGACGCGGGCGATGATTGGCGGAGCAGCGGCTCGAAGTCTTGCGTTTAACTCATCCGCGCTGAGATCGGCATGAGTAAGCGCGATCAAGCGCGTAGGCAAAGCCGCCGACGGAGCAGCGCCGCCACCAACCAACGAGTCGCCGTCGACAAGCTTCAGCTTGAGGCGGGCGGACTTTGCTGCGACCGAGTCGATCTGAGAAATGATTTTTTCTGCGCGTTGCGCGATTTCATCTACCGACAAGCGCATCATGCGCAGCACCGGCACTGCGTCATGGTCGCGCTTAATGTAAGCAAGCAGAGTGGCTTCGAGCGCTGCGTACGTGAGTTTGTCGACACGCAGTGCGCGAAACAGCGAATTCGAGCGCATGCTCGCGACGAGATCGGCACGGCCGCTGATCAATCCAGCTTGCGGACCGCCTAGAAGCTTATCGCCGCTGTAAGTGACAATGTCGACGCCGGCGCGCAGGCTGTCGAGCACTCCCGGTTCGCCGTTGATTCCGACCGAACGCAGATCGAAGAGCGCGCCGCTACCCAGATCTTCCACCAGCGGAACATTGCGACGATGGGCGAGAGCAACCAACTCGTCGAGGCCGGGCTGCTCGGTAAAGCCAGTGATTTCAAAATTCGAGCGATGCACGCGCAGCAGCAGGCGGGTGCGGTCGTTGATGGCACGGTCGTAGTCGGCGACGCGCGTGCGGTTGGTGGTGCCAACCTCGCGCAGGATTGCATTCGACTTCGACATAACGTCGGGGATACGAAACGATCCACCGATCTCGACCAGCTCTCCGCGCGAGACAATGACTTCGCCTCCCTCCGCCAGCGAGTTCAAGGCGAGAAGAACGGCCGCGGCGTTGTTGTTAACTACGATTGTCGAGATGGCTGTCAAGTCGGCTGTGGTCCCGCGATCGCTGTCAAAAAGTTTTTGAAAGAGACGGTCCACATGGACGTCGCGCCTGCCGCGCTCGCCGGTCGATACATCGAATTCCAAATTTGAATACGTGCTCGCGGTGGCGCGAATGTGATCAAACGCTGGCGCGGCAAGCGGCGCGCGTCCCAGGTTCGTATGCAGGATTACGCCCGTAGCATTGATCAGCGGCAGCAACGAGTAACTTAGCGATTGGCGGAGTTGGCGTTCAACCGCCGCAGAGAGGCCGCCGAGCGCGATGCCTAATGATCTGTCGTCCAACTGGTCGTTAAAGACTTCCTGGCGCAGGCGTGCGAGGACATCGCGAATACTTTCGGCAACGGCAGAATGCCCCTCGCGCTCAATCAGCGCCTGCATGTCAAGCTGGCGGAGCAGTTCATCCGTCGATGGCAATCTCTGAAAGAGCGCGGGCTTGTTGATGGCAGACACTGGGGCGATTATGCCATACACCAGTTCCCCTACAGCGTGTGCAAATACGCGAGTAGGTCCTTCACCTGCTGGTCGGTCATGACCTGGTTGAAACCTTCCATCTTGGCGCGCCCGTATTTAATGATGTCGGTAACGCGGTCGTCGTTGGCGGGGAGTCCGCTCAGCGGCAGGTATTGATTTTTGAAGATGCCTTTCAGACCTGGGCCTTTTTTGCCGTGCGAGGAGTAGGGTTCATGACAGCGGTCGCAATAGTTGTCATAAAGTTTGCGGCCCGCGGCCTGCTGCGGATTGAGCCCGAGTTCCGCGTCGGACTTGCGACGCTCCACGTCGCACGCGGCCAGCAATAGAACCGCAGATATAAGCGGGGAGACACAAAGACACAGGGAAATCTTCCGCCAGAAATTCATGATGATTGCGGCATCGCCTATCGGCACTCAAAGGTAGGATAATACGGAAGACATGGGCGTTGTGGTCAAGCGCGTTTACGAGGCTGCCTCTGCGTCAGATGGAGTACGCGTGCTGGTGGATCGTCTGTGGCCGCGCGGCTTGACGAAAGAAGCCGCTGCGGTCAAGTTCTGGCTCCGCGATTTGGCGCCTTCGGATGAGTTGCGAAAGTGGTTTCATGCCAATCCGGAGGGATGGAACCAGTTTCGCAAGCGCTATCTAAAAGAGTTGAAGACCGAAGAAGCCTCAGCTGCGCTGGAAAAGCTGCACCATCTGGCGGAAGCCAGGCAGCGAGTGACGCTCTTGTATGCGTCGCGCAGCGAGGGGCGTAACAATGCCACCGTGCTGAAAGAATTGCTGGAAGGGATGCCCAAGCCTCCGTCAAGCGTAGGTCGCAGCGCGGCGGGAAGCGGGCGGATTCGGAAAGTGAAAAGTCAGTAACCCGTTGCCAGTACTCATCACCCGGTAAAATCAAACTCTCCTTCTATAATTCCCGAGTCATGTCCAGCTCTGCCGGCGATAAGAATATCGAAAAGAAAATCGAAGCTCTCCGCCAGAAAATCCGCCACCACGAGTATCGCTATTACGTGCTGGACGATCCCGAGATCTCGGATGCCGACTTTGACAAGCTGATGAACGGGCTCAAGCGGCTTGAAGCGGACCATCCGCAGCTCATCACTCCCGATTCGCCTACACAGCGCGTGGGCGGCAAGCCGCGCGAGGGATTCGTCAAGGCGAAACATTCGTCGCCGATGCTTTCGCTCGACAATGCCTACTCCGAAGAGGAGTTGCGCGACTGGGAGCGGAGAGTGCAGGAGCTTAGCGGGCGTACCGATCTCGAGTACATGTGCGAGCTGAAGCTGGATGGAATGTCGCTGGCGCTCGTCTACACCGACGGTCATTTGGCGCGCGGCATCACGCGCGGCGATGGCAACATCGGCGAGGACGTGACTGCGAACGTGCGGACGGTGCGGTCGATCCCCTTGTCAATTTCGAAAGACAAATTGAAAAAATCGGGAATCCCGGCCGACTTCAACTTTGAGGTCCGCGGCGAAATGTTGATGCCAATTGCTGCCTTCCGCAAGTTGAACGAAGAGCGCGAAAAGCAGGGATTGGCAGTATTTGCCAATCCGCGCAACTTCACCGCCGGGACGGTGCGGCAGCTAGAACCGTCAATTACCGCGCAGCGCCGCATGGATTTCTTCGTCTATTTTTTATTGAAAGATGGACAAACTTTTTTCGACCGGCAATCGAAAACCATGGACGCTCTGGAAGCAGCGGGATTCAAGGTAAATCCGAATCGCAGGCTGGCCAAGAATCTTGACGAGGTTTTGAAGTTTATTCAGAGCTGGGAAGGCAAGCGCGACTCGCTGCCCTATGAAATCGACGGCATCGTGATCAAGGTCGATCGCACCGCCTGGCAGCGCGAACTGGGTTTCACCGGCAAAGCGCCGCGGTGGGCGATCGCGTATAAGTTCGCAGCGCGCGGCGCAATTACGCAGATCGAAGACATCGTTCCTCAGGTCGGCCGCACCGGCAAGCTCACGCCCGTCGCATGGCTGAAGCCGGTGGCCATCGGAGGCACCACGGTCTCGCGGGCCACGCTGCACAACATGGATTTCATTGAGCAACTCGGCGTGAAGATCGGCGATTGGGTCGAGGTGGAGCGCGGCGGCGATGTGATTCCAAAAGTGGTGAAGGTGGTCGAGGATAAAGACCATCCCCGCGGCCACAAACATTTCGAGATGCCGGAGCATTGCCCCGTCTGCGGCGGCAACGTCGTGCGCACGCCCGGAGAGGCCGACCATCGCTGCGTGAATGCGAATTGTCCGGCGAAACTGCAGGGAACGATTCTGCATTTCGCCTCGCGACACGTGATGAATATCGACGGCCTCGGCGAGGCGCTGGTCAATCAGCTTACGGAGCGTGGCCTGGTTAAGAATGTCGCCGATCTTTACAAGCTGACGAAAAACGATTTGCTGAAACTCGAACGCATGGGCGAGAAGTCGGCGGATAACGTGCTTGGCGAGATAGAGGCCTCCAAAAAGCTTCCGCTGGAGCGCGTGATTTACGGGCTGGGCATACGAATGGTCGGCGAGCGCACGGCGCAGTTTCTGGCCGAACACTTCGGCTCGCTCGACGCGGTCATGAACGCGAGCGTGGAAGAACTTGAAGAAGTGAACGAAGTCGGGCCGCGAATCGCGGAGAGCATCGTCGAATTTTTTGCCGATGAACACAATCGCAAACTGGTAAACGATCTGCGCAAGGCAGGGCTTACCTTCACCGGGCAGAAAAAAGAAAAAGGCACCAAGCTGGTGGGAAAGACGTTTGTGCTGACCGGCACGCTCGAACGCCACACCCGCGACGAAGCGAAAAAAATGATCGAAGACGCCGGCGGGCGCGTTTCAGGCTCGGTGAGCAAGAAGACAGACTATGTGGTCGCGGGCAACGATGCAGGATCGAAGCTGGACCAGGCTCGGGAGTTGGGAGTCAGCGTGATTGGCGAAGCAGAACTGGAAGCGATGCTTAGGTAGCGCGGCCAGTCTGGGCTTTTGAACCTCGCGCAGGTATGTACTTTATGCCGGAGGCGCGGTCAGCGCTTGCAGACTTAGCCACAGCAACCCCTCCATTGCTCCAACCACCGGGGAAGTGATGAGGCCCGGGAAGTATCCTCGAGCTACGATCGCGAAAATAGGGTGTGCGATTCCATTCACGATCCCTGCGATCGCGAAGAACCAGCCCGGGAACAGAGCAAACCGGTACCCCCTTTGCAGCCCAATCGCCGACAGGATCCAAACACAAAGCCACATCAGATTGAAAACTACGAAGAAGTTTTGAGGCCGTGCCGGGAAGCGATCCTCGAATCGCGCAACAAACTCCTCCATAAAGTGCGGGCATTGCGCCGCCAAACCGATCAAGAACAGGCGCACCGTTCGCTCGCGGCCGGCGAGATCGCCGGCTTTGGGCTTGGCCAAAATCGTCAGTAGAACCGTTGTTACCGCCGCTACTGATGGCCCGGCCGTGCCCGCGAGCAGACTACGCAGATTTTCATTCACCGGCCCGTTAGCATTACTTCTTCTACTTCTTCGCGGTCGGCGGCAATATGCCATTCAGACGAAGATACATCGCCGCTTCGGCGTAGTGGTCGGCCCAATTGCTGGCGATCCCCAGGGCGAAACGGGCGCGCGAAAGCTGCTGGCCGCCGCCCACGCCGGCGGTCATCTCTCCGAGCTTCGAATCGTCCATTTTCGAAAGCGCGTCGCCGCAGAAGTCGAATGACGCTTTCAGCGCGGTAACCAATTTATCTTTCGGGTCCGTGTCTTTCACCTCTTCCGCCTTGGGCGCGGGAACGGACGCGGCGTTGCTGCACAGCCCATAGTTTGCATCGATCATGTGGGCGACCAGGTGTCCGAATGTCATCTGATCGGCGCTGGGTTTGTAGCTGAATTTTTCGGCGGGCATGGCCTCGACGGCGGCAATGGTATTTTTCTGGCGGCTGGGAAAGATGTCTCTGAGCGCGCTGCTGACGGGGTTCGCCACCGGCGCAGACGCGCCTGGCGCTGTTTGTGCGACTGCCGATGCGGCTAGCAACAACAAGGCTGGGATCACGCAAATCTTCTTCATTCTCTCCTCCTGGGGTGAGGAGAAGAATAACGCGAGCGAGGCCAACTACGCTAGCCGGACTCCGCACACTGAATTTCTGAAACAACTGAATTTCTGAAACAACGGAGTCAAACGCCGCGGACAAGAGTGCCCGCGCCACACATGAAAGTCTGCGCTATCCTAGTAGCATGCACTCGCACGCCGGACACGGGCATTCGCATGGGACGGGCCGCGTGCTGCGCTTTTCCCTCGGCGTCACCCTGCTTTATGTCGGCCTGCTGGTCGTGGCCGGCATCCGCGCGCATTCGCTGGCGTTGCTTTCGGAAGCAGGACACAACCTATCCGATTTTCTCGCCCTGCTCTTATCGTTGGTAGCTGTGTTTCTCGAAGGCCGGCCGCCGAGCGCCACCAAGACTTACGGCTACCGGCGCGCGGGAGTGCTCGCAGCCCTGGTCAATGCACTGTCGCTGGTGGTGGTTGCGTTTTTTATTTTCTACGAAGCGTTTCAGCGGATTCAGCATCCTGAGCAAGTGCGCGCCGGGTTGATGATCGGCGTGGCGGCGGCCGGCGTGGTAATGAACGGCGTAATCGCGTTGCTGTTGTGGCGCTCGGCGCGCGATGTAAATGTACGCAGCGCGCTGCTGCACGAGGTGGGAGACACGCTGTCGACTGCCGCCGTCATTGTCGGCGGCTTTGTAATTCTGTGGACCGGGCAATACTGGGTCGACGCGGCGCTGTCATTCGCCATCGGCGCGCTGATTTTGTGGTCGAGCATCGGTATCGTGCGCGAGACGATGAATATTCTGCTCGAAGGCACACCACGCGGAATGAGCCTGGAGGCGGTGGAATCGACCATGCGCACGATTGCCGGCGTGAGCGACGTGCACGACCTGCATCTGTGGAGCATCGGCTCCGAGAATCATGCGCTCTCGGCACACGTGAAAATTGCCGACATGGCGACGTCGGAGAGCGATTCGATTCTGAAGGAGATCAACGAGAAGCTGGGGCGCGGATTCGGGATTCATCATACGACGATCCAACTCGAGCACGTGGTATGCGAGACGGCGCATAGCTGCGTGATCGCCGTACGCGAGGAAGTGCACGAGCACGATCATTCGGGACACGATCATTCCCACAGAACAGTCGATCGCCGTTAGTCTCTGGTCGTTAGCCAGCGCCTTGCCAAACGACCATCGACTAACGGCCATCGACCCCCTGCTGCTCATAGATTTTCTTCACCGTCTCGATCGTGTCGGCGTCTTCAGGCTTTTTATCCGGACGCAGACGCACGATGCGCGGGAAGCGCAGCGCATAGCCGCTCTCGTGGCGCGTGGACCGCATCATGTTGTTGAACGCCACCTCCAGGACAATTTCCGGTTTCACTCCCAGCCTCAATCCTTCTTCGCTGATCTTGTGCTGGCGAAACCACTGGGTCATTTCCGCGATCTCGATATCTGTGAGTCCTGAATATGCCTTGCCAATATTCACCAGGCGCTCGCCATCCCACACCGCGAAGGTGTAATCGCTGAGCACTCCGATGCGTTTGCCGTGACCGTATTCGACGGCAGTCACGACCACGTCGAGCGTGGCCAGTTCGCGCTTCATCTTGAGCCAGGATTTGCCGCGGCGGCCAGGAGTGTAGGGCGAGTCTAGATCTTTGAGCATCAGTCCTTCATTGCCTCGATCGCGCGCGGCGGTGAAGAGCGTTTCGAGATCTTGCGGAGAGTCTACGGTTGCGACAGGGGCGCGGAGAAATCTAGCCGTCGGAAGTTCGGGGGTGGCGAAGGCAAAGAGAGCTTGCGAGGGGGCGACGCGCGCCTCCGATTTCCGCTCGGTTGGATAGTCGGGAGTGGCCGCTGAGACTGCTGGGACGTCCGTCCGAGCGTGAGTATCAGTTCGCAAACTCTTCATCAGGCTGTCCAGAACAGTTGCCCGTTCGCGTAATGAACGATCAAGCAGAAGCTCGCCATCGGCATAAAGAACATCAAACACTAGATACGCGACAGGAACTTCACGCATGAGTTGATCGCTGACCTTCTTGCGGCCGAGGCGGCGTTGCAGCGCGCTGAACGGCAGAGCTCGACCTTTTCCCTCCGAATTCCAGGCAACGATCTCGCCGTCGAGAATCGCATCATGCGGCAGCACGGCTAACGCGGCGGCCAGTTCGGGGAAGGATTGGGTGATTTCGTCGCGGGTTCGGGAAAAGATTCGGACGTCTCGACCGTCGATATGCGCTTGCGCGCGAATGCCGTCGTATTTGTCTTCGACTGATGCATTCTCAAAATAGTTCAACGCCTCTTCGGTCGATTCGACAGGACTAGCCAGCATGAAGTCGATGGGATGGAAGAGACGGAGATGCGCGTCGGCCAACTTACTCGTCGAGGCGAGACGCAGCGTCTCGCCAATATCGCCAAGCAACATGTTCGCGCGCTTGACCTGGTTGATCGGAGGTTCAAACGCACGCGCGATGGCTTCCTCTACCAGACTTTCTTTCAGGCCGATCCGTAGGTCTCCGCTAATAATCTTTACGATGTATTTGGCCTCGAGCGGCGCAGCGCGATCGAGAAGTGCGCGCAGCAGGGAAGCTTTGGCGGCAGGGCCGCGGGCGGCGGAGATCTCGAAAAACGCTTGCTGCACAAATATCAGCGAGAGACCCGACGTAGGCTTTTCCGGTAGCGCGTCGGCGGCCACCGAACCGGCATCGCCATGCTTGCGATAAATCTCGATCAGATCATGTTCAGATTTTCCCGACAGCTCGCTGATGATTCGCCACAGCAGTGCTCCGCCAACCTGCAGGGTCGCCTCTTCGTACGCCGGGAACGGCCGGCCCGAAAGAAAAATCGCCGCAGTCGCTGCCTCATCGAGCGACTTGGTCAGCACTAGCGACTTCAGATAGGAGGCGACCAGTGCCGTCTTCTCTAGCTTCTTAGTCGTCGCGGCGATCGCATCGCAGGTCTCGGCGAAGGGCAGCATTGTCTATTGGATTCTACGGAAATTGACCACGACTGCGAGCCTGACGATGAGATGAAGCATTTACAAATACACTTCATAACGCATTGACATATAAAGAGATAGGGGGCCCTAAACGCAGCCGCGATCTCAGGGAATTCTTGCCTTCTGTGATAAGCTAGGGGTTCGGAGTCGTCCCTCCGCGCGGTATCATCCAATGGCCATGCAACGTTGGCGGCAAATTGTGCGTTTTTTGGCGGCAGTGCAACTGCTGCCCGCCCTCGAGAGCGGCGAGGAGACACTCGTCGGCGGCCAGGCCGTGCTCGAAGGCGTAATGATGCGTTCGCCACACGCCTGGGGCATTGCCGTGCGCAAGCCATCGGGCGAAATTGTTACACATAGCGAGGCGCTGGAGCGGCCTTCGGAGCAGCATAAGTGGATGGGCTGGCCCGTAGTGCGCGGAGTGATGACGCTGGGGCACGCGATGACGTTGGGATTCCGGGCGCTGAAATTTTCGGCGAATGCCGCGCTCGAAGAGTTATCCGACAGTCAGCCCGAGCAGAGCACGACCGACAAAAAAGACAGTAAGAAATTTGAAATCACTGGTTGGATGGCCGGATTGAACATGGCCTTCTCTATTGCCTTTTTCATCTTCATGTACAAATACCTGCCGCTGTTGGCGACGACGGAATTGAAGAGGGTGAATCCGGTTTTCGGGCAGCAAATCATGTTCAACCTGGTCGACGGGCTGATCCGCATCACGATGTTCCTGCTCTTCGTGTGGGGAGTTTCGTTGTGGAAGGACATTCGACGGGTCTATGAATATCACGGCGCCGAACACAAGACCGTGTTCGCCTTCGAGAATGGCGATCCGCTGAACACCGCCGCTGTGCAGAAATATTCGACATTTCATCCGCGCTGCGGAACCAGCTTCCTGATGACGGTGATGATCATCTCCATGCTCGTCTACATGGCGATTCCCGTGACCACTTTCTGGGCGCGGTTCGGCATTCGCATCGCACTCCTGCCCGTGATTGCCGGCGTTTCCTACGAGATCATTCGCTTTGCCGCGAAGCGTTTTTCGGCCAGGCGTTCTTCAATTCAGTCTGGCTTCTCGCTCTTCTCGCTGATGACGGCACCCGGGCTGTGGCTGCAACGGATCACTACCCAGCCTCCAGACGATCGCGAAGTCGAGTGCGCGATTCTGGCGCTGGATGAAGCCATGAAGTTGGAAAAACAACGTGGCGGCGAGTTAGTGATCGCTTAGCGGTGCCCACCGCGACCTCTTGTTTTCTTTCTCCGTCCACCAAAAATCATTAGAATTGAGACGCGGATTACCGCTGTTCTGCGCGCAGCTGGACAAGTAGGCACTGTCTCGACGGATAAAACTCATGTTTGAACGACTAGATCAAATCGAAATTCGCTACGAAGAGCTGACGCAGGCTCTGCTGTCGCCGGAGATCACCAACGATTCGGCGAAATACCAGAAGACTGCCAAGGCGCATAGCGAAGTTGCCGGCATCGTTGAAAAGTATCGCGAATACAAAGATCTGACGCGCGGCATCGCCGAGAGCAAGACCGTACTCGCCGACGAGAAAGACCCGGAGATGCGCGCCTACGCCGAAGAGGAGCTGGCCAAACTCGACGCTCGCATCGTGACGGTTGCAGAAGACCTCAAAGTCCTGCTGCTGCCGAAAGACCCGAACGACGAGAAGAACGTAATCCTCGAAATTCGCGCCGGCACCGGCGGCGACGAAGCTACTTTATTTGTCGCGGAGGTCTTCCGCATGTACAACCGCTATGCCGAGACACAGAAGTGGAAGGTGGAAGTACTCTCGACATCGGAGTCGGGCGTGGGCGGGCTGAAAGAAGTAATCGCGCTGATCGAAGGCGAGCGAGTTTATTCACGCATGAAATACGAAAGTGGCGTGCACCGCGTGCAGCGCGTACCAGCGACCGAACAGCAAGGGCGAGTGCATACCTCGGCGATCACCGTAGCGGTATTGCCGGAAGCCGAAGAAGTCGACGTCAAGATCGAGGCCAAAGACCTGCGTATCGATACCTTCTGTTCATCGGGGCCCGGCGGACAGTCAGTAAATACGACCTATTCGGCGGTGCGTATCACGCACATCCCGACGGGCACAGTCGTAAGTTGCCAGGACGAAAAATCACAGATCAAGAACCGGGAAAAAGGTATGCGGGTGCTGCGCTCGCGGCTGTACGAAGTCGAAATGCAGAAGCAGGCGGACGCGTTGGCCAAAGAGCGCAAGCAGATGGTCGGTTCGGGCGACCGCTCAGAAAAAATTCGTACTTACAATTTTCCACAAAACCGCCTCACCGATCATCGTATCGGTTTTACCATCCACCAACTCGAGCAGGTAATGGACGGCAAACTTCAGCCGGTGATCGACGCGCTGACCACCCACTATCAGGCAGAGAAGATGAAGGGCGACAACGAGGCGGGCGCAGCGGCTGTGGTGTGAGGAAGTCGCTGATTAGGATTCGTTGATGGCGGAGGCGTTTCAAACCGCGCGCAGAAAATCCCGTCGTCGGTAAGGATTTCGGGACCCTTCGGTGATGAGTCTCTTCGTCGATACATCGGTCTGGTATGCCGCAGCCGATTCTTCCGACATAAGCAATGCCCGCGCTAAGGCGATCCTCGCGCATGGTGAGCCGCTGGTCACTACCGATCACGTGCTGGCGGAGACGTGGGCATTGTTGCTTACCGCATCCACCGCCGCGCCGCCGAACAATTCTGGGACGGCTTACGCCGC
>Ga0209008_1000322_pt1 | contig 18312 bp, 11 predicted proteins | sample JacPin_JW_Ref_O3_FD_187963 | JGI IMG/M metagenome (GOLD analysis project Ga0209008, IMG submission 187963) | Forest soil microbial communities from Algoma, Ontario, Canada - Jack Pine, Ontario site 1_JW_Ref_O3 (SPAdes) (version 2) | ecosystem: Environmental > Terrestrial > Soil > Boreal...
CTCACCCAGCTTTTGATGAATCTGCCACAGACGAAAATGAGTGAGTTATCCGATTGGCTGCCCGACCAATGGAAGATCCGTCACCTGGCTCGAATCGCAACCTTCAGCGGTCCTTCCACCAGTCATTAACCTGCGGTTCGTAAACCGCTCACGCTAATTCCAATTCCGCGCCTTCAGCGACAAACGCGAACTGGCAGAACGTAGGCGCGACGGTGACCGGCATTGCGGCTTACAGCAGCGGGACGACTTACTATGTGCCGCAGCAAGTCACGTCGAGCGGAAACGTCTATCAGTGCATCGCCGCGACAACCGGGAATGCGCCGCCTAACGCAACCTATTGGACGCTCATCGGGCCGTCAACGCTCGACAGCATCACGGACGGCACGACGTATAAGCGCGTCTTAGCGACCGCGCTGACCGGCAACGCTATCGACCTGACTAAATCAGGCGTGCTGATGAAGGGAAGCACACCGCCTGTTTGCGCTACGAGCTTCAGCTTCACGAGCACAGCGACATCAATCACGTGGTCGTGGGCAAGCAACACCGCAGTTTATCGCGCAGACGGAACCGTCACGGTCATCGGTGCAGGCTCTCAAACCATAACGGGGCTGCTCGCGAGCACTCTTTATAACTTCTACCCGATTTACGACGAGACGCTAGCCGAGTTGCGCTTCGTCACCAGCACAGACATTATTTCTCCGTCGTTAGTCGGCTACACTGGCAACGGAACGACTGGCTATGTCGAGACGACAACGTCACTCAGCCAGCCGGGGAACTTTTCGACGGAGATATGGTTCAATAGCACGACCGCTGCCAACCAGCCGCTATTCGATTTGTCAGCGCCGCAGCTTATCGGAACAGAAACAGCGAAGTCATTTTTCGTATACGTCGATAACACCGGCAACATTCATGCCTACGTGGGATTGACGGCAGTGACCAACGGCGCAACGTCTACCATAGACATTCTCGATGGCCAGACGCACCACATCGTTGTGACTTGGAACAACAGCACATTTGCAGGCGTGATTTATGTAGACGGCGTTTCTGTGGCGACGATAACTGGCGCTTCCGCTATGAAGGCCACGACCGGATTATATTGGCACATCGGTGGCGAGAACGCTAACGCAAGCTGGGGGCTTGGCGCTAACGTGTTTGCAACCGCATGGCTCAGCAACGCAGTTGTGTATCCGGTGACGCTGACCGCCGCACAGGTTCTAGCTAACTATTCCTGCGGAAACAATCTCGGACAGACCGCGCTTGCTGCTGCGGTGCTGAGCCTGTCGCCTTCTTACTACTGGAAGTTGGGTGAAACTACCGGCACGACTGCGGCTGACTCCGCTGGATCCAACACCGGAACGTATAAAGCCACGGTGACGTTAGGCGTGAGCGAAGCAACCCACAGTGCGGTAGGCTCTCCTGCGGTTGCGTGGGTACAGAATACGTATCTCGCGCAGCAGGCGCAGATTGTTCAAACACACGTTCCGTTGTCTGTAGGCCCGATGCAGGTGACCACGCCAGCGAGCGGATCAGGCACGCCGGGAACGGGTGGCGGTGTAGGCGGCGGCGGTCACGGTTTTTACTGATGCGCTAGTTACTGCTGAGCACGGAACGGCGTTAGCGTCGGGACATGGCGAAAAAGACAGAGCACAACGACGAACCGACCGCACTGATAGAACTGACCGCCGCAGAAACGACGCGCGCTAAGTTATTGAAAATACGGAAGTATCCCAAGTTGTGTAAGCACGGCAATAACCAAATATTTAGTTAAGTTTTTGTTAAATTTTGCACAATCGCTACCCGTTAGGTACATCCCTGTGGTACCGTTGGCCTTCTTAGTTCGCGGGGGCTACCATGAAGTATATACCCCCGATGGTCAATCCTTCCTCAGTTGGGCTGTTGTACGCGTGAGCGACGGCAGCGCCGTGCCGTGTCACGAATCGGACGGCAGGCTCACAATTAAAGTGTTGGACCGAATTGCCGATGCAAGACTGATGGAAATTATGGGGCAGATGCCACAACCACAGCCGCAGCCGCAGCCGCAAGCATTCAACGTTGATTTCAATGCTCTTTTCAACGCGAACAAGCCTGCTGGCTCGAAGGCACTGTTGGAAGCGCTCAGGAAAGAGCGAAAAGCCGACGCTATCTTGACGGTGGGTTTTGTAGATTTCTTAGCCGTTAATCCGATGCTCGCCGGTGATGTGGTTCTTCAGCTCGAACCGCTCATTGTGGAGCTTGGGAGAGTTGGAAAGTTGGAGTTGGTACTGCGTAGCACGGGCGGTTTCGCAGAGTTCCCGTGGCGAATAGTAAGTGTGCTTCGAGCGTTCTGTGACGAATTGGAGGCGGTGGTTCCGAGACTAGCAATGAGTGGTGCGACCCATATCGCCATCGGAGCGGACAATCTTGTTATGGGTCCCTTTTCTGCTTTGGGTTCGGTGGACCCTACTCGAAACCACGCCCTGCTTCCGCGTGACCAGCAGGGCAATCCGACTCCGGCGTCCGTTCAAGACTTGCGACATTGCTTGGAATTTCTCAAGAAAAATGTTCCAAAGAAAGAGCAAGTCGGTCAATTGGTTGGGCAGCTCTTTAGTCATGTGCATCCTTTGGCGATTGGCGCAATCGAACAGTCATATGAGCTATCCCGCCTGATTACGCGCAAGGTCTTGGCTACTCGAAAAAAGAAGCTGACTCCGAAGCACGTGGAAGCTGTCGTCGAGCAGCTTGCTGGCAAATATTTTTCGCACGGTTACCCGATTTCGCGAGATGAAGTTGAGACGGATTTGAAGTTGCCCGTGACGAGAGCCGAAGCAGGTGATTCTCTTTTCGCGACGGTGGAGGCTCTGAACACGTACTACACGGGCATATTTGAAAAGCAGCAACAAGTACAAGGGCCGCTGCCCCTTTCGTTTAGAATCACTGGCTTTGTTGAAACGCCAAAGACAAGGCGAGTTCTGTGCCAAGTGTTCGGTCCAAACGGACAGGCATTGGCTGGCACGTGGTTGAATGAGGCAAATTCATAAAGGAGAAAACTATGGCGACCGTAACGTTTGTGCAAAACGAAAATGACGCGCAGCTACCGCAGATCCCGGACAGCTACACGCAAGTCAATGGGATATACGCCGGTACGCAGATCATGCCGCAGTTCTTGAACGCGGTGGACAATGTGCAATTTCCTCCAATTGAGCTACAAAGATTGGAGCAGTCGTATGCACAACGACAAGACCTGCGTTTTTTTAGGATGCGCTGATTGAAATGCCCCCGACGGTCGCTATCAAACCGCCGGACGTTTTCATTGACAGTGCTGGATTCATAGGACTCCATGTGCCTGACGATGCGTGTCATCAGGCAGCGCTTGACTGTGTAGACCAGACCTTGCGGTATTCTCGTCTCTACACGTCCTCGGCTGTTATCTCTGAAACGATTGGCAATATCCAACGCAATCATTTACTCGACCAGCAAAACCTGCAAGATTTAATATCCGACTTGCTGGTCGAGGGGTGGATAACACTTCTCGCCGTGGATGACGCTGTGTCGACGAAATCTCTGCAAATGGTGAAGGAAAAACAAGACCGGCGATTTAGCTTTGTAGACGCGGCAAACATTGTGCTCATGGAAAAGCATCAGATTGACACGATTTTCAGCTTCGACACTTTTTACGACGGAGTCTCTGTCCGACGCGGATTTAGCAGTCGGTTTATCCGACGCATACCGGAAGCGTTCTGAACGAATGGGCTTGATGCCGCCTGACGACTGGCAGGCTTTTGCGAAGTGACCGCGAGCGGTGACAGCCTACACCCTGACGTGGCGGTGAGCTAGGGTGCGTCGCTGCTTACACGAAGGTGGAATAGCGCTCCGCGTCCGATTATGACTAGAATCGGCGCTGTGATGGGTTTCATTCTCGAAGAGTGGACTGGCGACGACGAAACGGGCAGGTATCGCACCTACCCGATATTCGTCGGGCCTTTTGCAACGCGGCAAGAAGCAGACGTAGAAGCCAAGAAGCAACAGCCGCAATACGGCGGGTGGATTGAGGTCGTTCGGGAATCATCGCCGCAGGCAAAAACTGCACGGAAGCGAACGAAGAAGAAGCCGCGCAACGCGAACCGACGCGGTGGCGGAACACGCGGCGGGCATCGGTAAACCGCCAGCATTATGTCAAAACGTCATAATCCCAAGTAACTTAGTAGACATTCGGTCAGCGGAGCGCAGGAAGGTTTCACTAAAAGTTTCACCATTGCCGACTAATTTCGACTCATGGCGACTAATGGAAACTCAGCATTTTCAATTCTTTACGCTCGAATCATGGCGCAATTTGCGATTGAGAATCTTCCGTCCTAACCCCTAGACGATAGCGCCGCAGGTGCGACGAGAATCAAATTATAACAAAAGCGGTCTGTTCCGAGTCCCGTCGCAGGGCCTGCGGACTTGCGTTTTCCGAGGATGCTGAAGTCGCCTTAGGCCGAATTTCACTCACCAGATTTCTCAGCAATATTCTTGTAAATCTTCAAGTTGGCACTTCGGAATCATGATTTGCGCTAACTGCCTTGACAAGGGACGGCAGGAGAGAGATACTTTTATGGCGAACAAAAAGCGAAATTTTAAAAATTCGCCTGGGCTGATCCTGCCCTCTACGTTCCCTGACAATTGCGAGAAAGTATGTTTGCCTCTCCGGTTTTTTCATCGGCGGCCACGGGCCGCCCTTTTTCTTCGCTGTATTCCCCGCGTCCAAATGCCGCGAAGATCACAAGCAAGACTGCGGAAATTTTGGCCCGCATGGGCGCAAGCCCAAAGTTAGCAGCGGTCGTTCCTGCATCGCGCCTCGATGTACGTCCGGCGCCGGAAATGGTTTCGAGCGGTATTCCGCAACTGGATTCGCTCACCGGCGGTCTGGCTCGCGGTTGCCTCACAGAAATCTTTGGCACGGCCTCTTCGGGAAGGACCAGCATATTGCTCTTCGCACTGGCTCGCGCCACCGAGCGCGGAGAGGTTTGCGCGCTGGTGGATGCAAGCGATGCATTCGATCCTGCATCCGCGGCGGCGGCGGGCATGAAGATGAGCCGTTTGCTATGGGTGCGCTGCGGAGAAAAACGCAACCCGTATCTAGCTACGCTCGATTCATGTCCATCTGGTTCGTATCAGGGTATGCCTTCAGGCATACCACATGCCGCTAAGAATGAATACGGTTTTAGCCGCCGCACTTCCAGCCGTCGGCTAAATACGGACACCCGGCGCTGGGAATCGCGGTTAGGACAATTGCTGAAAGTCACCGACCTGCTGTTGCAGAGCAATGGTTTCGGAATGATCGCCCTCGATCTCGGCGATGTTCCTGCTGCGAGTGCGCGGCGAATTCCCCTGGCATCGTGGTTCCGCTTTCGCCGCGCGGTTGAGCATACGCCGACCGTGCTGCTGGTATTGGAACGGCAACCAATTGCCGGGAGTTGCTCGTCGATGCTGGTGAAGGTATCGGGCCCGAAAAAGCCATCAGCCATCAGCTATCAGCTGTCAAGAAATCCGCCTATGCAGGCGGAGTTATCGCATGCTGAATTATTGGACCAATTCGAAATCACCACCGAATTGGTGCATTCGCGGTTGCAGCGCAAGTTGGAACGCAAGCCGGTGCAGTCGACGAAAGCAAATTTTCAAAGTCGAGCTACTTGGGCGGGATAGCCATTCGAGGCAAGGTCTAGGTGTTAAGGTTTCTGGTCTCCGATGGCTGACACGAGTTCTTGGACAAATGGTTTTTCTAAGACCAAGACCTGCAACCTGACAACTGGTTTTTTATGTTTGCCTGTATTTTCATCCTCGATTTTTCCGTGCAAGCGATTATTCGCTTTGAGCCTGAGTTGCGCGTGCGCCCGGTCGCTGTGCTCGACGGCCGGCCTCCGCTGGAAAAAGTCGTGGCGCTCAACGAAAGAGCGCGGCAATCTGGAATAGAGATAGGCGCGACTAAGTCGCAGCTCGAAGCATGGGAGAATCTCGAGCTACGCCTATGCTCGGAATCGCAGGAGTCGTCGGCGCACGCCGCTCTGCTCGATTGTGCGCAATCGTTCTCTCCCGAAGTGGAAGATACGTCGCCTGGCACGGTGTTGTTGAACCTTTCTGGCTTGGAGCCGCTGCTTGGTCCGCTGCCGAAGGTTGCCACTGATTTATCACGCAGCGTTTCTCAGATGGGACTGGAAGCAAACATTGCCGTGGCGGCAAATCCAGACACTGCTTTACTCGCGGCACGTGGATTTCCCGGCGTGACTTTGATTCCCGAAGGTCATGAAGCTGAGCGGTTGGGAGATCTGCCGGTGGATGTGTTGCTGGAATGTTTTTCTTCCGATGCGAACGAAGCTACGCGCTGGACGGAAACTTTTGATTGCTGGGGCATTCGAAAATTGCGGGCGCTGGCGGCTTTGCCCGAAGTTCCAGTCAGCGAGCGCTTGGGGCAGCAGGGAGTCCGTCTGCAAAAATTGGCGCGGGGCACGACGCCGCGCAATTTGCGCGTATGGGAACCGCAGCTGATTTTTGCCGAGAGCGTGGAACTGGAATATCCCATCGTGTTGCTGGAACCGCTTGCATTTTTGCTGAATCGCATGCTGGAGCAAGTATGCGCGCGCTTGCGAGCGCGAGCGTTGGCGGCACAGGAGTTGCATCTGGAACTGCAACTCGCAGCGCCGCAGGCGAACGATTGTGCGTCGTTTGATGAAACGCGCACGCGAATATTCACGGGAAAGATCGCCCAAAAATTCACTCGGAGTGTGTGCTTGCCGACTCCCATGCTGGACACGAAAGTGTTTCTGAACTTGTTACAGCTTGATTTGCAGGCGCATCCGCCGGGAGCGCCCATTGTGAAAATTGATTTGTCGGTGCAACCGGCGCGCCCACGATCATTGCAAAGTGGATTGTTTCAGCCAGTTTTTCCCGAGCCTGAAAAGCTGGAGCTGACGCTGGCGCGGATTGCGGGAATTGTCGGCGAGGGAAGAGCAGGGTCGGTGGAATTGCTGGATACGCATCGTGAAGACGCGTTTGCAATGCGGCATTTCGCGCCGGTAGAGCCTGTAGTCGAAGAGCGTTCGGCGAGTAGAAAAGTCAAGCCGTCTGGAAATCGAAAGAAAGATAAAGAAGAGATGTCCATGCAAGAAAACGACAGCGCATGTAAACCCGCGGGAAGTCTTGCAGGAAATACAAAAGTAAATGGCGAAGAAAGAATGAGCGCGGTGATTGCGTTGCGCCTGTTTCGTCCGCCGCTTAACGCGATCGTTACTGTACGCGAAGCGAAGCCGGTGCAACTGCGCTGCTTTGATGGCGAGGACATCGCCGGAGAAATCGTCTGGAGCGCTGGCCCGTGGCGTTCTTCCGGCGATTGGTCGGAACAGGAAGGTTGGTCGCGCGAAGAGTGGGACATTGCGGTTTCCTCAGAAAACAGTTGCCAGCGGCCAGTTGCCAGTTGCCAGTCTGATGAAAGAGGACAAACGCTCGGTGACGGGCAACCAGCAATTGGCCTCGCGTTGTATCGCTTAGTGCTGGACAGGCTGAGCGGGAAGTGGCTTGTAGAAGGAATGTACGACTAAAGAAAGTTGCCAGCTTCCAACCCAAGGAACTGGCAACTGGGAACTGGCAACTGGAACTGATGTACGTTGAACTTCATTCCCGCTCCGCATTCAGTTTTCTCGAAGGCGCTTCGCTTCCCGAGGAATTAGTTGCGGTGTGCACGAACTTCGCGATGCCGGCGATGGCGGTGCTCGATCGCGACGGACTATACGGCTCACCGCGTTTTCATCTTGCCGCAAAAAAAGCAAAGATCAAGGCCCATATTGGGGCGGAAATCACGTGTGCTGCTCTTCCGCCCTTTCTCCGTGGTGAATTCCGGCTTCCCCTGCTGGTTGCTTCGCGTGCAGGCTATCAAAATCTTTGCCGTCTGATCACGAAAATGAAATTACGGGTGGGGCGCAAAGAAGGCGCCTCTGCGGCGGATGCGGACTTTATAGAGCATGCCGACGGTCTCATTTGTCTGACGGGCGGAGACGAAGGGCCGCTGGCTGCCGCGCTCAAGCAGGATGGGCCGCAGACGGCGTGCGATGCGGTACGTCGATTGACGGAAATATTCGGGAGAACAAATGTTTACGTCGAATTGCAACGGCATTTTCATCGCGACGAGGAATATCGCAATCGGGTTGCGATTGAGATAGCGAAGACTTTGCACCTGCCGCTGCTTGCGACCAATGGCGTGAATTATGCGTCGCCTCGGGAGCGTGAGTTGGCAGATGCATTTACCGCGCTGCGACATCATCGTACGCTGGCCACAGCCGGACGCCTGCTGGCGCGCAATGCTGAACGTTTTCTCAAATCTCCGGCGGAGATGCGAGCGCTCTTTGCAGATGTTCCGCAGGCCATCGCCCACACTCTTGAACTTTCTTCGCGTCTGGAATTCACGCTCAATGATCTTGGATATGAATTTCCCCGTTATCCAGTGCCCGAAGGAGAAACGATGATGTCTTTTCTGTGCGACCGCGCGTGGGGAGGCTGGCAGAGCCGGTATGGGCGCGCGGAGGCGGAGTTGAAGAAGCGCGCGCGCCGGCAAATTGAGCGGGAATTGAATTTGATCGAACATCTGAAACTAGCCGGATACTTTTTGATCGTGTGGGACCTGGTGCGCTACTGCCGCGAACAGAAAATTTTAGTGCAGGGCCGCGGATCGGCCGCCAATAGCGCAGTTTGCTACTCGCTTGGCATTACGGCGGTTGATCCCATCGGCATGGAATTATTGTTTGAACGATTTCTTTCCGAGGAACGCGGCGAATGGCCCGACATCGATCTTGATTTGCCGAGCGGCGACGAGCGCGAGCGCGTTATTCAATATGTCTATCAATGTTACGGACAGCGGGGCGCGGCGATGACCGCCAACGTGATCACCTATCGCAATCGCATGGCGGCGCGCGAAATGGGCAAGGCGATGGGGTTCGATGCGGAGACGCTAAAGCGAATTTCATCGGCGGTCGCAACCTGGGAATTCAAAGACGAGCATGATGCGCTTGATCGCAGGCTATGCGATGCGGGGCTCGATCTTAAGCATCCGCGGATCCGCAAATATTTCGAGCTGTGTCTCGCCGTGCAGGATTTGCCACGGCATCTGGGACAGCATTCTGGAGGCATGGTCATCTGTGAAGGCCGCCTCGATTCGGTCGTACCGCTGGAACCCGCTTCCATGCCGGGCCGCGTGGTCGTGCAATGGGATAAAGAAGATTGCACCGACATGGGCATCATCAAGGTCGATCTGCTAGGCCTCGGTATGATGGCGGCGCTGAAAGATTCTCTCGATCTGATTCGCGATCACTATCACGAAGAAGTGGATCTCGCGCATCTTCCGGGAGACGATCCCACGGTTTATTCGACCCTTCAAAAAGCGGACACTGTAGGAATGTTTCAGGTGGAGAGCCGGGCGCAAATGGCTTGCTTGCCGCGGCTGAAGCCAAAAAAGTTCTACGACATCGTCGTGCAAGTAGCGATCATAAGGCCGGGGCCGATTGTAGGAAATATGGTCAATCCATTTCTCAAGCGGCGGCAAGGTCGTGAAGAGGTCACGTATCCGCATCCGTCGCTCGAAACGGTGCTTGGCCGAACGTTGGGCGTGCCGCTGTTTCAGGAGCAATTGCTGCGCATGGCCATGATCACAGCCAATTTCACCGGCGGCGAGGCGGAGGAGTTGCGGCGCGCCATGGGATTCAAACGTTCGGAAGCACGGATGAAAGTGATCGAACAAAAGCTGCGCGCCGGCATGACGCGTAATGGAATTCTCGGCGAGATGCAGGAGCAGATTATCCAGTCGATTACTTCGTTTGCGCTTTATGGATTTCCGGAATCTCATGCCGCGAGCTTCGCCCTGATTGCTTATGCGAGCGCGTATTTGAAATGCCACTACTTAGCCGCATTCACCGCGGCGCTGCTGAATAATCAGCCGATGGGCTTTTACCATCCCGCAACGATTGTGAAGGATGCGCAACGCCACGGATTGAAAATGCTACCCATGGATGTGACGCGGTCCGATTGGAAGTGCACGCTGGAGCCGTCGACTGTCAGCTCTCAGCCGTCGGTACGTCTGGGATTGAAATATGCGCGCGGGTTGCGGGGGCCCGCGGGGCAGGCGTTGGTTCGGGAAAGAAGTTTGGCGCGGTTTGCTTCGATTCACGATCTGGCTCGGCGCGTGCCCGAGTTACGCAAGGATGAGTTGACGACGCTGGCGGAAATCGGAGCATTGAACGAAATCGGAAATCTACCGCGGAGGCACAGAGACACGGAGAAAAACATTCAGGGAAATTCTCATTCAGCAAAAGATTGTGCTGCAGAAGGTCCAATCATTGATCTTGATCAAAAGAATTCCTCTGTGCCTCTGGGTCTCCGTGGTGAAAGGTCTTTCCATCGTCGCGATGCTTTGTGGCAGGTGGAGCGGGCGGTGCGCTGGTCGGGTCCACTGCTTGATGAGTTGCAGGAATTTGAGCAGGGATCTCCGCTTGCGGCGATGACGAACGAAGAGCGGCTGGTGGCGGATTTTCGCGCGACCGGGCTGACAGTAGGGCCACATCCCATGCAGTATCGGCGCGCAGAAATGCAGAGAATGGGAATTATCCGCGCTTGCGATCTGGCGCATCTTCCGAATGGACAGCGTTTGCGAATTGGCGGATGCGTCATCGCCCGCCAGCGGCCTGGTACAGCAAAGGGAATGATGTTTATGAGCCTGGAAGATGAAACGGGAATTGCCAATGCAATCTTCAGCCCCGATCTGCTGCAAAGGAATCGTGTGCTGCTGATCTCCGAGCGCTTTGTGATGATCGAGGGAATTCTGCAGAATCAAGACAACGTTATTCATGTCCGGGCAGAAAAAGTTTCGCCGCTTCGGGTTACTCGAGCCGAAACCACGTCGCACGATTTTCATTGACTGCGGCCTGGCGCTAAGGCATCCGGCTGACCGACATCTTCTTTACAAACTCTTTACGTTTCGCCCGGCAACCCAGCCAGCGAATGACCAATCTAAAAAACTAACTAGAACCTATCTACCATGAGCGAAACCGTATGCTGTGGACGGCTCACGGGCCAAATCCTGCATCTCGATTGGATGACTGATATCGCCGCTAGCTCCTCAGTTCGATAGTTTTGTCGCTTCCAACACGTTGCGTTCTGGCCATAAGGAGTGCCTTTCCCATGAATGAAACGCGGATTTTTCCACGTCGTCACTATCACGTGACCTTGGCGATGTGCCCAGCCATGATTTCGGCAGCAATGCTGATGGTTGCTTTGCCCGCCTTTGCCGGCCTTGGCGAGAACGCGAGTGCAGTGCTAGCGGACCAGGTGCACATGCAAGGCAGTCGGAGCACCACGCAATCCGAAAGCTATACAGTCCACGAAATCACCGCTGCGAGTGGAGTGGTTGTGCGCGAGTATGTTTCGCCGGCTACCGGCAAGGTGTTTGCGGTCGCATGGCAAGGCGCGTGGCCGCCTGATATGCGTCAGGTTTTAGCTACCTATTTCGCGCCGTACCAGCAGGCGGCGCAGGCACAGGCGAACCTGCGAACGGGTCGAAGGCCGCTGCTGATTAACCAGCCCGGGCTCGTGGTCGAGTCGGGCGGGCACATGCGGTCGTTCGCGGGTAGAGCCTACATTCCTGACATGCTGCCTGCGGGAGTCAAAGCGGAGGCGATCCGATGAAAGGCGCATGCGCGATGGTGCGGACGACGATGGGTGGCAATCTAGCGATCCGGAATGGAATCATGACAGCCGCGGCTTGCGGCGCATTGTTGTTCGCCGGTGCCTGCGGAGGCGGATCCTCGTCGACTACGACGCAAACGCCGCCGCCCACGGGATCGAATGTAGCGACCTTAACCGTGAACGCCGGGCCGGCGGGGGACTATGCTAACGGCGCATTTACCAGCGTGACCGTGTGCACTCCGGGCACTTCGACTTGCCAGACGATCGACGGTATTTTGGTGGACACGGGATCCTCCGGGCTAAGACTTCTCTCTTCCGTTCTGACAGTTTCGCTCCCGCAACAGAACTACACTGATGGCAATCCGGTGGCCGAGTGTCTTCCCTTCGTGATCGGGTATACGTGGGGACCGGTTCAGACCGCGGATGTCGAAATTGCGAGTGAGAAAGCGAGTGCGGTGCCCGTGCAGGTGATCAATCAAACCGCTTTTCCACTGCCGTCAACCTCACTCTGTGCAAGCAATCCTGGAGGACCGGCCGATACGGTTGGGAATTTGGGCGCGAACGGCATTATCGGCGTGGGAAGCTTTGTGCAGGATTGCGGCGGCGCGTGCGCGTTGCCGCCATCGGGGAGCCAGAATCCCGATCTATATTACGAGTGCCCCAACGCGGGCTGCACCGCGATTGCGGAGAGTTTGATGCAGCAGGTGGCCAACCCAGTGTCGCTTTTTTCCGCGGATAACAATGGAGTGATCATCGAACTGCCGGCGGTCGGCGGACCTGAGGCGAGTTTGACCGGATCGCTGGTGTTTGGCATCGGAACTCAGTCGAACAATGGATTGAATGGCGCGACCGTCTATCCCGTAGATGACAACGGCAACTTCATCACCAATTTCAATAACGTGCAGTACAGCGAGAGTTTCCTTGACAGCGGATCGAACGCATACTTTTTCCCGGACCCGGCAATTGCAGTCTGTGGCGACGACAACGCCTTCTATTGCCCGAACTCAACCTTAAGCCTCTCTGCCACCAACGCCGGATACACCGGAACGCCCACTGGGACGGTCAACTTCAGCGTCGCGAATGCTGACAATCTGTTTAATGACAACTTGACGGCCAATGTTTTTGGGCAACTGGCCGGGCCTAACACGATCACTGGTTTCGACTGGGGATTGCCGTTCTTCTATGGACGAAATGTCTACACGGCGATCCAGGGCAAGAGCACGCCCGGCGGCACGGGGCCCTACTGGGCTTACTAGAATTCTCGTTTATCGGCGATTTCTGAAGGCGCGGCTGAAACCTCGTGCCTGCCTAAGAAAAATCGCTATGCAGTCGAAAGCTTTCGCGCGTTGTGACGCAGCGAACGGCCTTCGGATAAGGCGTAGATTTCTTCCGCTAAGTTCTTGGCGTGATCGCCGACGCGTTCCAGGGCCTGGGCCGCGAGTAGAATGTCAAAATTCCTTTGGCCACTTGGCGTATTGGGTTCAGCCAAATGGCGGTGAAACAGCGAATGACAAATCCGGTCCACCTCGGGATCGGATTGCAGAACGATTTGTGCATGCGCAACATCCCGCGTCGTGAAGCCCTGATGAACGTGATCGAGCATGGTGCAAAGTAGAGAAGCCATCTCGACCAATTGACGAGTGTCCGCCGCCGGCAATTTTTCTCGCCGCGATTGCAATTGCATGACCGCGCTATAGGCGAGATCGCCGATGCGCTCGAGGTCGGTGATGAACTTCAAGCAGGCGAGCAACTCGCGGGCCTTGGCTTCCCCTACGCGGGTGATGGCCTCGGGAAGTTGCTCATCAATCTTGCGCTCGATCTGGTCGAGTTCTTTCTCGCAATCTTTGATGGCAAGAAAGGCGAGCCGTGAGCCCTGGGCAAGAAAGTCTCTCACGTTGAAGACGGCGTCGCGGGCGATCAGGCAGCCCCGGATGACCAGAGCCGAGAGTTCATCTTCGGAGGTCTCGTCATTATTATTGCGAACGGCATTATTGCGAACGGCGGTAGGGCGCGCGTGCGCTTCCGCAACTCTGGGTCGTGCGGAAGGTGAGCGGCGTTTCACTCGCGCCGCCGGAAGTGGTTTTCGGGCCATGGAGTACTCGCGCAATCTCAGCCGATATGCTGACTGTATCGAAACTAGCATAAAAGGGAAGTGTGAAAGGAATGTGAATCTAACGACCGGTGGCGTCCGATCCGTGGACCGCCGAGACAACAACGCAGTAGCCGGGCGCTCAAGCGGGAGATGAAGTTTGCGTTTTCTTCGCCGCAGTCAATTGGCGTAAAACTTCGATAAATGCGGTAGAGGCGCAGGAAAGGGTCCGGTCGCGGCGGTAGGCCAAACCCAATTCGCGAAAAAGCTCAACATCTTCCAGTTCGACCAGTTTGACTCTTCCGGTCGCGACTTCATCGCGGGCGAATGAAGCGCTGATGATGGAGACTCCCAGGTCCGCTGCGACAAAACTCTTGATCATGCCGATGCTGGGCAATTCCATGCGGACTTGCAATTCATCCCGATGGGGGCGGAACAGCTTATCGAGAAGCCTGCGCGTATGGCCCGTCTTGGGGAGAAGCAGCGGATGCTTGACGATATCGCGCACCGCGGCGCTCTTCTGCTTGGCCAGAGGGTTCTTGGGGCTGACCATCAACACCAGCTTGTCGCGAAATATGGTCTCGATCTCCAGGCTGGGTGACTGAATGGGCAAAGTCAAAAAGCCCACTTCGATGGCGCCGTTCTCCAGTTTTTCCGTGACCTTGTAACTGAAATTCCGATAAATGTTGATCTGAACCGGTGGATAGCGCCGGCAGTATTCGGCAAAAACCTCGGGCAGAACGTAGAGACAGGTAGCCTCATTCGCCCCAACACGGAGAGTGCCACGGGGCGTGCTGCTATGGTCGGCGACCGCGATCAGCGATTCTTCGCGCAGCAATTTCAGACGCTCGGCATAGTCATAAAGCACCTGCCCAGCGGGGGTTAGCTTGACTGTCTTGCCGGAGCGATCGAGCAGTCGATCGCCATACTCCTGCTCCAGTTGGCGGATTTGAGCGCTGACAGCGGATTGGGAGCGGAAAACTTTTTCTCCCGCGCGCGAAAAACTGCCCTGTTTGGCCACTTCGAGAAACGTAATGAGCTGATCGAAATCCATCGCGATGCCGGGATTATAGCGGACTCTTCCAAGTCTTGGACGAAATTTAGGAAGAAGGGTGTGTCGCGAAGCCGTAACATTCGAAATTTCGCATCCTTCGCATCAAAATTCTGAATTGTACTTCGCCCCGCGGAGGCCTCTAAATAATAGCTTGCAGTAGTGTGTTCCTGGGCTGAAGTGCGCCGCCTCGACAGCCCTGGCGGAGAAAGCTCCCACTCAAGAACAACTCATCTGGAAGCGGGCGTGCGCCGCTGACGATGCCGATTCTGCAAACGTGCCCATGACGACGCGTCGCGACAAACCGACTGCTCCGCCCGCCGCCCAGGGTCTCTACCATCCTACGCAAGAGCACGATGCTTGCGGAATCGGATTCGTCGCCAATGTTCGCGGCCACAAAAGTCATGACATCGTCAGCAAAGGCATTGAGGTGCTGCTCAACTTGACCCATCGCGGCGCTTGCGGATGCGATCCCGAGACCGGTGATGGAGCCGGCATCCTCCTCCAGATTCCGCATCAATTTTTTAAGCGGGAGTGCGGCAAACTGGGCTTTGCGCTGCGCGAGCCGGGCGCCTACGGCGTGGGCATGACATTCTTGCCCGTTGAAAAACATCCCCGCCTGCAATGCGAAGGTGTTCTCGAGCGCATTATCCGCGAAGAGGGGTTGACCGTACTCGGCTGGCGCGATACGCCCTGCTTCGCAAGCGCAATCGGCCGCGTGGCGCGCGGTTCGCAACCTTACATCCAGCAGATTTTTATAGGATGCGGCGTATTCGCGGATGAAGACGCCTTTGAGCGGAAGTTGTATCTCGTGCGCAAACGCGCCGAAAATGAAATAGCCGCGTCCGGTATTGAGGATGCGGGCACATTTCATATTCCCTCGCTCTCCTGCCGCACCATTGTCTACAAGGGTTTGTTGCTGGCGCCGCAGATTACCAATTTCTACAAGGAGTTATCCGACCCGGATGTGACCAGCGCATTGTGCCTGGTCCATCAGCGTTTTTCGACTAACACTTTTCCCAGTTGGCAGCGCGCTCATCCGTATCACTACATCGCGCACAACGGCGAAATCAATACGCTCAAAGGCAATGTTAACTGGATGCACGCCCGGCAATCGCTGCTCCAGTCGCCGCTGTTCGGCGAAGACATACAGAAGCTCTACCCGATCATCGCGCCGGACGGGAGCGATTCAGCAAATGTCGACAATGCGGTCGAGTTGCTGGTGCAAGCGGGGCGCAGCCTGCCGCATGCAATGGCCATGCTGATTCCGGAAGCCTGGGCGGGAAATCCGCATATGAAGCCGGAGAAGCGCGCATTTTACGAATATCACGCGTGCCTGATGGAACCATGGGATGGACCCGCCGCGATCGCATTCACCGACGGTCGCGTCATTGGCGCCATTCTCGACCGCAATGGTCTGCGCCCAGGACGGTATGTCGTCACGAACGACGATCTCGTCATCATGGCCTCTGAGACGGGAGCGCTAGATGTTGAGCCGGAACAAGTGAAGATGAAAGGCCGCCTGCAGCCGGGAAAAATGTTCTTGGTGGATACAGTCGAGGGCCGCATCGTGCCCGACAAGGAAATCAAGCACCGGTTGGCATCGCGGCAGCCGTACGCGCAGTGGATCAAAGACAATCAGATCACGATCGATCAATTGCCTTCACCGTCGCGCATGCATCATCCGCCTGCGGAAACTTTGCTTCGCCGCCAGCGCGCGTTCGGCTACAGCGACGAAGATCTGCGCATGATCCTCGCTCCCATGGCTTCGAAGGGCGAGGAACCCGTTGGCTCAATGGGGACAGACACGCCGCTGGCTTGTCTTTCGGACCAGCCGCAGTCGCTCTTCAATTACTTCAAGCAACTCTTCGCGCAGGTTACTAATCCCCCGATTGACTCGATTCGCGAAGAGATCGTGATGTCGCTAAGCAGTTACATCGGAAGCGAGCGCAACATACTCTCGGAGGAGCCCGAGAACTGCCACATGCTAAAGCTAGCGCATCCTCTGCTGACCAATCTCGATCTGGAAAAATTGCGCCGCGTGTCGACGGGCGATTTGCTGGCGATTACGCTGCCGGCGCTATTCCGAGTCGGCGAAGGAGAAGCTGGCTTGAAGCGCGCACTCGAAGAGTTGTGCCAACGCGCGTCCCTCGCAGGCCGGGCGGGCTACACGCTGTTAATTCTCTCCGACCGCGGGGTAAATAAGGAACTCGCACCCATACCCAGTCTGCTGGCGCTTGCCGCCGTGCATAACTTGCTCCTTAAAGAAGAGACGCGATCACAGGTCGCTCTCATTACGGAATCGGGTGAACCGCGCGAGGTGATGCACTTCGCGCTGCTTAGTGGCTATGGGGCAAGCGCCATCAATCCGTATCTGGCGTTTGAAACCGTTGAGAATATGGCGCGGCGCGGTGAGTTAGCCGACAGCTTAACTCCAGAGTTAGCCGTTAAACATTTCATTAAGTCGGTGAATAAGGGTTTGCTGAAGACCTTCGCTAAGATGGGTATCTCGACTTTGCAGAGTTATCAAGGCGCCCAGGTTTTCGAAGCCATTGGATTAAACAAAGAGTTAGTCGAAACCTATTTCGCGGGCACGGCGTCGCGTTTAGAAGGAATCGGTTTGGAAGTGGTCGCCCGCGAAGCGCAACTGAAACACGAGCATGCCTTTCAACCGCTCACCGAGTCGGAGACCGAACTGGTGGTCGGCGGCGCGTATCACCAGCGCGCGAATGGCGAATATCATCTGATGAACCCGCTGACCATCGGCAAATTGCAGCAAGCTGTGCGGCAAGAAAGCACCCAAACTTTTCAGGAATATACGGACCTCATCGACCAGCAAAGCAGCAACATGGCAACGCTTCGCAGTTTGATGAAGTTTAAGAAGGGCGGGAAGCCTGTTCCAATTGAAGACGTCGAGCCTGCCAAAGAAATCGTGAAACGCTTCACTACAGGAGCGATGTCATTCGGTTCCATCAGCAAAGAAGCGCACGAGACTCTGGCGATCGCCATGAACCGCATCGGCGGTAAGTCAAACACCGGTGAAGGCGGCGAAGATGAAGAACGCTTCAAGGCAGATGTGAATGGAGACCTGCGACGAAGCGCAGTGAAGCAGGTTGCATCGGCGCGCTTCGGAGTTACAGCGAATTATTTAGTGAACGCGGACGAGTTACAGATCAAAATGGCGCAGGGCGCGAAACCCGGCGAGGGCGGACAACTTCCCGGACACAAGGTCGATGAAGTGATCGCGCGCCTGCGGCATTCGATCGCCGGCGTGGGGTTGATTTCGCCGCCGCCTCACCACGATATCTATTCGATCGAAGACCTCGCCCAGTTGATCTATGATCTCAAGAATGTAAGTCCGCAAGCGCGCATTGCGGTGAAGTTAGTGGCAGAGGTCGGAGTGGGCACGGTGGCGGCGGGAGTTGCCAAGGCGCACGCCGACGTTGTCCTGATCAGCGGCGACAGCGGAGGCACCGGAGCTTCTCCCTTG
>Ga0209008_1000323_pt1 | contig 18303 bp, 14 predicted proteins | sample JacPin_JW_Ref_O3_FD_187963 | JGI IMG/M metagenome (GOLD analysis project Ga0209008, IMG submission 187963) | Forest soil microbial communities from Algoma, Ontario, Canada - Jack Pine, Ontario site 1_JW_Ref_O3 (SPAdes) (version 2) | ecosystem: Environmental > Terrestrial > Soil > Boreal...
CCATTTGATACGCAACAGGCTTCTGCAATCGCATCGACGCATCTGCCGTTTCAAGAATCAGATCCCCCGCTTCATTCACGCGCAACTTGGCCGCGCCTTCTACATCCCACGCGATCGCGCTTGGGTCCGCGCCCGGCGCTACGATGAAATCGGATTCCAGCAATCCGGGGTTGCCGTAATACGTCACATCAATTCCCGGATACGCGTCGCGATAGACCACCTTGCGGTAATTCGGAATTCCGCTCTGCCACCGTGAAGGATCGTTCCCGATGTAATAGTTCGAAACGCCCGAAAGTTTTTCTACTCCCTCCATCTTCGGATTCGCGGACGTGCCTGCCAGTTTGAAACGAACCACATCCTCCGCCCATTGCACGGTCTCATGCTTCAAACCCGGCGGGATCACAACAGCGTTCGCCGCGGGTTTTTGTTTTGCCGGCAAAGCATGCCGCAATGCCAGCACAGTCTCTTTCGGTGTAAGGAATAGCGTGTAGCCTCTTCCGCGGGCCATATATTTCACTTGGGAATCGGCTTGGCCGCGGTTCGCCTCAAAGCTCAGCGGAAGATCGCCGTACGCGCCGCTTGGGTGTGGTGCGGGCGTCGACGCAAAATCGTGAGTCGCGGCGCCGGTGTTCGTCTCGTCGCCAGCGGACTTCTTAATCTGGCTCGTCGTTTGCGCGGACGCACCAAAAGCCACCAATAAAATTAGGAATACCAGCACGCCAACTCGTCGCATCTTGAGACCTCTCACGCGTCCGCATTATGCCGGACGATTCAGAGACTAGGCTGCACGCCTCTTATAGCTTCATGGCGAATGGGAAAAAGTTTGACCAATTTTAGTACTGGCGTACCGTATCCAGTACAAACAAAAACTCAATTTCGCAGGCTATCCCGCTGTTCGGAAGCCACTTAGCCCGCCTGAGTCATTCAGGGGATTCGCACCCTCAGCTGGAAGGCTGCAACTCCAAAACCAAAATCTCGTCTGCCGACGCAACTCGAACTACTTCACTACCAGTATTAGGTTCACGTGCGAAGCTGCTCCGCTCGGTGGCGTGGCAGTCACAACCAGCGGGTACGATCCGGGAGGCGTCGCGCTACCGCTCGGCGATTTCGCCAGGTTGCTGCATGCCGACATTCCCACCCCAAAAATAATCAACAATCCAAACGAAACCGCCCAACGTGGCTGCTTCTTGTATGTCCACGCTGCCCCGCACAACGACAAGGCCACCAGCAGAAGCCCCATGCCCGTTCCAAATCCGCCAGGCGTCGGCCCACCGTTAGGAATGTCGTTCGGAATAAATCCCTTGCAGAATGTGTTCACCACGATGGCCACGCTCGTCGTCGTCCCGTTCAAAGTCACTGAGCTCGGCACAATAGCGCAAGTGATGCTCATGATAGGACTTGAGCACGTTAGCTGCACTGTGCCAGTGAATCCCGTTTGGCCCGTCAGCACCAAGCCGAACACTCCGCTCCCTCCAGGGACCGTGTTCACCGTCGAAGAGCTGCCCGACGCCACCGAAATGATCACCGGAGTATTCCCGCTGTTAAACGTAGCCGTCACCGCTGTCGCCGCAGTCACGGTCACCACGCAAGTCCCAGTCCCCGAGCATCCGCCTCCCGTCCAACCGGCAAACGTCGAGCCCTCTCCCGCCACTGCCGTCAACGTGACCACTTGGGCGCTCGCAAAATTTGCCGTGCAAGTCGTCGGGCAACTAATCCCCGCAGGATTGCTGCTCACCGTTCCACTTCCCGTCCCGTTCTCGCTCACCGTGAGCGCTATTCCGTTGCTGCTGAAATTTGCCGTCGCTGATTCATTCGCGCTGATCGTGAAGGTGCAAGTCCCCGTTCCCTCGCAGATCTCGCCCCCCCATCCCGTGAATGTCGAGCCTGAGTTCGGATGAGCCGTCAACGTAATGGCGGTTCCGGACGCAAAGTTCCCCGAACATGTAGTTGGGCAATTAATTCCCGCGGGACTGCTCGTCACCGTGCCGGTCCCGGTGCCTGCCACATTTACCATCAGCACAAAATTACTTGCCACGCTGAACGTAGCAGCCACAGTTTCAGACGCGCTCATCGTTACCGTGCAAGTCGGAGGGTTCGTCTGGGGATTCGCCGGTGAGCAGTTGTCGCTGAAGCTAGTGAACGCAGAACCCGAGCCCGCTACCGCCGTCAGCACCACTTGGCTGTTGCCCGCGAAGGTAGCCGAGCATGTCGTCGGGCAATTAATTCCCGCAGGCGAACTAGTAACAGTTCCGCTGCCTGTCGTCGTAACAGTGAGAGACGTCGCGCCCATACCCGATAAATTAATCGTCTGCACGCTTCCCGAGGTTGGCCCGTTGTCTGAAATCGTGATCGTTCCGGTGTAGGCAATAAATTGCGTCGGTGCAAATGCGATTTCGAGCACGCACTGCGCGCCAACCGCCAGCGTCGCCGGAGCCACCGGGCACGGATTCGTGGAAATCGAAAATGCGCCCTCGCTTGCCAAAATACTCGAAATGGTAAGGGGAGCGTCTCCTGAGTTTGTTATCGTCAGCGGTAAAGTGGCCGTAGCGTTGATGGGCTGATTTCCGAACGGCAGCGTCGTGCTGGAAAAACTTATGTTGGGATTAAGCAGCACCTTCCTGATCCGGTTGTTATTCACGTCGCCCACATACATATTGCCCGCGGGATCCACGACCACTCCCACCGGCGTAGCGAAGCTGGCTGAAAGTGCCGGGCCGCCATCACCCGCAAATGCAAAGACTCCATTTCCTGCGAACGCGGTGATAATTTTGCTGGCTCCGTCCACACGCCGGATCACATTGTTTCCCGAATCCGAGATGAAAAAATTCCCTGCGCCATTCACTGACACTCTGTCCGGCGAGTTCAGCGTCGCGCTTGTAGCCAACCCGCCATCGCCCGTGTGTCCCGCAGTTCCATTCCCCGCAATCGTTGTGATGATCCGCGGTGTCCCCGTATCAATTTTGCGAATTACGTTGTTGTATGTGTCGGCCACATACAGGTTGCCCTGCGAATCCATGTCCAAACCGAGAGGACAATCTAGAGTGGCGTTGACCGCTGGACCTCCGTCACCCGTGAGATTTTCCTGCATATTGTTGCACCCTACCGGAGCGTTCCCATCAGGACCATCGCCCGCAACCGTTGTGATCGTGCCGGTCGTGTCCACTTCCCGTACGCGATTGTCTTGCGCATCCACGAAATACAAATTCCCAGCGGCGTCCCTGACCGCCCCTCGCGCGTCGTTCAGGCTGGCGCTAAGAGCGGGCCCGCCATCGCCGCATGGCCACGGCACTTCGTTCTGACCTGTACCACACCGATTCCCGGATCCCACTATCGTATTGATGATGCCCCCTGACACCTCGCGAATTTTATTGTCACCGTCATCCGCCACCAGCAGGTCCCCGTTCGCCTCGATCGTGACTGTGCGCGGCATAAAAATTAAAGCACTAGTCGCAGGGCCGCCATCCCCGCACGGAAGGCTCGGCATTGCACAGGGAATTCCAGTGCCCACCACCGTCGATATGTTTCCGGATGTGTCCACTTCCCGGATTCGATTGTTTTCCGCATCCGTGATGAATAAATCGCCTTGCGAATCCAGCGCGGGGGTCCGCGGAAAATAGAAGCTGGCGCTGGTCGCGGGGCCGCCATCGCCCACCAGGCCGCTCCCGATAACCGTTGAAATCTGCAGATTGCTCGCGTTGTACATCCGAATACGATTCGCCCAGAAGTCTGCAATCCAAAGATTGCCGGTAGTGGAATCAACGAACAGTCCCGCCGGATTCGTCAACTCAGCCGACAGCGCCGGCCCTCCATCCCCGCTAAATCCGAAAGTGTGGTTGCCGACGATCGTCGTAATTTCTCCCGCAATCGGGCCAGACGCGAACACTTCTCGGATGACCGCATTCTCAGCATCGGAAATGTAAATGTTTCCGGCACTATCCACTGCCACGCCATCGGGCGCTGCCATGGTTGCCGATGTTGCCGGCCCCCCGTCGCCGCTGAAGCCGAACGCGCCGGTTCCAGCCACGATCGTCAGAATTTTCGACGTGACATCCACACGGCAAATCACATTGTCGTTCTCATCAGCGATGAAAAGATTTCCATTCGCATCGGCCGCAACTCCCCCCGGGAAACTGAGCGGGGTAGAGGTTGCCGCAGCGCCGCTTGTAGGAAATCCCTGAGTGCCCGGCGTGCCGGCATAAGTGGAGATAATTCCAGTCGACAAGACAACGCGACGAACCACGAAGTTGCCGGCGTCCGCGATAAACAGGTTCCCTAAACTGTCTAGCGCGATGCCTTGCGGGAAATTTAGCGTGGCGCTGGTTGCCGGGCCGCCATCGCCCGAAAAATTGCAGTTCCCGTTTCCAGCCACCGTCTGAACTACTCCTCCAACAATCTCCCGGACTACACAGTTTTGTGAATCGGAATAGTAAAGGTTGCCGTTCGCATCCACTGCCGCGCCAAACGGCTCAAACGTCAGGGTCGAAGCCGCAGCAGTGCCGTTCGCCGAAAATCCCGCCGTGTTATTTCCCGCATATATGGTCATCACGCTGGGAGCTACCGTTCCAGGCGTTACCTTGTAGATCACGCCGGCGTCGGTAACTACGAAGAAATTCCCCGAAGGATCTCTCACCACCGATTGCGGACCCGCGAGCGACGCAGTAGGAGCCGTGGGAGCAATATTGTTGGGCGGAGGGCCTCCCGCTGCGGTGCTGATAGTGTTCTGTGAGGTACTCTGACCGTAGGCCGCGCTCGCAACGACGAATAGTAACGCTGCCAGGAAGACTCGAACTACACGTTGGATGGCCCGTTTCGTAGGATAACTCACCGACACCCCTCGACAACTGTAGACAGACACTCTCCCCCCGGCGAGCCAACTTGAATTGCGAATGTGACTCGGTTGTCCACGAACGACGTTTCAGTTGCGGGGGAAAACCAACGCAAATTCTCTAACCGCCAGCCTTACTCGTCAAGCTATAGTTTTAAATCTCATTGAAAACGCGCCCTCGCTCCCATATCATGCCGCTCCTTACGCAGGCTCAATGCCCAAAACCCTAAGTGAAGCCGAGAAGTCCCTCCCTATTAAGGACTCGCAGCTCCGCCAGATCGGTTTTCTTCCGCTTCTCGCTCTTTTCTACGGATACACCGCCGGCGGCCCTTTCGGCTACGAAGGCATCTTCCACGACTCCGGCCCCGGGATGGCCATTCTGTTTCTCGCCTTCGTTCCCTTCTTTTGGAGCATTCCCATCTCCTTCGCATCTGCTGAACTCAACAGCATTCTTCCAGTGCAAGGCGGCTTTTATCGTTGGAGTCGCGCGGCGTTTGGCGATTTCTGGGGCTTTCAATGCGGCTGGTGGAATTGGACCGGCACGTTCCTGCTGAACAGTCTTTACGGCGTCTTGGTAATGGATTACCTCAGCGAATACCTTCCCTGGATCACTGGAAATATAAAATGGGCTGGAGCTTGCCTAGTTCTCTGTCTTCTTGCCTATATGAACGCACGCGGCATTCAAATTGCCGGCTGGTTTTCTGTAGCTTTGCTCGTCGCGGTATTTATCCCTGTCGCGTGGCTCTGCGCCGTCTCGCTATTCCATTTGCATTTCAATCCGATGCTCCCGATCGTCCCGCCGGACCAGCCTTTCGGCGCCGCCTTCGGCAGAGGCTTGGCGCTCGCCATGTGGAACTACGCCGGCTACGAACAACTTTCCAGCATGACCGGCGAGATGAAAAATCCGCAAAAAACTTTCGTCCGCATCCTAGCCTGGAACACGCCCATGAATATCCTCACTTACATTTTGCCCACCACGCTCGCGCTCGCCGTTCTCGGCAACTGGCAGGAATGGAAGACCGATTACATCGTCACCGCCTCGCGCCTGATCGGCGGCCCGATACTTGGCGCCGCCATGCTGATCGCCGCCATGATCGGGACACTGTCCCTTTCCAACAGCACCATTCTTTACACCACGCGCATCCCCGCCACCATGGCCCAGGACGGCTATTTGCCGTCATGGCTCGGCAAAATCCACCCGCGTTACGGCACGCCGGTACGCGCGATTGCTCTCTCTGCTTTGGTTTATTGCATTCTTGCGAAGTATCCGGTGGAAGACCTGGTGAACATCTATATATGGACGCGCATCGCGACCACCCTGCTCACTCTGCTCGCCGCCTGGCGCATGCGCCAGAAATTGCCGAACGCCGCGCGCAGTTTCAAAATCCCCTGCGGCGCAGCTGGCATCGCCTACATCCTAATTTTTCCCGCTATTTTGTGTGCGGTGAAAGTCTATTACAGCGAGCCGCTGGTCCTGCACTGGGCTCCCCTGCTGCTCGCGTCCGGCCCCGTCGCCTACGCCATCCTGCGATGGGGCTTCCACATGACTCCCAACCCCGCCCGCGTCGAGTGATTCAGCGATCAGCCCGCCGCTTTGCGGCGAGTTCATCGGACGGAACGAAAAGAAGAAGCAGATTCCTCGTCCGCCGCGGCGGACGAGGCTTGGCTGCCGCAGGCGGGGATCTGCTCTTTCCCGCTCGACCAACACTGACATCCTATTTGGTGGCGCCGACTTTTTCTGAGACGGTTTTTGCTTGCAGGAACAGGAGCAAGTAATCCTGGCCTCCCGACTTTGAGTCGGTGCCGGACATGTTGAAGCCGCCGAAGGGGTGTGCGCCGACCAGCGCGCCAGTGCATTTGCGGTTCATGTACAAATTGCCAACGTGGAATTCGTCTTCGGCGCGCTCGATTTTCTTGGGGTTCTGCGAATAGACCGCGCCAGTCAGCCCGAATTCGCTGTCGTTGGCCATGGAGAGCGCTTCGTCGAAATCTTTCGCTTTGGTTACCGCGAGCACCGGGCCGAAAATTTCTTCCTGGAAAATTCGCGCTTTGCGGTCCACGTCCGCGATCACCGTGGGCTCTACAAAATATCCGTCTCCGGCAGCTTGTTTGCCGCCGGTCATCAGGCGGCCTTCTTTCTGGCCTTGGTGGATGTATCCGAGGATGGAGGTCATGGCCGCCTTGTTAATCACCGGACCCATATAGTTGGCGGGATCTTCCGACGGGCCTACTTTCATTTTCTTCACGCGCTCGACCAATTTGCCGAGAAATTCGTCGTAAATTTTTTCCGCTACGATTGCGCGCGAGCACGCTGAACATTTTTGCCCCTGGAATCCAAACGCGGAGAGCGCCACGCCTTCCACTGCGGCATCTACGTCCGCTTCCTCGTCCACCACGATGGCGTCTTTGCCGCCCATTTCGAGGACGGTGCGCTTAATCCACTTCTGTCCCTGTTGCGTCTTGGAAGCTTGCTCGCTGATGCGTAGGCCCGCTTCTTTCGATCCGGTGAAGGCGATGAACCGCGTCTTGGGATGATTTACCAGCGCTTCGCCCGCCGTTCCGCCTGGACCGGTGAAGAAGCTGACTACTTCGCGCGGAACTCCTGCTTCGAACAAGATGTCGATGAAGAGCGCGGCGACCGTTGGCGAATCGCTGGAAGGTTTTACGATGGCGGTGTTTCCGGCGACGACGGCAGCAACCGTCATGCCGCCCATGATTGCAGCAGCGAAATTCCAGGGCGGGATGATTACGCCCACGCCGAGAGGAATGTACTTCAGGTAATTGTTTTCGCCGCGCATTGGCGTCAACTTCTGAGGCGTGCCCAGGCGCATCATTTCGCGTCCATAGTATTCGCAGAAATCGATCAGCTCGGCGGTGTCGGCATCAGCCTCGGGCCAAGTCTTTCCCACTTCGTAAACGAGCCAGGCATCCATCTCGTATCGGCGCTTCCGCAAAATATCCGCTGCGCGATACAAACACGCCACGCGTTCGGCGACCGGAACTTTCCGCCATTTTTCGAAGGCGCGGTCGGCCGCTTCAACCGCTTGTTTGGCCATGTCCACGCTGGCCTTCTGAAATATTCCGATGATTTCTTCGGGATGCGACGGATTGATGGACTTGATTTTGTCGGTGGTGGTGATTTTCTTGCCGTCGATCACCAGGGGGTATTCGCGGCCAAACATTTCCTTCACTCGCCGCAGCGCGTCTTCCATGGACTTGCGGTTTTCGGGCTTGTTGAAATCGATAAACGCCTCGTTTTGAAACTCGCCGCGCTCTAGTGATGTGTGCGACGTCGCTGTGGATGTCATAGCGGACTCCCTCCAGGAGATAATCTTGTAATGGTTTGGACGTCCATTGTATCGCGCCGCGGACTCCTCCCACAACAGCGCTGGAGTTTCCAACAGGGCGCCGTAGCTTCGCGCGAAGGTGAAATCATGGCCTTGCGGCGCACGCGACTGAGTGCGGTTGTGGCCCCGGGGTAGAGAGGGTTTACTGGTTTGTTTTCTGGAACTTCTACTTTTCGACCAGAGCCGGGTAGAAACTCGATTTCTCGATCCGAGGTGGGTGATTCTAGTTTCGGTTAGAAGGGGTTTAATGGTTTGTTTTCTGCAGCTTCTGTTTGCGGGCCAGTTTCGGTTAGAAATGCGATGACTTGTGTGGTCGTTCAATCTTTTTGGGTTCGTCTGGTGGCGGCGGCGATGTATCAACTGGGCGGGATTTTGTGTTGTGAATCGCGAAAAGTTGAAAATCCTAATGTGTGTTCTAGCCCCGGTTAGAAATTTTTCTGTCGTTTGTTTTGAGTGAGTTGCGTTGAATTCTGTTTGTGGTGCACTGTCGATTAGAAGTGGGCGCCCACTTGTACATTTTGAAGTGACAACTGGCTCAATTTTGGCCGGGTTTGAGTGCCGCGCCATCGTCACATCTCTTCCGCAAACTGCCGGCACATATCCTCCTAAGCGTCGCTCGTCGCAGCGAGCAAGCCCACCCCAACGAGCAAGCGCAGCTTCGCGCTGGCCCGCTTTGTCGGGGCACAAAAATATTATTAGATTATTTTGGGTGAAGCTTTTTGTAGCACGGATTTGGCGCGATTTCAAGGAGTCGGAGGCTGTGTACGTGAATTATTTTTACGAGGCAGTTCCGTTTTGGGAATGCGCTGTAGAAACGGTGGCCGAGTTTAACCGGTGCCAGCAGGAATGTTTTTGCACGTTCCGACCTAAACTCGCACCTTTTCTGTACAAACCACAGAAAAAGTTCGGCACCCTCGCCGGTTTTAGTCGTAGAGAGCCACTACTGGTGCCACGCCCTAGGTCGGCCGCCTACCATTGTCTTTTAGTTACGGGCACTGTTGGTTAGTATTGCAACCAGGTTGTTTTCCGGCAACATGATTGGTCCGCGATGGACGATGGGGAATTATTGCGATGAAACGTCATGCGATTGCCACCTGTACCATGCTGGTAATTCTTACCTCCATAACAATCGTGACGGGCACCCCCACCAATGCGCAAACCCAAGCGAGCGGTTCGACGAAAGCTCCCGAGAAGGCGCTCAGTTTACCGAGCGGCACCGCAATCGTTGGAAGGCTTTCGGAGAAGCTTTATGCCGACCGTTGCAGAATCGGTGACGTGGTCGAAGCGCAAATCACACGCGACGTAACCGAGGGGCATCAGACATTGCTGAAAAGGGACGCGCATATGACCGGCCGGATCGTCAAATTGAACACCGCCTCCAGCGCAACCGAACCATACGGCGTGGGAATTCTGTTCGACAATGTGGCATTGAAGAATGGCGACGTGTTGTCGTTGCATGTTGAAATTCAGGCCATCGCTCCACCGCAAAACGCCGGCCTGAACCCTATCACCGATATCCCGTACTCTCCCGGAGGCGCTAAGGTAAACGCAAACCAAGGCGTTGTCGAACCGCTCAGTCCGAAAAGCCAGGGCCCTACCGGTCTGTTCGGTGTGAGTCTGGGGGTCGAGACGGCCAATCGAACGCACATCTCGATTTTGAGTTCCACAAATGGCAACATCCATCTCGAAAAATGGTCGCAAGTAGTTTTTCGCGTGGTGAATCCCTAAGCAGATATTTGCAGATTGTTCACGGCACCCTTGCGAGTTTCAGTCGTGCTTGGACCAAACACCGCGGCCGTGCGGTCGGAGCTTGCCTAATCAAGTTTCCCCTGGGAACCGGCTTGACTCACTAATTGCGGACTGATTACCCACTGGTACTCTCCGGCAATTTGACCCTCCGCCACCCAATCGTCGGAATTGTCTTCCAGTCTCCGGACACGAAGCTCATACACGTCGTCGATAGCGAATCGTGCCAAAGCTATGTAGGCTACGAAGCGTGAATCCGGCGACCACCAGAGAGGGCTGTACACGTCTCTGCGATGGAGCAGTTTCCTCTTGTCTTGTCCGTCGGGACGGATTTCGTAGAACGTATTACCGTCACGGAACGCGATCCAGTTTCCGTCGGGCGACCACGTTGGATCCTTTCCCCCAGGAGCAAGGAGAGTTGAGGACTTGTCGCCTCCGACCTCATAGATCCGCACGCCATCGCCCGCTTCGTAGACAATATTTTTATCGTCGGACGACCAGCATTGCGATATCTGCTCTTTAACACTTGGGGCGACAGTCTGGTCAACGCCCGAACCCAAATTCAAGATTTCTAATTTCAATTCGGGGGAACCTCGGTGGATACCCACGGCTAATCTTGATTTGTCATAGGACCAGCAGAGCGACTGAACGGGGCTCACCATAGCACCGGCATATGTGAGTGGTAATTTCCGCGAATCGCTCCCATCCGTCCGAAGAAGTTCAAGAGAATCTGATGCACTTGCGCGGAGGCGGCTGACTATGATCTCCGTGCCGTCGCGAGAGATAGTTCCTGTCATTATCGCTGGTCCGGTTGATATGGGAATCTGAACCAGCGTGCGTTTGTCAAACAAGGCGACGTGGAGCCCGAATCCGAATGAAGCCAAAGTTAGCCCTGTCTGCTTTTGCAATCGGATCAGTTCTGCCCGCACGGACTCTTTAGTCTGTGGCACTGCAAGCACCGGCAGCGATATGACCAAGAGCAAGCAAAACGCTGCCGCTTTCTTCATGTCGACCTCACACTGCCTCGATGGGCAGCAGTTTACATGGAACGCCGCAGCCGCGAGAGGAGTGTTGGGACACTTTTAGAAGTGCCACAGCGATCCGTTAGGGTCGTGAGCTCTCCCGGGGGGGGGTAGGATTCGCGGCCTTCGTCAAAATCGGAAAGTCAAAACTCGAACGTTTTCTGTACAAATCACAGAAAAAGTTCGGCAGCCTCGCGAGTTTCAATCAGGATTGGGCTGGACACTGGTGCCGCGCCGAAGGTCTGCCACCGCCTACTAAGGGAGTGGGATAGCTTCGCCATTTTCGATTTTGAAAGTAATGGAGTCGGCGCGGCGTGCCGTGCCATCGGCATTTTCCACGACAACATTTTCAGTTGCCTCAAGCGTCCCGTTCTTCACGTTATAGACGACCTTGTCAGCTTGGAGTGTGAACAGATTGTAGGCGACAAAAACGGGAACATGGGGAATCTTGCGACCCCAGTAGGTGAATCCTCCGTCGTCTCGCTTCCATCCCCCATAACGGACGGAAAGCTGAAATGGAGTGTTGTCGTCTGACGGAATCGAAAATAACTCCGTCCCCCCGCAAGCCTGCTCCCATTCATCTGCAGTGGGGATGTGGCCTGCCAGAAATGCTGGCTCACAAGATATCTGTGCGTCAAAAGAAACGTTCAACGTGACCTTCGTGGGAGACGCGACGCGAAATAGAGGGCGCCGATACTTCTCCGTGATCCGCGGGCCCTTTTGCAGCGACGAAGGGATGGATGGATTTAGTGGGTTCAATATATAGACAGTGTTCATGGTATAGAGACCAACTGGAAGGACGGCTTCGTAGAAACCTCTCTCATCGGTGCTCACAGTCTTGCTTATCTTGTCGCCCTGAAAAGTTACCTCGGCCTCGGAAGCTGGCACTCCGTTGTAATTTTGGATCGCACCGTCGATGTGGACAGTCTTTAGCGGAGGTACAGGCGAGGCAAATTGACCGAACAAAGTGGCACAAGAAAGGAAAGCGACAAGCATCGTGATGAAGGTAAGCTTAAGGCTTGACACCGGTGTCGCACCCCCTTCGCTGAAGCATTTTACTTCATATTTTTAGTCCTTGCTGCCAGACAAGATCCAACGGATCGTTATGTCGATGGCGGATGAGAGTATGCTTTAGATATTGGATTGAGCGGATTGGAGACATTTATGAAGATAGAAATCGTGCACTGCCCGACTTGAGAGAACAACAAGGTCCAGGTCGCGAGTCTCGTGGCCCTGATCAAGAAGCGACTGGGTATTGAACCTGTGCTGACGCCTGGCAAGACGGGTCAGTTCGAGGTAATCGCGGATGGTAAAAGAGTGGTCGAGCGAGGTGGGAACTGGTTCACACGGAAGCTTGGCGCGGGGTATCCCGATCTCGATAGCGTGGTGGAGGAACTCGAGAAGAGGCGTGCGGGCGCGGATCGATGATGGGGAGCGTTTGTTTTCTGCGTCGGTACGCCGCGGATGTGACTGCAATTCAAAAGCGCCGGCAAGATGCCGGCGGTACGAAAAGCAAAGAGTTACGGCAACTGCAAGAAAGTCAAAAGCCTCACCTCTAAAGAGGTGAGCTACATTAAACGCACGGCAACAGCAGGTCCCTCGTCGGCAAAAAGCGCCTCGCTCGGGATGACAACGTTAAATTCAGAAAACAAGTCGAAACCAAAAGAAACGGCAGGATGCCGGGCTGAAGGCCCCGCCGCTACATTTACACCTAAAGGCAGGGGCTGCTTCGGATCTCCGGTCACGCGAGCGTGCGAGTGTGGATTCCGATAAAGGCGCCGGCAAGATGCCGGCGGTACGAAAAGCAAAGAAACAGCGGGTCCCCGCCACGGCGGGCAGGCCTCGTCGGCAAAAAACGCCTCGCTCGGGATGACGCGTTAAATTCATAAACAAATCAAACCCGAACCTGTTCTTCTGCGTCGATTCGCCGCGCGGATGTGACTGCAATCAAAAGCGCCGGCAAGATGCCCTTCGACTTCGCTCAGGACAAGCCGGCGGTACGAAAAACAAAGAGTTACGGCAACCAGAAGAGAAAACTCGAAAACCTCACCCCTAAAGAGGTGAGCTACATTAAAGCACGGCCGTTCCGAAGGCCTTGGAAACAGCTTTGCTAGCAACATTCCCGTTTCGGGAGCGAGTTTGAGATAAAGGATCCTCGGCCACCCGTTAAGTAAAATCTCCCAAATAACCGGATCTCCGAATAATTTCTTTCATGTTGTGCAATTCAGCACAGATTTTCTTTGGCTTAGGCTGTATTTTGTTTTGCGTTCGGCAACGGGACGGCTGTTCCTATGAACGATTGGGCCAAAGTTCTGCAGCACACGAAACTTCGCGTCAATCCCCACAGCTTCGCAACCTGGTTTCGACCGACCCGGATGAAAGGGACGGATCACAGGCGATTGTTGGTGCGCGTACCCACGGTCCTGTTCAAGAAGAAACTCACGGAAACCTACGGCGAACTTTTGCAAGCTGTGCTGCAAGAAGTTGGAATGCCTGACGTTCAGTTGGAATACCTCTGTGCGGAGCCGGAGCTTACGGCAGCGGCCTGCACGCTAAAGCCGTCGGAAGCGCACGAAGAGTTGAAGCACATCATCCATGCGGAAAAGAAATGCGGGACGATCGAGGCGATTCAGAAACGCGTGGGGGAGCATTTCGGTGTTTTCCCTCCTGACCTGAAATTGAGGGGCGGCTCGAAGGCTCTTGTGTTTTCCAGGCAGGTGGCAATGTATCTGGTAAAAGAGCTGACTTCGGCGTCTCTTTGCAAGATTGGACGAGAGTTCGGCGGCAAACATCACACCACGGTTTTGACGTCGATCAAAAAAATCGAAGCTCGCCGCTGCGCAGACGTGCAGCTAAACCAAACAATCGGCAAGCTGGCCGATTCGTTGCGGTAGCAGATTCTTCCGCGAAGGGATTAGACCTTTTTAGTATGTTGGGGCAAGGGGCGCGAGCTGGTTGTGCTCGGGCGTTTGCGCTCGGAGGGATCCCAATCGTCGGAGGGGAAAGTTATGCGCCAGAATTGCGGGGACGGCTCGATAAATTCCAGGCCTACTTCGATCTTGCCGGATTCCTTCTGGCCGATAAATGTCACGGTGCAAGGCAGTTCCTCCACCGTCTTGGGGTTGATGATTGCGACTTCCTGGCCTTTCACGACTTTTTCAGCGAGGCGCACCATGCAGCCGTGGGCGTTCACCGAAGCCGTGCGCGTTTCTTCGTTGAACGAGTGGCTGCCGTTTTTTCCGCGGATGATTACGGGCATGGTGATGTAAACGCGATGGGAGCGCCGGCGCTCCGCGCTGTTCTCGGCAGGGGTGGGATGCACGGAGACTTTTAAATCGCGCATGAACAGTCCCCATTCATAAAATTCACATTCATAAGAAAAGTTGGGCGTCGTAGCATTTGTCCCCTAAGCAATTATTCTTTGCCTGCCTGACTTAACGTTGCTACAAGCATATGCTGGTAATCCGCTCTCAACCGTTCCTTTTGGCACAGTTTCGTAGTCGATACTAGGGCTGCTGTTAAGCTTAAACGAAACAATGTTTTTTCCTATTTGGCGGCTTTACGCGAGCGCTTGCGCGCTGGACGCGCGGCTGCGGCTTGCGCGCTCAACGCTTCTCGCGCTGCTGAAAGAATCTTCGCGTCCAGCTCCTCGGTAGTTCCCTCTCCATTTTCGCGCGCTTCGGCGACTGCAGCGGCGGTGCGTTCCGCGGTTTGCTCCACCACAGCATTTAAAACACGCTCGGAGATACGTTCTGACAATGATTTAACGATTTCCTGCACAGACTCTTGAAGCTTCGACTCGAGGAGCTGGCGCAACAGCGCGACTTCTTCGCGCATGGCCGCTTCCACGTTCGATCGGACGATTTGGCGCGCGGCCTCAAGCTCCGGATCATTTGTCGGCGTGGGCGTCGGCGTGGGCGTCGACGTGTGCGCCGGAGCAGAAGCCGGGTAGTCAAGAGTTGCGGAAGCGTTTGATGGTGAGGACGCCGGCGCGGTTGCGGCCAAAAATGCTTCGGCGGTCGCGGCCATGTTAGCTACCGCTTCGGATTCTTGAGCGAGATGTCCCGAGGCGATGAGCACAGGGATGGGCTCGCCTTCTTCCGGATACACCGGGATGATCAATTCTTCGTCGTCCGGGTGCGGGAACCAATCTTTGGGCGGCGATTTAATGTCCCAAACATTCCCAGGAACTTCAAATTCCAGGGCGATATGGAAAACTTCGCGATAGGTGCGGGGCCGTTGGACCCACACAACTCGAGCGGGGAATAAGCGCGAGCCCGATCCGCGCTGGCGGGCGCCGATTTCGATAGTGATAGTGGAACCCTTGGGGACGTAATGCTTCGACTCGTACTTGCAGCCGTTGCAGTTGACGGTAACGGTGGAGGTGAATTCCTCGAATTTTTGGCCCAGCGCGTCCACACCCCGTATGGTGATCGGCACGGCGTGAATCACTCGTGTACTGCGACGATTTTCCGCACCACGTTCATCGGTGGGTGCTAAAGACGCGGACAAGCTGGCCTCCGAAGCTAGAGATTTAAGATTAGCATCGTGTTTCGGCGGAAATCGATGCGTCGTGAGGTAAGGTGCGAAAGGGTAAAGGAGAGCGCCGAAAATGCGCTTCGTAACGTCGGAGGCCGTTCAGGATTTTTTACTTTTTTGGACAGCACAATTCTGGATGGCGACACAATTCTTTATAGCAACACTGGGGTCGTTGTAAGATGGGCCGAACAAAATTTTGCGGTAGGGGGATTCGATGGTTGGTCGTGGCGAAGTGACACGAGGAACGAAGCTGGCGCTGTGGGTGTCTTTGGTTGTCATTTTACTTGCGGCGGGATGCGGAGAGAGCAAGCCGCCGGATACGCGCGCTGCGGATGAAAAGGCGATCCGAGATTTGGATGCGCAGTGGTCAAAAGCGGCTGCGGCGAGAGACGTGGACGGAACGGTGTCGTATTACAGCGACGACGCTTCGTTGCTTGCTCCGAACGCTCCGATCGCGAGCGATAGGCAATCGATTCACGCGTCGTGGGCTTCGCTGCTGGGGCCGGATACTTCTTTGTCGTGGCAAGCAACGAAAGTGGAGGTTGCGCGTTCGAGCGATCTGGCCTACCTGGTGGGGACGTATCAATTGACCACGAAAGACGCGCAGGGCAAGCCGGTTTCGGACAATGGCAAGTTTGTGGAGGTTTGGAAAAAGCAGGCGGACAACAAGTGGAAAGTGGCGGCCGACATTTTCAACTCCGACTTGCCGGTGGTGCAGCCGCGTCCTCCTGCAGCAAAACCGCGTCCGGTGGAGAGAAAGAAACCGACGCATCATCCGGCGAGAAAAAAGAAGCATCGAAGATCGCAGACCAGCGAGAACTAGCGAAGTGCTTACTTGCGGATGTGTTTCAGGATTTCGCGGGCGGCGTTGTGACCGGAAGCGCCGGTGACGCCGTTGCCGGGGTGCGTGCCGTTTCCGCAGAGGAAAAGGCCGGCGACCGGCGTGGCGTAGCGCGCCCAACCCAGCAGCGGGCGCATAGTGAAAATCTGATCGAGAGCTAGTTCTCCGTGGAACGGGTGGCCGCCGGTTAAACCGTAGATGGTTTCCAAATCTTTGGGCGTGATGGTTTGTACCGCCAGGATTTTCTGCGGGAGATCGGGAGCGTAGGCGGAAAGAGTTTTTAATACCGTGTCGCGCAACGGGTCGCGCTGCTGGGTCCAATCGCCTTGCTTCAATTTGTAGGGCGCGAATTGCATGTAGATGGACATCACATGCTTGCCTGCGGGCGCCAGCGACGAATCCAGAATCGACGGGATAGAAATATCGAGATAGGGCGCGCGCGAAAATTCGCCGTACTTGGAATCGTCGAAGGCGCGTTCGAGGTAATCGATGCCGGGGCCGATGTGAATTCGTCCGGCCAGCGCAGAATTTGCGTCGGAAGAATTCTTCAGCGCAGCGAACGTGGGTAACGCGTCGAGCGCGACATTTATTTTCGCAGCAGTGCCGTTACAGCGATAATTCTGCATCTTCACTACAAAACTTGGCGGCAGGTGGACCGGATCGAGCAGGCCGAGGAAGGTGCGGCGCGGGTCGGCCCCGGAAATTACTGCCTTCGCGGCGATCTCTTCGCCATTTGCGAGCGCAACGCCGGTGACGCGGCCGTGCTTCACCAGAATTTGTTTTACTTCCGCACCGGTGCGAATTTCGGCGCCCGCTTCTTTCGCAGCCGCAGCCATAGCGGCGGTGAGCGCGCCCATTCCACCGCGCGGCACCGCCGAATTGCCGACAGGATACGGGTCGGCGCCAGCGCGCAACAGCAATAGCGCCGTGGAGCCGGCAGACCAGGGGCCCATCTGCGCGCCGAAAATTCCTCGCGCTGCGATTGCTGCGCGCAGCACGTCCGTTTCGAAAAATTCAGCGACGAAATCGGCGGCGGCCATGGGGCCCCAGCGAATCATCCGCATCATTTCTTTTTTGCCGAGGCCGCGGACTCTGCGTCCAACTTTCAACAGCTTCCAAATGTCTTCTTTCGAAGGCTTTTCGATTACCGGCGGCGTGAGCAACAGAAGTTGCTCGATAATTTCTCCCACCCGCGAAAGGCTTGCTGCAAATTCGGAATAGCTGGCGGCATCTTTGGCGGAAAACTTTTGAATATCCGCGACCGATCGCTGGGTGTCGGTGTAGAGCGTGAGCGCGCGGCCTTCCAATGTGGGAGCGAAAATGCGCACGGGCGGATCGAGTTTTTCGAGGCCGTGGCGCGCGAGCTGCATGTCTTTCAAAATTGCGCCGAGCGGCGGGCCTCCCGCGTGGGCTACGGTGGAACAGCGAAACCCAGGATGAAATTCTTCGGTGACTGCGGCGCCGCCAACTATGTCGCGGCGTTCCAACACAAGCGGCTTTAAACCTTTTTTCGCGAGATAAAATGCGGTGACCAGCGCGTTGTGGCCGCCGCCGAGAATCACGATTTCGCGTTGCGCGGCCACGTTCAGTTCTTCCCCTTGCCGGTATCTTTCAGGATTTCGAGCGCGGCGAGGCGTCCGGGTGCGCCCATGATTCCGCCGCCAGGATGGGTGGCCGAGCCGCACATGTACAATTTTTTAATGGGCGTGCGATACCGCGCCCAGCCTGCCGCCGGCCGCAAAAAGAAAAGTTGTTCGAGCGAAAGTTCACCCTGAAAAATATTTCCTTCGGTCAAACCGGTTTGGCGCTCGATATCCAGCGGCGTGATGAACTGTTTGCCGATGATGATGTTCTTTATATTTGGCGCGTACTCGGCGATGGTGTCGATCACGGTGTTGCCGAAGGCTTCGCGTTGCTCGTCCCAATTTCCGCTGCTCAATTTGTACGGCGCGTACTGCACGAAGCAGGAAAGAATGTGTTTTC
>Ga0209008_1000328_pt1 | contig 18149 bp, 6 predicted proteins | sample JacPin_JW_Ref_O3_FD_187963 | JGI IMG/M metagenome (GOLD analysis project Ga0209008, IMG submission 187963) | Forest soil microbial communities from Algoma, Ontario, Canada - Jack Pine, Ontario site 1_JW_Ref_O3 (SPAdes) (version 2) | ecosystem: Environmental > Terrestrial > Soil > Boreal...
GAACTTCATTCTCTCATCCATCACCGAACACTCCTTCCAAGGCATCGCTCCCTCCCCTCTACGAGGAGAAAGTGTCACCTATGTGTCCGGTACGATGTGTTACCTATGTCTCAGGCCGCTCAAGCAAGCTGGCAGTCTCTTCTCCGCGTAAGCCCAAACCTCGCAAAGCCGTTTCGGACAAGGGTTTGAAACACATGAACCAAGTTCGCGACAGCTTTTTCCGAAGCTCCGCGCAATGATGATTTAATATGGGACTCCTTGACATCAAACGCCTTGTGACGCAGGGGTGACGGAGCGGCAGAAAGGACGACGGTGAACGGTCTCATTATTAGAAGCCCTTATGTCGACTGGATTCTCGCCGGCACCAAGACCTGGTCAATCCGTTGGTCCCCCCTGACCAAGCTGCGTCAAACGCGCGCCCGAGACGGGTTTCGAAGCCTGGATTGCCTCCCGCTGCAACGTTTGTGACGCGCAGTGACGCGGGGATCGGCGCGAACGAGCTAGCACTTGTACCTCCGACCGTCCAAGGTGGAAACAGTCCTTATCTGAACTCTTATTTTCCTACATCCATATTCTCTTATTAGGCTCAATCGGGCTTATTACAACCATCCAAGGAGGCATGCTGGAAATGTCACCGAGCGATGCAACAGCCGCGGCTTTCTTTTCGTGGATGGGTGATGCTGGCGGAAATGCCGCAATGCTATGCCCGCTACAGCCCTCCATCAATATCGCGGCCTTATCCCCACCGGTGTTGGAGAGCAGATCGAGCAATGCCTGCCGGCCTTTGTCGCTGACGTGAGTCGTTTGACTTAGGTCAAAGATCGCCCTTCGTGGAGGTCGAATCCCAAGCCACGCCTTCTTCAGAAAATTAAACGAGAACAATTCGAGCCGCCCGACAAGTTCGATCGTGAATGGCGGGCTGAACAATAGCGAGACGTTCGTTTCCAGACCGTCTTGGAGATAGCCTTTCAGGAGCCGAACGATTTTGACGGAGGCCTGCTTTTCAGAGCCCACGGGGTTAGCAATTGTAAACTCGGATTTGCAACTGACACACCTGAATTCTGTTTCGTCCAAGGATTGTACAGGCGCCCAACCGTTGCATCCAAAAAGTGGACACGAACTCCGTAGTTTAACGTCAAATATCGCGTTAACCTCGTCGATTGCTTCTCTCTCCGAATCTCCTTTACTTAGAACAAGCGAACCCATTCTAATGAGCTGGAGAACTGCTCTTGGTTTCACGGCGGGGTGATACATTTTTAGTACCGCTCCAGTTGCGTAAGCGCGATGCCAACAGGCCACGAGCGTCCCTACCCCACCGCTGTCGATATACGGCATATCGCCAAGATTCAGCAATAGTTTTTTTTCACCGGAGTCTACGAGTCTCTGAATCGTCTCGCGTAGAATGCTTTGAGGTTCGCCCAAAGTTAATGACCCAGTTATGTCGAGTATGTTGACTCCAGCGACTTGTCGAACGCTGATCCGCACTTGTATCTCCCACGTTCACGGCACATCAACCTGAAAGTTTCCTATTTCTGGGACACGGCCGTATCCACACGCCGAAGCATCTCTGAGTCGCCCCGGCGACTACTACAGCCTAGCCCCACGTTGAGCTATTCTGGCGGTCGAACGCATTAACTGTAATCACGACAATGGTCACGTCGTCTGCATAGTCTTCATCGCGGGGATGCACACGCCAATCGTCCAGGATGGCCTCTCCAATGGCCTTCGAAGCTCGTCCAGCGTTGTCCTCTATGATTTTCGTAAATCGGTGACCGTATTCATTACCATCCAGCCTATGTGCTTCTGTCAAACCATCTGTAAGCAACACGAGAATATCCCCGGGCGTGATCTCCGCAGCATATTCCTCATAAACGCTCGCTTCCGCCTCCAGTTCGAAGGGATCGTGAAGCAGATCTCCGAACAGCGGCAGGATGTCGCACTTGCCACGACGAGCGGAGTAAAGGATTGGATCAGGGTGGCCCGCGTTAGCGATGTGAAGAATTCCTTGCCCAGGGTTTAGGTTGACGCACTGCATGGAGATCCTTTCAAAATATTGATTCGCGCCGATCGCTGAATTCAGTTTTGAAAGGATATCTCCTACGTGAATCGTCGACGATTCCTGAACCAGTTGATGTAATAAATTGCCAAGAAATCGCGCGACGAATGCACTTTTGAGGCCGGCACCGGGTGCATCGCCTATACCTATAACCAGCTGTTCGCCAACGGGAATAACCTCAAAGAAGTCTGCTGACACTTCGGTCCTAGGTAGAGCGCCAATATATACGTCGAGACCTGGAATCGTCCGGATTTCAGGTGCAATGAGGCGAGTGCGGAACGAAGCTGGACCGGGCCGATAAGGCCGCAATGCTCTGGCTGCATCGTCGATAATGTCGCCGCCCACTATTTTTCGTAGTTTTTCGACGATACCTACGCAGCGCTCAACCGAGGCCGGGTCACCTGCCTCGAGAAACGAACGGGTCAATAGCTCGACATCTTCGAGAACCGCATATCCAAACCGCCGTACTTTTTCCGCTAGGAATTCAGTGTTAATCACCTCAATCAATCTGCCATGATCGCCGGACTGGAACAAATGGTAAGCCAGTGAGGCCCAGCGGTAATCGAATGTTCGACTTTCGTCACCCTGCAGCCAGTCTCCCATTTTGCGATGAGACTCGCGCAATTCGTCTTCGTAGAGTAATTTGCGCGTGACGAACTCATGAAACCACGCGTGGTAGAAGGAATACGCACCATTCATCTCGAGAAGGAATGACCTGACCGGCAGAATTCCGTCCTCATAAGTCTCTCGCTGCGTCGCACCAATGATTTGATGGAGCTCTCGCAGAGACAGTGGTTTGCGTGTCACCGCGAGCAAACCAATCACCTCTCGGAATTTCTCGTTCTTGGCCTCCCGGAGATGTGTGGTCGCTCGGCGAAAGAATCCCTCTAGAGTCGACGGCAAGTCGTGGAGGTTGAAATTCGCATTACTTTGGAGCTCGTCCACCACGGCGCGCAGATAGAGTGGGTTTCCTTGTGAAACTTCGGCGATACGCTCCAACTCGGCTTCGGTAATCTGCGGCGCGCGTGCCCGCAGAATTTCCCGCATCTCGGAAAGTTCGAGTGGACCAAGATCATAGATTTCGTAGGGGAGCCCCGAAATGTAATCTTCAAGGCGATCCATGAGTTCGCCTGGGCGCAGGGTAACCACCATGTACGCACCTTTAGGAAGGCCCTCGGTAATTAAATAGGGAATGTCTTCCATTCCTCGCCCGGGCAATTCGTCGAGGCCGTCGATTGCAACTACGACCGGGCTTTTCCGTGAAGCCACGGCCAAAAGCTCTTCCCAAAGCTTCATCAGGTCTGGAATTGACTCCGGAACCGTAACACGACGGTCGGTACGTGGAACTAACTGAGACACGAGCGATCGCAATATCAGGCGCGGATCAGCGCGCCCTCCGGTACGATTTATCAGGTGGCGAATAAGTCCATTCTTCTGAACTAGCTGGCAAAGGAAGGCCGTCTTACCCTGCCCTGGCCCGCCACGCACGATGAAATACCCGCAGGGTCGTTTGGCAACAAACTCTTCCAGCGCCTTTCGTACGTAGATCCTGCCAACAAACGTCCGCGTGTGCTCTTCAATGATTTTGTCCTGAACAGCGAAGTCAGGGCTCGAACTGTCTTCGCCAGAAGGAGCTACACGCGGAGTGAAATCTTTTTGGCCCGCCCCGAGGCCAGTTAGGAGCGATCGGAACCGGTCTATCACGTGCGTATATTCGGAGCCCGGCCGAACGTCCAGAGGTTTCTGGCCGATGCGCACGCCTCGATAGGTCAAACTGCTCAAGACTTCTTTGTGCGACTCGCAGGCCTCCAGCAGGAACAAGTCCTCGGCGCCGCCTCGATTAGCGAAAACCGAGAGAGGATAGAGCAATAGTTGCTGCGAGCGATCGGCTTCTGAGACTAGGAATGCCGTCATTTCGTATTCGAGATGCTCCCGAACTGGCGAACAAAGTTGCAGATTCAAATCACGCGCCACGCGCAGACGCTCGTTTGGACCCATCAGCACAAATGCGTCTTTGACTACGTCCGGCCTCGGACCTCTTATTGGGACGTAGAGCGTGTATCTTTCCAGAAAAGCGAGCTTGGCCAGCACAGTGTCGAGTAGCACTCGATGCTCCTCGAGTTTCTGCTCGATGTTCTCCGTCGATCGCGTCTCTCGGGGATGCGCCCAGTTGTTTCGGATTGCAACCAGCTTCGAATCAAAGATTTCCGCTTCGAACGTAAGGGTCTCGCTGCCTGGACGAAAGTAAAATTGGGCCATCTCCGGCATGAAAGCTTTAATTGCTCCGTTCCTCTGCAGCGAGGTGATTTGACGAACAAGCTCGATCCAATGCCCTAGTGCTAGATTTTTTTTCAGCCGGGCCAGTAGAATTCGGTTGAGATCCGCATTAGGGAAACCGGCCAAAAAATAATCGCTGATCTGAACCATCGCGCAGTAGCGGACGAGGGTTTCGTAACAATCGAGCATGCGCTGGTAGCTGGAGGCATAATCAGGCTCGGTTTCAATCAGGCGATGCATGAAAGCGACTGGAAAAGGTAGTTCGGCCGATATGGATGCTCTGTTCATTTCTGGCGCTGCCGGAATTTACTCCAGAACACGAGTAGAAGGCGATGTTTGTTTTTCACAGGGTCGAATGTATTCCACAATTCGCGTTAGCTCGCGGCCACGTCCTTCGAGCGACGATGCTAACGCGTCGAGGCACTGCCGAGAAGAAACGAGATAGCCCAATGCGCGGAGCGGCCGAGCTCCCCAAATAGTTATGCAGCTTAATTCCCCCGATTGTCCTTGTTCCATAGGTCAATGATCGCGCGCAACAAAAAGGAACATGCTATGGCCGCCACAAATGCGATGAAGTGCCAGGGTGGTTTAGGTTCCCATTCACGTAGACCTGGAGTGAGACTCTCTAGGACGGCCCAAACGCTTATGGCGATCACGGCGAATTCCAGTACTTCTACTTTTTCCTGAACGCCGCGGATAGCCCCGAGGTGCTCCGTCATTAGTTTCGCTGTTTCCTTGGCTTCGATGTCGCCAACTGCACGGCGCGTATCTTCCAGGACATTACGGACGTCGAGACCTTGCTGAGAGATATGATAGTAACGATGCAGCACGTCTCGACTGCTAACCTGAGTGAAGTACCCCCTGAGCGCAAACTCGAGCAGACACTGTCGCAATTCATCGTGGTCGCTTGGTTTCGACCCAGTCCGGGCGAAGGCTGCACGATCAGCGTCGTGGATAATGCCCTGCAGTGCCAAACGTTGGTGAGACGCCAGCAAATAGGGAATGAAATATTTCATGAACGCCCGGCCCATCCGCGCGGAATTGAATGGATGTTCGGGAGGCTCTTGATCTGCGACGATGTGCGCCGCTCCAAGCAAGCCAACCGCCGCCCACTGTTTTCGATTCAGGGCACAATTGGGGATTCCCACGATACTTCGCGGCGAACCCGCGTGCCCGGGCTCTTCCACCTGTGCAAGTTTCGACAGAAAGACAGCGAGGATGGAGACAACGTCAGGAACCTCAAAATCTACCTCCGCACCGAATTGCACCGAGCTATAAACGGAGAGCTGCTCTTGCGCTAACTCAACTGAGTCTTCGAAAAAACCCTGCGCGCCCTCGGCCTCCTCTCTAGCGCCGCTTCTGAGGTGTCTTTCCCTCGAAAACCTCTTTATGGGTTGTAGGAGCTTCGCTACCAGTTCACCCAGAGTGAACGCATCATCCCTCCGGCCAAGGAATTGATCTATCAGTGAGATATGGGCGTGCTCCTCGATTGGTGTGATCCGGCTTTGCTGCGTGACGCGCACGCGGCTGGCGACCTGCTTTCGAAGCTGTGAGAGGCCATAGTTCAGTCCCAGTATCTCGTCACATGTCAATCCATCATGTCGCGGCGACAAGGCAAGCGAGAAGATCCCGACGCCCACACGAAATAAAAACAGTTCAGCACGAATTTTGGGCACAAGACGCAAAGGGATGTTCTCGCCACCGGACATCTCGACTTCCAATTTGTTAAAGAATGCATTGCTGACCTGTTCGGCGAGTTGGAAATAGCCGCACTCTCCTTCTTGGAAGCCTCGGAACAGATAGTCTCGCACGTGCACCAGGAGTTCTTCGAGGTAGAGATCGTGGGGTTGGGCGGGTTCCCAGATATTCAGCAGCTTTCCACCCCGTCCCGCAATCGAAACTCGTTTAAGCTCCTCGCCTGCCTCGCGCACCCTGTCTCTTTGAAAGAAAAAAGGGCAAAGGAATCGGGTCTGAAGTTCCTTCGGCGTTGGGAGCGAAGAATCGAGAGGATTCATAAAACACGCCCGATCGAACAGGCGACTAAGATTGCTTTCCAAATCATTTGAATCACCAAACTGCGCCGCGGGCAAAAAATATGCTCGCGACTCACCTTTTTGATTGCGCATTATAACAACAAGGGAACTCTCTTCAAGGAAATGTGGCGGACTCTTTTGATTACATCGCTAGAGCGTGGTCTTTCTGTGGTGCCTTGAGGGTCAAGAAGCGCCTTGTTTCTTCAGGTGTCCGGACTTCGGCCGGCCGCGCCATAATCGCAACGTAAGCCTTGTCATCTCTTCGCTAGGTGGCCACTTCCAAACATCCTGGGCGGAGCAAACCGATGAACCGGCAGCTCCGTGCTAGACGTGACTCGTCGAGGTTCCAATATATCTGTCCGCCCGATCCCGAGTAGCCCGATCGAGCTAGCCGTTCGATCGGAACCCGAGTGATCTGGCCGTGATTGCGAACGGAATGCGTCGCGCGCTCCTCCTTTTAGCCGCGGCCGCCATTGCCAAAGTCTGGCAGCGATCACGAGGAGCGCTTGTGGGGTTTAGCTTTGCGCTGCGGTTCAACGGGCTTGGCTTTTTGACGGGGCTGCTCACGAGTCGGCTCTGCGCCTTCATATTCCATCGCGCCGATGAATCCGGTGCCTTGCGCGAAAAAGGCGTTGATCAGCTCTGCCGATGAGTCATCGGAAACCATCCGATTGATTTCATCTTCAAGCGCGGCGAACGTGACGCCGAGCAGCAATTTATATCTGGTCATGGCAACTCCTTTTGCGGATTCTCGGCTCAATGCCGCTCTGAGCGCGACCGACCGGTACGCTAATCGCCAGCTTCCATAGAGACGCCGGCTTCAATGGGCCTATGGTGATTGGCCGCCGGCTTCTCGCAGCACTCTTCGACTGCTTCGTAACGGCAGAACAAATACGCGCGCACCACTTCTCCAACTTCTTCGGGGAAGCAGACGGTGAATGGACGGACAGAACGGTCACGACAGAACGGGCGTAGGCCAGTCTCGATTGTGCCGCAATACAGCTTGGGCCATTGCTCGCTTGCGAAACACGTGACGCGCCTCTCTCCGCAACCGCAGTCGTCGTCATCGGGATGGTTCGTGACTTTGACGACATGCGACGCGCAAACCTTTTTGTCGGGACACGGGCAAGCTTCGATTTCAGGGCAGCAACGGTCGTTCATCTCCTCTGTTTCGAACAAGATTGCGATCTTGGTGACGCGAACCTCGGGATCACAGGGAAGGAACGGGAAGAGCTTGCGGCTCAGACGGACAGTCAGCTCCCGAGCCGATTTGTGATTCTTGCACGAGCGGCGGAATAGTTCCCAGGCGTCGGGAAACTCGTGACGAACGTCCAGGAACGCCCAGCCGTCGCCAGGCAGCTTGCAGCGCGCGGCTTCTTTGGCTGCCTGACGGAGAACTGCACCGCCCTCACGCGAGGTGTAGTTCATTTGAAGGACAACGTCGGTGAGTGTGTGGAAATCCCAATAGTTGTTTTCGACGGGTAGCTCAATTCTCCATCGGCTAATCGCTCCGAGATATTCAAAGGGGAGATATCTATCATCATTGAAATTGACCTGAAACATTCCGGAGTCGCTTTGCCCGGTAGAAGTGGCGATGGCTTCACGAGCGGCATATTGCCGGAAAATTCGAGGATCCTGCGCGCCAGCCTCGTAGCCCTGATCTTTGCGCGGACGGCATCGGCACCGATCAGGCGACTTGGGTTTGCAGCAGCACTTGGGCGACGGGGTGAGGCAAGGATCGACCCTCGTGTGGCTGCTGAGCAGCGTCAACTTACAGTGGAGACCAGTATAGGGGCCGGTCACGCAGAAAAGATTGAGCAAGATATTCTTCATGCGGCGCATGTATTGGCCCGGATAATGGAGGTCGAACATCCACTCCGGGATTTCGATCTCGCACTGGCCTGTCGTAACCAGGCGCAGATACTGCATCGGGAAGTGTAGGCGCAGCGAAAAGTATTCAGTCAATTCATATTCCCGTTTGTTCAGGTCCAGATATTCCTTTTCCATCTGGCTTAAGGCTAGTTCCAGGCGCTCTCCGGCGAGCAATCCTTGGTGAACGTTGTCCCAAGGATCACAAGGCAGGAACTTTCTGTGCGTGTGGCCGCGCTCGAAATTAAATGCTTGCTCGGCTTGCAAGGAGGCGTGCAAAGCGATTTCGTATGCCTTGTAGTAGAGGGCCGCAGTTTCTTTTTGCAGGAAGAGATAGAGCTCGTGGCTAGTGAATTTGTCGCGGAGGAAATCGAGCGCCTCATGTGACTGCTCGATCTGCAACTGCTGATTGTTGATCTCTTGCAGCGCCTGATCGCGGCGGCGCTCCGCCCCCAGAATCTGGAGCTCCATCTGTTCGATTTCAATATCCAAATCTTCAACTTGATGGACCCATTCCTGGAGCCGACGGTCCCATCCCGCTTCCGTGAGGTTTAGTCCCGCGGTGGATCCGTAGATTTCCGCAAAATCATTAGAGATGCGGGCGATGGACTGGAACATCCCGGAGAGCTTGGTGCCAAGAGGCAGCCAAGTTTCTTCGCACGGAAATCCCACGAAAAGGTCGGGAATGAGCTGCATGAACTCCCCAACGGCTTCCGTGACCGTGCTAACCGTTCGTGCGTCGAGCGAGGAGCCCGTGTTGTTTTCATACTGATTTTCGTTGTTAATCAGGCCATTCTGAATGAGCGCAGCGTAGTAGCGCCGATTGGTTTGACTTACCTCCTTGGTGAGGTTCAACGCCTGAACCTGCCAGTCCGCATCGCGCCACTGATTCTTACGCACGCGGAGTGTTAGTTCCATTAACTGGGTCTCATGGAGAGCGCGCATGGAAGCCAGATACTCAGCGTCACCCTTCTCGAACGCGGCGAGCAGCGCGCCGCCGAGTTCGCGAACCTGAGCGACCATCTCTTTGGCCTTTTGGACTCGGAAAAGGAATCGATATGGGCTGTGCGGATGGCACCATTCCGATTCTTCTGAGCAGCATTCCTCTAGCCCGCGCCAATCGCGCCGGCAAGGATCTTCGCCCCAGTAAGGCATGTCGAGGCCGGGCCGGCCGTTACGCAGCCTGCGCGAGTCGACGCAGTGGTGTATCAGCGCCAGTTCGTCATATACGTGACAATACAACGCCATCAGACGCGGATTCAGCGGTGGGAAAAATGGAACGAACGTCGACACAGGCTGCGGTTGGGCCGTCGTCGCCGGGAAGTTCATAAGCGCGCGTGGCCGCGGACCCAGAATTGTCGCGGCAGTATCGAGTAGCAATCGTGTCTGTTGGAAAGCTTCCGGCGAATTGCAGCGCTTTAATGCATGAGACCACTCAATGATTGTTTCCAGGAAGTGCAGAAGGATTGAGCGATTACGCGCGTCAAAATCGGAAATTTGCGTGGAGTCGCAGCAAGATTCCGCGGGACCATCGGAGTTATCGCGGCCCGTGGTCGCAACCGCAGTGGCCGCTGCACGCGGCGCACTCCCTGCTCCAGGCGCCCTCTCCAGAATTGTCACTGGAGGCTGTCCCGTGGGGGGTTGATTGGGAGGAGGTTGAGTCGGTGGAGGCATGGTTACGTCGCCACCGCAGTGCATCCACGTGCAGTTCTGCTGAAGTGGATTAAAGACGAGTTCGAGCCACTTGAGAGCCGCCTCGAATCGGCAGTGCGTGCGCAGCACATCAGAAACGGCTAGTGCAGGCGCAAAAAGCGAACGCGGAAAGAGTGCATCACCCGGATCAACGTAAATGAAGTAAGGGTACACTGGCAATCCCGCTGGGTTCGTGTTCGGCGGCGCGGGAGGATCGACCACCAACGGGAGCACAACAGCTTCGTCGGACGCGAGATCAAATCGGAAACCTGGTTGTTCAGTGCCGTTGTAGCCCTGCGGTTTGACACCGTTGGTCACTTGGAACGTGAGCGAATCCGCTACTCGGCCGAGGTAGCTGAGATCTGGAACGGTGTTCTCGGTGACAACTACGAAGTCTGTCGAACGTCGTGGTTGTTGGAACTGGCCGTTGTGCACGCGGCACCAAGCTAAGCGCACGGCGGGTTCTGGACTCCACGCTAGCAGCGTAGGAAGCTTGTCGGGATCGTGCCAGGTTGTGGATGTCTCCGAAGTTGGGCCGTCCGCAGTTTGGTCGTAAGCGGGATCTTGGGGGTCAGGTTCGATCGCGTACGGGGGAGCCGACACGTCGCCGACGTAGGCGGCCGAATCCACAAGCCAAAAATAATACTCGTCAACAAGACAAGGATGCTCGCAACCACACTCTTTGCAGCATCCCGGGCGAGCGTGAAAATCTGTCGGCCGGAAAGGTTCGGAAGCGGGCGGCACTCCCCCAGCGGCGATGCGATAAAAACGCACGCCCAGGCGAATTGCGGATTCAATCCAGAAGGGCAGCGGATTTTGCGCGGGTTGCGCTGGCGGGATCACGACTACCGCCTGCGGAGCCGAGAGTGCGTTGCGCGATGGTCCCCGTGATGGTTCACTCGGAGTGGGTGCCGGGGTTGGCGTAGGAGTCGGCGGCGGCGGATCGTTTTCTGACGCGAGAGGCGCAAGCCAGGAGGGGCGCGCGTCCCATTCCGGTGTTCCCAACACACCCAGACCTTCGCGGGCTGGATCAAGAAGCTGCAATGCAGAAGGATCTCGCTTCTGGAGAAATACCAAAGCGGGATGCGAGGGTGGCAGCTGGTCTGGCCAATACTCCAAGCCTCCAGGCACGGGCATCGTCAAAGTGCATCGACGAAGCTCAGATTCGAGAAACTGAAATGCTTCAATCTTTTTCGCCTTGCCGAGCTCGTCCCAGTCGATCCAATTCTCTTTGTAAAGCTGACGGCGCTTGCACGCCTCCCAAATTTTGAAAGTCGCAAATTCGCGCTCCCAGAGAAGAATGAATTCCGCAGTGATAGTCCAGGAGGGTTCCAGACCCAGACGCGCGCGGCGAATGAAGCACTGAACCGCCGTGATGGCTTCTTCGATGCGGCTCGCTCTCTCACAGATTCCGGCTTCGACGTCAAGAAGTAACAGCGCACTCAGATCTTTGGGGGATTGAGCCGTGGGTGGCGTTGTCCATGGAAGTGGGACGCGGTTCATGGCGCACAAATACGAGAGCAGAGCTCTACGTGCCCGTTCGCGCAGTCTATCGTTGATTTGTTTAACGTCCTCGTACCGCCGAGGCTCTCCGTTTTCCAGGCAACCGAAATCCACAAAACGAGTTAAGTTCTCATTCCCCGACGGCATTGGGAGCAGAATGGGAGTGGCAGGATCATCACTGGCCCAAAGATCCGGCTCAGCTGTGGTGATATCGGCCGGGGCGAAACAGCGCACGAGACGACGGACCCAATTCTCCGCATGCCACACGCGCACGGCCCAGCGATCATCTTCCAGATCGATCGAGCTCACTGGATAAACCGCTGTGACTTGATTTTGGAAATAGTTCAACACTAGATCCGCGTGGCGCAGATCCACATCCAGGTGCCGCAAGATCTGAAAGGGAATGTTGGGCTGATTCTCTTCCGCCTCTTCAAAAAGTTGCCAGATGTGACGTTCGTGCTCTTCCCGCGTTTGTTTGCGCATGCGAGTGTAGTCAAACAAGCGCTCCCACCAATCGAACATCGCCTGTATCCGCTCGGGCGACGGCTGGACACGATCATCTTGAGCCGCCAAGGGTGGCTCGTAGTTGTCCAATAAAGGAAGGAAATTGAAATTTAGGTTTGCTGCGTGGCGGGTAAACGCGATTGGATTTCTGTAAAACGATACGCCCGCGAACAAGACGCTGTGAGAAAGCAGGTACCCCAGTTCTGATTGTCTGAAGGGCGCATCGGGAATCGCGGAAAGTCCAAGGCGGCGTGCGAACAACAACGCCTTAAAGGCGCGCTGATAAGTTCGGCGGATGTCGCGCAAGGAACTCGAATATTGAAGCTGAAGACTCTTTTGAGCCGTGCTCCCCTGCGGGAACTGCATTCCGAAGTCGAGCGTCTGGTCGGAAGACTCTCGGTAGAGACGCTCCGACGGAAGCGCGACAAAGCGATGGCAACTATCCGCTCCGCGATACTTCACTTGGAAACCCGTTTTCTGCAAACATACTTCATCCGGTCCGGCAAATTTGGTGAGCTCGGCGAATTCAATCTCGATGTGGTAGGCTCCGCGCTTGAGCCCGACGGTAGAACACGCTTCCTCGTGTTCCGCGGGCCAACGGTGGCTCAGAAGTACCCAAGTCTTCTGGCCACGGCTGAGCTTGACGATCCATTTGCGATGTTCCGCACCCTCGAAATTGGGCTCTTCGCCGTCCGGCGTAGGAGCGCCAGCACGAAATTCATATTCGCCCTCTTCGTCTACCAGTAGCGCCCCCGTCCAGCGAGCGGAGAATCCTTCCGCGCCTCCTAGGGTATTTCCGTGGGCGTCGTCGATAGCAAATCCATTGCGAATGCCCACGAAATGAAGTTGCTGCGGTGTAAGAGTGAAGTCCAATGCGGGCAGCAAAGTGACCACCGGACAATTATGCTCGTCAGCCTCGTGATCGAAGGCACTCATGGGGCACCGGAGTTCGCGCCAGGCGACGCTTCCCACACCTGTCGAGAATTCTCCGAAAAGGCCAGTTCCCGAAAGTCCAAGCAACGCGGCGAAAGCGCCCCCACCAGGCTGCGGTTGCCAAGTCAGCGGGGGAAGCTGCCCGTTATCGGATTCCCAGGCTGTCGTGGCTGCGTTTCCATCGGCGAACAAATTTTGCAGAAGGAACCACGCCTCGCGAACGCATGTCGTCTCCTCCTCTCTCGTGACCGCCGCAACGTGATGAGCCAGGTGTTCCGCGATGAGGTGACAGCGTTTGTGGGTAAGTGCAAAATGCCGCTGAAAATGCTTCCAACGCTTTTCCTCGTGCGGTTCCTGAATCAAGAATTTCTCCGCGGCTTGGAAATTTCCGAAAAAACATGCAAACGGTGCGAGGTCGGCTTTAGGCGCAAAGTAGAGATTCTGAACAGCGGCAATCTCAGGAGGGGCGAGCTGGCGCAGATGAACAAGCTTTTCAATCACCGAGCTGTCTCGGAGAGGGACTTGGGTCCACAGCTTTGAGGCGCCCGCGTCGTATCGGAACGGGCCATCGGGTGGAGTGTTCCACATAGCCGCATTGCCACCCGGCAGGTCCACGCGATATTGGCGTTCAAGTGTCGTCACGGGCGTCCCGTTTGTCTCAAGGATCCCGGGGAAGAAGTGTTGTCCGAGGGAGAGTAAGGGATCGCTGCCGCCTGCCGGCACCGCGTATCCAAATTCGTGGCGGAGCGCCGCTTCGATGCGGTTCCAGCTCCATTCAGACGCTTCTTCTTCAGAGACTTCCCGACACAATAGTTTTCGCCGAAGCTCCCAAAGTGAATGCTTTAGTTCATCGTCCGGCGAGCCAAGAGGCAGGTCCCTCGCTTCGTTGTCTGCTTGAAACGGAAAGGGGTCATCTCCGTCGAGGTGGTCGTCAGCGGTAAACAGGTACAAAAGTTCACCGATTCCGAACGTCGAGGCATAGATCTTGGCCAGCACTTCGGCGAAGCGCAGCGTGTGGGTGGGCTTTGCGTTCCATGTGTCGTTCGCCGCAGAGGGATCGAATCCAGCCAGCCGGGATAGCGGATCAAGGTTGGCAGCGAGCAGTTTGACAAATTCGGCGGAACGCGGTCTGCACCCGTGCCGCGACTTTGCGTAGTGTTGGATATGCTCGAGAAGTTCTGCGAGTGCCCAGTTCCATTTTGCGGCCCCGGGTCCGACCCAGAGGGCCAAGAGTTGTGTCCGATCGGGCCCCGTCGCTCCTGGCGCTACAGAATCACTAGTAAGTCGGAGCCGAAAATAATCGCGAAGCATCTGGAATGCGGCAAGCTGCCGCAGGAAATCCGGATTGATGCTCCCGCCGATGAAGAGTTGAAAGAAGTTGCAGATGTCTGTGAGTTCGGTAAAGGAATATCGCGCGCCGCAGACAGCTTGGAGCTTGCGCCACAACCGAATAAACACGACGAGCATCTTGAGCGCTAGGTGAGAATCTTGCGGATTCGTAAATCGGATGCTGTAATGACTTAGGCAACAAGGTTCGCAGTTCAAAATGGTTCCAACGTCATCGCCCTCGTTTGTGAGCACAAACGTGACGAATCCGCATTGCTGTAGTTCTACAAATTCGCAATATGTGAGGCCTGTACGCTTCAGAAATTCTGGGAGTTGCGACGCGATTTGCGTCCAGTCCTGACCCTGCAACGCGTTGATGTCAAACCCATAAACGTTTTGCAAAAGGAGTTGGCCGGCCGTTGGGACTTCGACGAGGTCCTTGCTGAAAAGAAACTCGTACTCTTCGGGCGTAATGCTCAGATATTCCAGCGCCATCTCCACGCGCACTGGCAGGCGCCAGAGGTGCGTCTGGAAATTTGGCGCCGTTAGAGTCGGATCAAGCGCGAATTCCGTGATTTCCTTGCGAAATGTCCGCATGGTTTCGAAGCGACACGTGCCCAGATCTTCGAGGTAAGTCCTGCAGATATCGAGCGGTTCAGAGTAGGGCAGCCAGGGAGTTGAGAAGTCGCTCTTGAGATCGGCGTAAGCGCCTGGCTGTGCCACCGGCGCGGCCGGCGCAGAATATTCCGGGAGTGCGGCGAAGAGCGCTGCGGGCGCATGGCAATCGTCCTCCTGTTCGTTAGTGGATGATCCGCACGGTGACTTGCAGATTTTTAGGTTGTCGAGTTCGTCATCGGCAGTGTCGTAGACGATGCCCGCAGTCGCGCCGGGTATTGTCACCACAAGATTCTCGAGGTTCTCGTTAACGATGTCGATCAGAGGCAGCGGCGTGTCGAGGTTGGCGGCCGTGGCGAGAAGATTTCCGAGCGGGCCCCGTCGAGTGGTGAGAGTTTGCCCTAGAGTCTGCTTCCCTTTGACTGGCGCTGCGAAAGGATCCTTGCACGTTGATGCTTCCGAAAGTCGCAAAAGTTCGTGCAAATACTCTACGGGGCCGAGAGGCGATAGATGGCACGGAGGGACGCAGTTGGTAAGTGAACCTGGATTCACCGGCTGAAATGGACCGGGCGCAACCGGAGTAACAGGCCCGATGGCGCCTGCGGCCGTATAAATAGCGTGAGCATTGTCATAGGCGACGGTACCTCGCAGAGAATCCTTGAAGTCGGCCTCGGAAATGGCTTGCACATCGGCAATGCTCGTGTAGCCTCGTGCGTACAGCGCTTCCGCGTACGAAAACGGAAGACTCGGGACTGGCGGCATCACGTTCGATTGGACGGCGCAGATGAGGCAAAGATCATTTAGGACATTCACTCGCTGGACCAGCCACGCCTGAGCTGCTGGATCGCCGAGGAACACACCTTGGGCCGCCTGCTCGACGTCGGCCTGGTTCATTGGACCGCTTCCGAATGTGAATCCCGGGGCGGTCAGTGCTTCGTACTTCACAACAAAATCGGAGATGGGGTCGTCGGTCGGAAGTGGCAGGTTCGGCGCCTTGTCTATATCGACGATGGGCAACGCTGATATTCCCAAACTGAGATCAAAGAATTTCTGGACGTGGTGTATGAACGCGGTCACTCGGACGTCGGGTGTGCCCGGAACCGTGAAGGGCGGTAAATAGCTCAAATTGTTTGGCCAGCCGGGACTGTTATCGAAAAATGTCGTCCAATCGCCCGGAGTCACTAGCGCCAAATCCGACGCGGACGCGATCGGCTGAGGCGGAGGAGTAGCGGGGCCGGTGCTTCTGCGCAAGTCCGATTTAATTTTGGTCGCCAGCAAAATCACAGTGCCTGCGATGACATACGATTCGGTCAGCGCCGCCAACACCAGATCGAGGAAGTCGCCCTGGGTGGCAGCGGCAGTCGCTTCTGGTTTCCAGAAAGCTGTGACGATGCTGTCATCGTCGCCGTTGTAGTTGAGCCAGTCCTGGATTACCGTCTGAATCGAGGCAGTCACGGGACAGAGAGTCGTTCCGGAAGGGGCAGTAACCAACGCGGCCAGGCGCCTCGCTGCTTGAGCAGGATTAATCGGCAGTGCAGCCGGCGGTCCGATCGTTCCTGCGTCCAGACCAGCCTGAAGAGCGGCGATCAGTCGATCCGGATTGTCCCCAGTGGCCATTGCGAAGCGTTGCGCAGCGGTCATTTGAATCGGCAGGGTTGCGCCGAGCACATAGAAGTAATCGGGCGGAACACCGAGCGATGCCGCGGCCAGACCAGTGATATCTATCTCAGCTTCACTGACGGTGGCGAGTAGAGATGCCGCGCCGGGATTTACCGGGAATTCCAACAAGGCAGATGTGGCCGCCTGAGATTGTTCGCTATTTGCGACCGCTGCAGCGAGAGCGACAACAAATTTGGTCAAGCGTTGAGCGTCTGCGCCATGAGTGGAGTAGTAGGCGCTCAGGCTGCCTTCGAATTGCTGTCGATTTTGTTCCAGTGAATTAGAAGTGCTTCCATCATTAGGCGGATCGGTATACATCTCCTCGAGCGGGCCCGTGAAGAAAAGTGGAGTGGTGGGATTCGGAAGGCCCGGCAATGGATCCTGCGGTCCCCAGATAATCTCATTGGCAATGTTGGTGCACTGGTCGGTACTGAGGCTGCCCAGATCCGGCAAGGCACCGCCGGGGTCGGCAGCAAGCACGGCTTGCACAGCGTTCTTCAACGCTGTCAAGTTTGGTGCACTTCCATCTGAGGGCAGCGTGAACAGCAGGTTGTCGGCGGGCGCCGGGATCGGCAAATACAGCGCAGTTGGACCCAATTGGATAATGTCTTGCGAAGCCCCGGGAACCGGCGCAGTGGAAACAACCACGTCGTAGTACAAGATCGTTTCGGTTATCGTCACACCAGCGCGGCTGATCTGCAACAGCAAGTCCGGTCCAACATACTCGGGGTAGCCCGCGGGCTCGTTGACCACGATCATCGCTGTGGCGACGGACTCGGGAATGCTTCCACCAACATCCACGCTGACCAGCGTAGCGGGGAATGGCAGGTTCAGCAGCGCGGCATGCTGCTGAACCTGATTCTTGGTGATGTCGGAGAAATTCGGATCCGCTTGATCGAGAAATTTGGCCTGGCCGATCTGTATCGCGGTCGCGGGATCCGGCTTCGGATTCGCGTAGGAAAGATCGTAAGCCGTGATCGTCAGACCCTCGAGATAGGTGGTGAAATCTGTTCCAGCTACCGGCTTGTCCGGATGCAACCGAATAATAATCAAATTTGGCATAAATCCCTCCGCTTACTCTCCGCGTTCACCAAGTCGCATTTTCCTTCTGTAGCTGCGCCCGGTTTCCTGCGTGACTACGTCGCAGCATTCTGGCGAGCCTGCTTGTCGACTCGTTGCGGCGCAGCCACACCAGCCAACCGTCATGCACGGTCCTCCCAAAATAGACATCACGACTCGTTCAAACCTCATAGGGCTCCAAGACCTGACGATGTGGTTCGGTACGTTTCTGGATCGCTTACGGATTCCTCGATGAAGCCTGCTTTCAACAGATGTTCGAGCGCCGTCTGAAGCTTTCCTACGACCGGCAGACTGACCATCGAGAGCCGTCGTTCGATCGTGTACCAACCCACGTACTCGGGCCCTTTTGCGATCGCGGCAAGAACTGCCTTCTCGTAGTCGCTCATTGCGATATGCTCGGGTGATACAAGACGCCCGGACCTGGAGTAAGCCCGTAGTCTTCTAAGGTTGCAGTGTGGGCATTGTTCCAAACCTCGTGCCCTGGATTTCCGGTCGGGAAGCCGAGTCGACGGTACCTCACGCTTTCCCTAAGTTCATGGGTGTAGAAGTTCAGGTCAGATGCAGTCGGTTCCAGGTCTCCAGCTGCGATTCCACGGAGGCGC
>Ga0209008_1000329_pt1 | contig 18125 bp, 16 predicted proteins | sample JacPin_JW_Ref_O3_FD_187963 | JGI IMG/M metagenome (GOLD analysis project Ga0209008, IMG submission 187963) | Forest soil microbial communities from Algoma, Ontario, Canada - Jack Pine, Ontario site 1_JW_Ref_O3 (SPAdes) (version 2) | ecosystem: Environmental > Terrestrial > Soil > Boreal...
GCGAAGTCACGATCGTGCGGACCGAGCCGACAGCCGAAGATTCGTGAGCGGCCATCTGGGCGCGGAGCAGGTTCGGAATTGCGATCGCCGCGATGATCAAAATAATCGCCACGACGATGAGCAACTCAATCAGCGAAAAACCCTTCTGGTTCCTTTTCATTGTATCTCCTGGGAGCAGTGCTCCGGATTCCGTGTCATACGCCCTGGCGGGGTACGGAAGCGATAGAAGCACGGACCGTTCCAAATCGGCGCACTCAGTTTACTTTTGGAACACACCGACGCATCACCATGATTTACAAGGAGATACGCCGCGTCGTTGAAGTGGTCTGCGAGATGGGTTGTACTGCGAGGCCGGCAGGCAGCAAAAGGCAGCCTTTATTTGGCTGGTGGCGGCGACAGAAACAGTCGGGTCGAGTCAGGCGAGCGGGGTGAGAGAGAAGGTATCGCATGGAAGGGCAAAGGCTGGAAGCGAGGCAGGACGCTAGAGCCAGGCGATGAGTTGTGAATCAGGACCGGCGCGATGTGCGGTGACTATTGCAGGGCGGGCAAGGTTTCGCAGGCGTTTTGGCTGCCGGCGGTGGCGCCGGTGGTGTCGTAGTGAAGGGTGCCGGGTTCGTCGCTGCAGAAGCTGCGAATGCCGGTGATGGATTCTGAGATAGGGGTGGCGGTGACCAGATAGGCGTTCGAACCTGGGGCCGAGCAACCTGGCACCGCGGTTACGGGCGTGCCGACGGGCGTGTAGGCGAAGGCATAACCGCTCTTCTGACTTGGTGGGCCGGCGATGATGTTGTCCATGAGCACGGACAGATCGCATGTAGAAACACCGCCTGCAGGACCGCCGAGATTGGCAAGCGCGGCAGGATAGCCGTTTCCGTACGTCGAGCTATAGGTTACCGTCGCGGTGGTGATGGTGCGCACAACTTCGGCCGCAGCAGCTTCATTAGCGGCGATCCTGGCGTGCAGAAGATTGGGGATGGCGATCGCCGCGACAATCAGGATGATGGCCACGACGATCAGGAGCTCGATGAGAGAGAAACCGCGCTGACGGTACTGGTGCTGATTTCGTTTTCCGGTTTGTCGTAAGTTGCGCATGACCAGATCCGTTGAGGCTCCCCTTCGGTTAGTTCACTTTGCTGCTGCTCTTCCCTGCTGACATTCTCGTGTGAAAAGCGAAAGCGGGAAGGAAGTTAAACTTCCTTCCCGCTTCGAGGTTACAACCTGACTACTGTAGTGGCGCGAGAGCTTCGCAGGTTACGTCCGTCGCTGCGGTGGTGGCGCCGAGAGGATCAAAACGGACCACACCGGATTCATCGGAACAGAAGGAGCGTTGACCCGTTTGGCCAATCGTCTGCGGGGTGGCGCTAACGGCAAACGTCGGAACGATACCACCGACCGCCGTGCCACCCGGGGCTGCCAGCTTATAGCCGCTCTTGTTGCCTGCAGCCATGACTGGGTCAATCAAACAAGCGGCGGTTGCCGCAGCGGTGCAAGGGTTCGCACCACCGAGAACACCGATCGCTGTGGCAAAGCCCGTTCCCCACGTGGAGGAATAGGTTACTTCCGCGGTGACAATCGTACGGACCGAACCGACCGCCGATGACTCGTTGGCGGCGATGCGGGCGCGAAGCAAGTTAGGAATTGCGATAGCCGCGATGATCAAAATAATCGCCACGACGATGAGCAACTCGATTAGCGAAAAACCCTTCTGTTTGTTTCTCATTGTTTCTCCTTGAAACTCGTGTGACCGAAATCTTTGGAATTCACTGGCGGGTTACACGGCGGTAAGTGCACGGCGAAGGCCAGTCGAAGGGATTGCGAGGAATGCGGGGGCGCGCAGGCGCAGTTGGAATGGATTGAATGGGGTGCAGCCTATTATAAATCTCTCATATAGTTACGAAGAGAATAGAGCGTGGAAGTTATGGGGAACGTCGCCGAATTGTGGCTGCGTGTTCGGACTGAATGCGGCGAGAGGAGTTTGTGAAGCGCGCGGTGTTCCGATTTGGAACGCGCGTTCCGAAGTTGCAACGGTGATGGCGTGAACCGCAGAAACGCTAAAGACGCAGAGAAAGAAGGAGCGATTCGTCGGCCGGATTAAACCGGAGGGATCGGCAAAAGCAGATTCAAAAACGCCCGCCTAAAAAGAAAAAGCAGGCGGCCGCTACAAATTCAACGGCAAAGATGACTGCAACACGGCGAAGCGGCTTTAATCTTGGCAAGCTGGGGCGCAGGAAGCAGCGCCCCTACGCTCACGAAATAAATGTTGGCGATTATGTGGGAACCGCACAGGCAGGATTGTGTCAAGTTACAGGACATGCTTTACACAGTGTGATCAGGACATCCTTTACACTTTGCGAGTCAGCTCACCCAGCGGTCCACCGCGGTGGACCGCTGGGTGACGAGGTCGAGTTCGCGCACCAGGCTGCGGCAGTAGTACACCAACACGCGCCCGTCCAGACGCTCGATGCGCACCCATTCGCCTGCCAGCGCGCGACTGATTTCCCAGCGTCGCCCCTGCAGTTGTAATTGGCCTACCGTCGAGAGTGGGCAGACTTCCGCTCCCACTTCATATTCCCAGGCTGGCGGTTGCGCCACATAGCGGCGTGCACTTCTCTGCCACACCGTCGCCGGTGTTTTCATGGCCAGTGCTTCGTGCGGCCGCTGGTGATTATATTCGTGACGAAATTCATCCAACCAGATTTGCCGCTGCGCACGTGCCGGGATTCCTCGTCGCTGCATCGCCGCGCTCAACGTTCCGTGAAAGCGTTCCACTTTCCCTTGCGTCTGCGGATGGCGATACCCGCTGAAGTGCAGCTGGATTCCTTGCCGCATAATCCACACGGTCAGCCAGGTCCAGCCCGCCGCCGCTTTCATGTTCCACCACGGCGTCCCGTGATCCATTAGCATCTCCTCCGGCATGCCGCAGCGTTGGAACGCTGCGATCAGCTGCTGTTTTACGGGCGCTGCTTTAGTGCACCAGGTTACGTGCAGCGCGATCGCGTAGCGGCTGTGATCATCCAACAGCGACAGCGGCCCCACCGGTGCGTCCCATCCCAGCGGGCTCTTGCAATCCATCTGCCACAACTGATTCGCGGCGCCGCGCTCGAAGCGCCCCACCGCCGCGCGAAACCGGTCTTGCGCTCGCACCAATCCGCGCCGCAATAAAATCCGGTGCACCGTGATCGCCGGCAGATGAATTCCCTGGTCTGCCAGCAACACTTGCAACTTGCGCGCGCCCCAGTCCGGCCGCTGCTGCCACAACTCCACCACGCGCTCCGCCAGCTCGCGGGATGTCTGCGTCGGACTCTGGTGCGGACGCCGGCTCTTCTCCGCCACGCCAGCAATCCCGTCCGCCGTATAACGCCGCAGCCACCGGTAACCCGTCGGCCGCGAGATCGCAAACTCCTCGCACAACGCGCTCATGCTCTTCGCACCACGCTTCGCGCTCACCACAAAACGTACGCGCTGCTCGTCTACGTTCACCGTTCCCCACGCCATCCTCGCCCCGCCCGAGGGCCCGTTATCTCCGTATCCCTCGCTCACTCTCCCCGCCTAGTGTAAACGATGTCCTGATAACACCCTGTAGATGTCATGAGACTGAACCCAATCTTGCCTGTGCCACGAAAACTGGCGCAGCGAGCGCGGGCGGCTATATGCCGTATTTTTTGGCGTAGTGGCGGAAGGAGCGGTAGGACATTTTCAGGGTGTCGGCGGCGCGGGTGCGAACTCCGCCGGAGCGTTCCATAGCGGCCAGGAGGAAGGAGCGTTCGAGCTGCTGGATATAGACTTCGAGATCGAGGCCTTCGGCGGGAAGGATGGAACGGTTGCCGTTACCATTGCCGTCGCCATTGCTGTGGCCGTTGCCGGAATGATTGGAGACTTCTTCCTGATAATGATCGCGGATGCGGGTTGGCAGCGCGTCGGCGGAAATACGCGCCGAAGATTCCAGCGCTACGGCGCGCTCGATGGTGTTCTCTAGTTCGCGCACGTTGCCCGGCCAGTCGTAAACTTCGAGGCGGCGCATGGCTTCGGGGTCGATCGCTTCAATTTTCTTGCCCATGGACTTGGAATAGCGGTCCAGGAACGAGCGCGCGAGCAGCGGAATATCTTCGCGACGTTCACGCAAGGCCGGCAGATGGATGGGGATCACGCTGAGGCGATAATAAAGGTCCTCGCGGAAGCGGCCTTCGGCAATTTCCTTGGCAAAATCTTTGTTGGTGGCGGCGATGACGCGCACGTCCACATCGCTTTCTTCGGTGCTGCCGAGCGGGCGAACTTTTCCTTCCTGCAGGACGCGGTAGAGCTTCACCTGCATGGTGAGGCTCATGTTGCCGATCTCGTCCATAAAGAGCGTGCCGCCATCGGCTGCCTGGAAAAGGCCACGGCGATTTTCGTTTGCGCCGGTGAAGGAGCCGCGGAGATAGCCGAAGAGTTCAGATTCGAGCAAGGTTTCGGGAAACGCGCCGCAATTGATGGTGATGAAGGGGGCTTTCGCGCGGGCGCTATTTTCGTGGATGGCGCGGGCGACGAGTTCTTTACCGGTGCCGCTTTCTCCGGTGATGAGCACGCGGCTGGACTGCGGCGCGATGGTTTCGATCAGGTCGAAGAGATCGCGCATTTTCGGGCTGGCTCCGATGATGTGGTCGAAGCCGGTAAAGCGGCGGAGCTGGCGGCGAAGTTCGCCGGCTTCCTTGCGCAGAGCCTGATTTTCGGCGATGCGTTTCACTGCGGGGCGCAGCTCATCGAGCAGGCGATCGCCTTTGACGACGTAGCGATCGGCGCCGAAATTCACGGCGTCAATGGCGGTGTCCACGGTGGGCACGCCAGTAATAAGGATGAAGATCGTGCTAGGCGAGACCTCTTTGGAATATTGCAGAAGCTCGACGCCATTCATATCGGGCATGCAGATGTCGGAGATTACGATGTCGAATACCTGTGCGGCGAGGCGGCGCTTGGCGGCCTGGCCGTTGGAGACAACTTCGACCTTGTGGCCTTCCTTGCGAAAGCTGATTTCCAGCAGCTCGGAGATGGAGGGTTCGTCGTCAACAACGAGTAAGTGGGCCATGGCGCGCTACCCCTTCCCTACTACGCGAAGGTGCTCGTCATGTTCGCGAGGTTCCTGCAGTTTGGGCGCGGCGGCGCGAGGGCGCGCGACGGCACGAGGAATTTCGACGACGAAGTCGGCACCGGTCCCCTTCTCACCTTCGACGCGAATGCGTCCGCGGTGCGCTTGCAAAATCTGATACACGACGGCCAGGCCGAGGCCTGTGCCCCCGGTGAATCCGGACTGGAAGGGTTCGAAGATGCGCGTGGCCTGCGCCGGGTCAATGCCGATTCCGGTGTCACCAATCTGAATGCGTACCCAGTTATCGTCTGCCGCGACGCTGACGGTGAGCACACCGCCCGCGGGCATGGCGCGAAGCGCGTTGTTGCAAAGGTTCCAGAAGACCTGCTTCAAGGCGTCGCGATCGGCGCGAGCGCGTAGGCTGCGCACTTTAAAATTGCGCACGATGCGCAGCTTGCCGGCGGAGCTGGCATCGTGTTCCAGGAGCAGCAGGGTTTCTTCGATTAACGGAACGACGTCAATGTCGGCGAAGCGGTAGGTTTTGACGCGCGAATAATCCAGAAAGTCAGTGATGATCTGATTGAGGCGCTGGGATTCGCGGCTGACGATGTGGACGAGTTTCTTGTCGTCTTCATCCAGGGGCGCGAGGCGGGCGAGTTCTTTCAGGGCTCCGGACATGGCTGTCAGGGGCTGGCGAATTTCGTGGGCGATGGCGGCGGAGAGCCGGCCCAGGGCGGCCATGCGCTCGGTGGTGACTACTTCCCTTTCCAGGCGCTTCAGTTCGGTGAGGTCCTGAAAGTTATAGACGAAGCCCATATTCTGATTTTGGGCGGTGCGAAGCGGCGAGATCGAGAGACCCAGAAATCGGGAGTTGCCCTCGGCGGTCTTGTATTCGATTTCCTTGCGTGCGGCGAGGGGATTGCCCTGCTCGTCACGTTCGACGGGCCAGAAGCCGGGGAAAAGGTCGGCGATTTTCTCGCCGCGATGCAGGCCGAAACCGGTGCCGGTGATTTCCGCGCCGGCGCGATTCATCACCAGGATGCGGCCTTCCATGTCTGTGGTCAGCAAGCCGCCGCGCATGGATTCGATGATGTCTTGATTGAAAGTTTGCAGGTCTTTGAGTTCTTCGCTCTTAGCTTCGAGTTCGACGCCTTTCTTGCGCAGAGTTTGCGCGAGCAGGCTGCCGAGATATGCGACGGCGAAAAAAGCGAACAGGTTGCTGGCGAGCCAGGAATCGAGCATGCGCAGAGTGGGCGTAGAGCTGGCGGTGCGCGGAAGTACACCGTAGAGCGTAAGCTCGAGCGCGCCGCCGAGGAGAACGAAGGCGAAACCGGCCACTAGGAAAACGCCGCGTCGGGAAAAGAGGACGCTGGCCATCAGAATCGCGAGAAGGTAGAGCGAAACGAAGTAGCTATCCTGCACTCCGGTGGCGTAGACGACGCCAGTGATCAGCAGCAGGTCGCAGGCAATCTGCAGCGGGGCGTGCCAGCCGGCGAGCGGAACCCAGCGGCGCAGGATGACACAGAAAATAGCGAGAGTGTACCAGAGCGCGATCAGCTGCACGAAGGCCCGAACCGGCACAGGCATGGGAGTCAGATGGCGCGCGGCGATGACGATACCCACAAGGAAAGTGATGCCCAGGAAGCGTACCCGTCCCAGCCACGATAGCCATTCACTCACATTGGGTGTGGACTTCATTTCAGATTTTTCACCGCGCTACTGGCGCGAACAGCGCCACGTGCAACCTATACCTGAATCGTCTGGCACCTGAATCATCTGGTACCCGAATCCTGCCGCGCCGCGGAAACTTGCCAGCGCACGCGCAGGCGTCCCGTGACGGGACGCCTGGATGCGGGCGAGAGCCGCACGGGTTCTAGTGGCCTGCCAGTTTGCCGATCAACGAGAACAACGGCAGGTACATGGAAATAACGATGCCGCCGACGACCACGCCCAGCACGACGATCATGATGGGCTCCATGGCGGTGAGCAGGTCTTTCACGGCTGCGTCCACTTCATCCTCGTAGAAGTCCGCGATTTTCTGGAGCATGGCGTCCATCGCACCGGTTTGTTCGCCGACGCCGATCATCTGGGTAACCATGCCGGGAAACACGCCCGTATCCTTGAGGGGATCGACGAGCGAGCGGCCAGCTTCGACGGCTTTGCGCGTTGCAATGATGGCGCGCTCGACCACGGCGTTGCCGGAAGTGCGCGCGGTGATGTCCAAGCCTTCGAGAATGGGCACGCCGCTGGAGATCAAGGTGCCGAGCGTGCGGGTGAAGCGCGCGACGGCGATCTTTCTCATCAACGGGCCGACCAGCGGGACTTTCAAGATGACGGTGTCAATCGCAAAGCGGCCTTGCGGAGTGCCGTACCAGGATTTCAAGGCGAATATGCCTCCCACGAAGAACGCGGCGATGATGAAACCGTAGATGCTGCCGACAAATTCGCTCATCCCAATGACGATGCGCGTGGGCAGCGGCAGGTCCACGCCCAAGCCGTTGAAGAGCTGCGTGAAAATCGGAACGACTTTCCACAGCAGCAGGATGATGACGCCGCCGGCGATGCTCATGACCGCGATCGGATAGATCATCGCGGACTGCACGGCGCGCTTGAGCTTGACGTTCTTTTCGATGTAGCTGGAGAGGCGCTGCAGAATGGTGTCCAGAATACCGCCCGTCTCACCGGCTTCGACCATGTTGTAGTACAAAGGGTCGAAGATCTTTTCAAATTGCTTCATGGAGGCAGACAGGGTGGCGCCGCCTTCGACCGAACCGCGCACGCCATTGAGAACCTTCTGAAACGTCTTGTTCTCCTGCTGCCCGGCGAGAATCTCCAGGCATTGCACGAGCGGCAAGCCAGCGTCGATCATCACCGAGAACTGGCGCGTGAAGATGGCCAGCTCCTTGGAATCCACGCCGCTGCCGCCGAAGGAAGGAATACTGAATTCCTTGCCCTTCTCAGAGAGCTTACTGACGTTGATCTGCTCCCGCGCCAGCGTGGCCTTCACCTCGGCCTTGGTGCCCGCGGTGCGTTCCCCCTGGACGGTCGCGCCCGTCTTGTTGGTTCCGCGATAGGTAAATACTGGCATGACTGGTTACCTCCTCTAATCCTTGTCACGTGCTGCGTAACGTGCTGCGTCGCTTATGAAATCGTTTACCAGCCCGTTTACCGGCGGACAGGTACCTTGCCGGCATTCTGCTGCGGCGAAACCACCCCACGGTTGATCAAGTCTTGCAATTCGTCGGGATTCGAAGAGCGTGCCAGCGCCACTTCCAGGGTGATCCACTTCTGGAAATAGGCATTGGCCAGGCTCTGGTTAAAGGTCTGCATGCCGGAGGCGCCCGTGCCGGTTTGCATGGCTGAATAAATCTGGTGAATTTTATCTTCGCGGATCAGGTTGCGGATCGCGGCGGTGGGGATGAGGATTTCCATGACCATGGCGCGGCCGCGGCCGTCAATTTTGGGAAGCAGTGATTGGCAAAGAATGCCTTCGAGCACCATGGAGAGCTGCGCGCGAACTTGCGGCTGCTGGTGCGCGGGGAAAACGTCCACGATACGGTTGATGGTGGAGACGGCGGAATTGGTGTGCAGCGTGGCGAAGGTCAAGTGACCGGTTTCGGCGATGCGCAGAGCGGATTCAATGGTTTCCAGGTCGCGCATTTCGCCGATGAGGACTACGTCTGGATCCTCGCGCAGTGCAGCGCGCAAGGAATTCGAGAAGGAGTGCGTGTCCGAGTGCACTTCGCGCTGATTGACCAGGCACTTTTTGTGGTTGTGCAGGAATTCGATAGGGTCTTCGATGGTGATCATGTGCTCTTCATGCTCGTTATTGATTTTGTCGAGCATGGCGGCGAGCGTGGTGGATTTACCGGAGCCGGTAGGTCCGGTGACGAGCACCAGGCCGCGCGGCTTATCGCAGAGGCCGCGCACTACGTTGGGCAGGCCGAGAGCGTCGAAAGTCTTGATTTCCCAGGGAATGGTACGGAACACGGCGGCTACGGCTCCGCGCTGATGGAAGATGTTGCCGCGGAAGCGCGCCAGGCTCTTCAAACCGAACGAAAAGTCGAGTTCGAGGTTTTCCTCGAGGCGGTGCTTCTGCACGTCAGTCAGCACGCTGTAGGCGAGCGCTTTGGTGTCCGCCGCAGTGAGCGGAGGCATATCCAACGGCCGCAATTTTCCGTGCACGCGAATGCGCGGCGCACTGTTGGTGGAAAGGTGCAGGTCGCTGCCGGACATTTCGATCATCTTCTTCAAGAGTTCGCTTAACGTGATGCCAGCCATATTTCCTCCGCTTACAGAACTGTTTCGCGCACGACTTCTTCGAGAGTGGTATGACCGAGCGCGCATTTGATAAGGCCGCTGCGCCGCAGGGTGATCATTCCCGTTTCCAAAGCTTTCTTCTTGATTTCGAGGGCTGACGCGCCGACCAAAATCAGCTCGCGCAAATCGTCGTTGATTTCCATGACTTCGTAGAGACCGACGCGTCCTTTGTAACCGGTGTTGTTGCAGGTGCTGCAGCCGCGACCGTGCTGGATGACGGTCTTGTCCGCTTCTTCTTTCGTGTAGCCGGCGTCTATCAGCGCCTGCGGGAGAATTTGCAAAGGTTCCTTGCAGCCGACGCAGATGCGGCGCACCAGACGCTGCGCGCAAATCAGGTTCACGGAAGTAGCCACCAGGAACGGCTCAATGCCCATGTTCATCAATCGGCTGATGGTGGAAGGAGCATCATTCGTGTGTAGCGTAGAAAGCACCAAGTGGCCGGTGAGGGCTGCTTTTACGGCGATTTCGGCGGTTTCAAAGTCGCGGATTTCGCCGACCAGAATAATGTTGGGGTCTTGGCGCAAGAAAGCGCGCAGAGCGGAGGCGAAGTTCAGGCCGATCTGTTCCTTCATCTGCACCTGGTTGATGCCGGGCAGCTGGAATTCGACAGGGTCTTCGGCGGTCATAATATTGGTTTCCGAAGTATTCAGGCGCGCGACGGAGGAATATAGCGTGTTGGTTTTGCCGGAACCCGTAGGGCCGGTGACGAGCACCATGCCGTACGGCTTCAGAATTTGACGCTCGAATTTGGTGAGCGATTCCTGCTCGAAACCGAGCTTGGTCATATCCAAGCGCAGGTTTTCCTTATCGAGCAAGCGCATAACGATTTTTTCGCCGAAGAGCGTGGGGACGGTGGAGACGCGGAAGTCGAGTTCTTTTTTCTTTCCGTCCTTCAGGTACTTGATCATGATGCGGCCGTCTTGCGGCAGCCGCTTTTCGCTGATGTCCAGCTTGGCCATGATCTTGACGCGGCTGGTGATGGCGTCTTTCAGTTTCATGGGCGGCGCCATGACGTTCTGCAAAATGCCGTCCACGCGGAAACGCACGCGATATTCTTTTTCGTAAGGCTCCACGTGAATGTCGCTGGCGCCGCGCTTGACGGCGTCGGTGAGAATCAGGTTGACCAGCTTGATGATGGGAGCTTCCTCGGCGGCTTTCTCGAGGGTGGCCAGGTCCATCTCGGCTTCTTCGGCCGAAAGTTCCAGGGAGGCTTCGTCGCCTGCGAGGTCCTTCATTACCTTGTCGAGCTGTTCCACGCTCTCGACATCGCCGTAGAACTTGTGGATCGCTTCGCTGATGGCGGTTTCGGAGGCGACGACTGGCTCAACGTTGAAGCCAGTCATGAACTTGATGTCGTCCATCGCGAAAACGTTCGTCGGATCCGTCATCGCGATCGTAAGAGTTGAGCCGACGCGGGATAGCGGGACGATCTGATAGCGGATGGCGGTTTCCTGCGGCACAAGTTTAATGACCGCGGGATCTACTTCATAGAATTTAAGGTTGATGGAGGGCACGCCGTATTGACGGGAGAGGACGGCGGTAATGTCGTCGTCACTCACCAAACCGAGCTTTACAAGGCAGGTGCCGAGGCGACCGCCAGTCTTTTTCTGGTGGTCGAGCGCCTGCCGAAGCTGATCGGCAGTGATCAGACTGTCTTTTACGAGAATTTCGCCAAGTCGAGAAGACATGAGTGTCCGGGAGTGGTACTAGAACCCACCCGATTAGCCAGCGTAGCATGGGAGGGTGCCGAAAAAAGTCAGCGGTGCGCGGCTCGTAGTGAATCAGCTAACAGCCGATAGGGCGCGAGGAAACCTGTACCAAAGGACAGGCTAATTTTTGCCCCTGTACTAAGGGACAGGTGTATTACTGTGAATAACTTAGCGGACGCCGGGCGGGCGTATCGCGAGCGAGAAAATGCGAAATATTATGTGCAGACTTTGCACGCGGATTCGCGGCGATTTTCGCGCGATTGCGGCGCAAAAAAAACTTGCGTGGCGGGACGTGAGGGTCTAGCGCGGGGCGTCCGGAGTCTGTTACGATGGTGCGGCTCGATGGGCGGTTAGCTCAGCGGTTAGAGCGTCCCGCTTACACTCCGAAGTAAACGCACATCCTGATCGCGATTGATCCCTAAAGATAATAAAATCAGCGAATCGATTATCATCCTTAATCAGCCTTAATCCCCAGTGTACGGACAATTTGGGACACGGAAACCCCCTAAGTTATCCTGCAAATGGACAAAAAAATGCGCCAGGATTTTCAGTCCTGGCGCATGTTCGATCGTACGGACTACTTATTCGCCTGCATGGGGATGACGTTGGACGCGGCACTCGCGGACACTGCCGCGTTGTACCGTGTGACGGATTCCTGTGCGGCTCGTAGATCGTCATCGTCGCCGATGTCGTATCTGCGAAACATCGAAACCGTTTTATGTCCGCTAATCTTCATGGCGACGGACTGCGGCACGCCAGCGCGTATCAGATTGCGGACGCCGGATCTGCGCAAATCATGGAAGATCAGTTCCGGACATCCCGCCTTGCGGCAAGCGGTCTTCCACGCCTTGCGAAATTCGGTGACGCGCAGACCGTCTCTATGGAAGATGTAATCGCAGGGCTGCAAAGTGCCATCCGGATTCTTGAATGACCGCGCGGCTTTGCGCCGTTCGATCACTTCGATCAATTCCCCGCCGATCACCACGGACCGTGCTTCGCTGTTCTTCGTCTCGCTGGCAGGAATCTGCAGGACGTCGTCTTGCAGATACTTCCACTTTAGGCAGGACACTTCGGCTTTTCTCCAGCTAGTCAAAAACGCGAACAAGCAATAGTCCCGCAAGTCTTCCGGAAGATGTTTGTAGATTTTCCTGAAGACCGGATCGGAAACAAATCCTTGTCTCGCGTTCTTGGTGCCGATCGGAAATAGTTCGATGCTGGGTTTGGAATTCAAGTCGCCGCGTTTGATCGCCAAAGTGAAACAACGCGTCAGAAATATTAGCCGGCGATTGATCGTTGCGAGTGCATACTTCGCCGCGATCTGTTCCTTTTTGTAGTTATCTACCATTTCGGCGGTTAGCTCCGTCGCGCGAACCTTGCCGAAGTCTTCGTCCAATTTCTTTAGCTCGCTGACGTTCTGCGCGGAGAGTTTGCCATCCAATTCAAACTTGGCGCGCACGGCAGCAATGAGCTCGCCAATGGTGACGCGGGACTGTTTCGGCGAGACAAACTTGCGCGCGCCGATCCGATCGGCGCCTACTTCGTCCATGCGCGTTTTGAGAAATTTCTCCGCTTGCTTGGCGTCTTTGGTGTGTGCCGGTTCGCGATATTCAACACCGCGAAGGAAATAAGCGACGCTGTACCATTCACCACGTAGGAAGATCCGACCAGATGAACGACTCATTGTTTTTCCCCTTTGCCTTGCGGCTGCTTTTTGTTCCATCGTGCGCGGGATGCCTTCGCCGCAATCTGCTTTCGCTGTTCTGCGGTTAGGGACTTCGCGCGAGCATGTCCGCCTAACTTCGCCATTTCGCTAACGGTTAATCCTTTCTTCCCCATTCCGGTTAACCCCTTTGCCTGTATCCTTGCAGGCAAGGTAAGTATGCATCCATGCCTGCAAGCATGTCAACAGCTATTTTTTAGAGTGCATCTATGCAAGCGAGACACAAGCGAAGATGCACCACGCCATCCCCGCCGCAACGGTTGCATGTCGCATGGCGCGGTATCGCGCCGGTTAACTTCTTTAATAGGGATTCAGCATCGGATCTGTTTTCAGAGTGCGACGAAACGCGGTATTCCTTCCCGAACCTGTAAAATTCGCACCACCAAAACCGGCTTTGGCGGTAACGGAACACACGTCCGCGAGAACGGCTAGGCGCGGTGCGTTGGCACTTTCGGCGTAATCGTGAGCACACAATCGAACAGCGTACCCGCCGGATACTCGCGTTTCATATCGCCAAGCGAGAACATGTATCCGCCTGAATGGTTGAAGACCATTCCATCTTCGCCATAGCAGTTCCGATGCACGATCTTGCGAATCTCTTTCATAGTCGGTTTTCTCTTCGCCATCGGTGTTTCTCCTTTTGTAATTTGCACTGCTACTGCCTAACGTCTTTTCGCTTGCTGATATTTCCGCAGTCCTGCCAACGATGCCGTGAGTTTGCCGCCTTCCGGACTGACGAACGGATACGGCTTGCGTTTGTGGTTTCGATAAAATGTGCTTCGCGCAATTCCTAATTCATCGGCTGCGGTCTGTGCATCGATCGTCCGGTCTTCGTCCTTCGCCGGTTGGATCCGCGCGAGTGCCACGATCCTGATCGTTTCGATCTCTCCCAGAAATTCCGGCAATCGATCCGGCGGCAGTGTCACCGCTAGCTGCATCACGCATTGGAGCTCTGATCTCACTCGCCTACGTCTTCCAGATAACCGAGTTTTATTCCGATCGCTTCGCGTTGTTGGTTCTGCCGTTCTTGAACGTCTTCGGCGCGTCCAGGCGGCAGCAAATCATCCAAGCGATCGCGCAGCAGTTGCACAATGCGAGTCTGTCCCAGTGCTTCGGTTTCTACTGCCGGATGCCGTTTCCCGTCGCGTGCATCGCGCTTCGGGATCGTCACCAGATGAAACTCTTTCACCTGTTCCGGAGTCACGGCGACACGTTCCCACATGAGATCGGAATATTTTTCTAGGACGTCGCGCGTGTTCGCTTCGATATGTCCCCCGCCGAAGTCCAGGTCCCCCAGGTATAAGATCACCTGATCCGTTTTTAATTCCGGCGCAATCGTAGTGTGCAGAAATCCGGCGCACTGTCCATTGGTGCTAGCGATCGGGACGGTGTACTCGTACGCCAGTCCGCGCAGCGCACCGAGCAGGGATCGGGACTCGCACAGGATGATCGGCGGCAAGTCCGGATACCAGAGATCCAGCCGCGCATTCTCCCAGGCTTTGCGCATCCCTGCGGCGATCGTTTCCGATGCTCGATAATCTTCTAGCTGGCGGGTTTCGTCTTCGATCGCATCCCAAGGGATGTAGGCTTCGCCTGTTTTCGGATCGATCGTCTCGCGCAGTTTGGTTAACGCGTCGATCACACACTGATCTGTGCGCCGCGTCATCTTGCAGCCTTCTTTCACTTCCGGCTTTTCTTTAGAGATCACGTTAGCCGCGATCAGTTCGTAATAGAGAAACCGCGCGGACGTTGGAATAGTTCCGGCTTTCTGGTGCTGCCGATACAGTTCTAGAACGTGCCGGCGCAACTTGCCTGCCTTCGTGTCCGGCGATAGAAAATCCGCATTCATGGCTTCGGTCTTCCCCCGCGCCAGTGATTTGCGGCAAGGCGTGGGACGGAATTTTTGAGCTCTAGCTGTTTTTCCAGTGGCAGCGCGAAAAAATCCTTCGCTCGCATCACACGACCATGACCTAGGCGAATCACGTCGCCGGACTCAACAAGCGTTTGCTCAACTTCTTTCGCGCGTGCCTTCGCTTCTTTATCGTTCATGGCTTCGCCTTCGGATCACGATCCCGCGATCCCCACCACCGCGCACATACGCTGCATGGAGCGGACTTCTGTTCCGGCGGCTTTCCTTCCATGCAGGTGATACAAGAACACTCGCGCGTGCCGTGGCAGTGCCAGCACGTCTTCATAGCTCACCGTTTCCCTTGGCGCGATTGGCGCATCTTGACGGCGAGTACGGACGAAAATGGACAGGCGACGGTGATTCCTGTGGCTTCCTGCCAGGTTGCGCCTGTGGTGCGATCCGGAAAAATTTCGCGCCGGCGTATAAGGTGTGGCAGGTTGCCCAGCGGGTAGGACGATCCTTCGTAGGAATACAACGCCAGATCAAACGATCCGGCGCAAACTTTATGCCAGCCATCCGAGAGCAGGACATGCGAGACCAGATCGACGTGGATCGCGATCATCGAGTCCCCCCGCGCGGCTGTTTCTTGACGCCTTTGCGCCAGCGCACGCCACAACGCCTACAGACCAAACTTTGATCGCCTAGACGTGCTCTGACGTCTTTGGATCCGCAGGCAGGACACTTCAAAGGTTTGAGCATCGTGGTATCTCTCCCCACTACTAAGGAAGAAACATGGCACATCGGGGAGAGCCTGTCCAGATCCTGACGCAGACGCCTATTGACGCAGCAATACCGTACCCGTAATGCACAATAACCTACACCCTATGATATTCGGCAAATGGATAGAAGGCGTCCGGTATCAGCGAATGCATAGAAACGCATGCTGGCTTGACGTATGTGAACGTATCCCCGCCTAAACGTTTACTATTTATTATACTCTTGACAGTCTGCGGCATGGGGAGTATTACATATCGCATGCCACGAAGGCAGATAGCTCGCAAAGGGAGAAACAAAATGACCGATCTGAATTCGCAGATCCTGGGGACCAAACCGCGCAAGAAGGCTGTGCACTATCAAACCATGCTGGTGGTACGTCTCCCGATGGACATACGCGACCGCGTGCGATCGCAGGCGCAAGGCGAATCAATCACCATGTCCACTTGGATCCGGAGAACGCTGGAAGCAAGGCTACGGCGGAAATAGGAAGGCTAGAACTGCGAAAGCCACGGAGTATGAATCCGTGGCTTCGCACTGCTTTGCTGTGGGAGATGAATGGCGAAGTTAGCACAAGATCAAAACCGCCCGCAACCGGATTTTCCTGGCGGCACCGTTGACTTAACACGACTCAAACGCGAAATCGATGTTGAGCTCGTCGCCAAGTTGCTCGGCATCGAAATCAACGCGCAGCACTTCGCTAGCTGCTTCCGACCGGACAATCACCGCAACGGTGACGCCAACCCATCGCTGCATTTCCTTCGGCGCAAAAACTGTGCGTTCTGCTTCCGCTGCGATCGCCGCGCCATGAATCCTATCGACTTCGTGATGGCTGTTCTGGCATCACGAAACCAACCTTGCCAGTTCCGCGACGCAATCAAATGGTTCCGAAACGAATTCAACCTGCCAATTCTCAAAGGTCGTCCCGCCGGTCTCACGCGCGACAAGCCGTACAGGGTCGGCGTCGGTGATGAACTCGAATCCTTAATCCGCTCTGGTCTGTTCGCTACTCTCAGTGCCAAAGCACAAGGCATCCTATTCGTGATTCGCTCGCTGCGCGACGATAAGAACCGCGCGCGCCTGCCGTATCAAACACTCATGCGTCACACCGGCATCCGCAGTAGGACTACGATCAGTACCGCTACCGCCGAGCTCGAAGCCATTCATATCATCGAAATTCAAAAAGGTCGCACCGCTGCTCTAGAACCGGAGAACATCTACGTTTACACCCCCAACGATCTCCGCCTGCTTCAATCCATTCAGGGCACCGCCGAAAAGAACCGCGAAGCCATCACCACCGCTGTGGCCTACTACCACCAGGAAAAACTCGCAAAGCGACGCAAGCCCAAGCCGACGCTTATATCCTAGGATAATACTCAGTACACCTATTGGACTGGCGTAGGACTTCATTGGTCCACCACCTGTACCAACAAAGCCGTACAGCGGGCAAAAACAGCCATTTTCTGTATACCTTTCCTTGTCCATTCATTGGACCAGAAAAGTCCTACATCACTACACTAGCCATAGCAGCAAAGTCTTCGCTTCCGCTCCCAAAATCGGCCCAACCGGTTCACACAAACCCAGCCGGTTCTCAAAAGGGAAACGATTCCGTGACGGGCCAGTTACCGGTAACGCGACTTACCGTCCAAGTGGAACTCAACCATCGAACCTATGGTCGCTCGATTGACAGGACTCGCGGATTTGCCCCAGGACTCACACTATTGGTTAAGCGCAGTTACAATCGGAACGAGCTTTGGCTGCGGCTCTAGCGGCGGGTTGTTGCGGCGGTAGAAGCTGATTAGCAGGTCAATATGATCGCCGGAGTATCCTTCAGGTAGACGCCCAAACGGTGCGGCAGCGCGAATCGCGCTCAGGGCTGCGGCGTCGAATTCCTTCTCTCCCGAGCTAGACTCTATCGTCACGAACTTATCAGCCAATGATCCGTCTTTTTGTATGCGGACCCGAACCACTGCGGTCTCTTTTTCTCTTGCCACGGCTTTTTTGGGTAACTTCGGGTGAAAGATGCGCATGATGGAAGTGCCAAGGGTAACCGTATAAGGTTTAAGGTCTATTCCTTCCGTCGAACTTAGGATTTTGAAACTAAAACCGCTCGCACCCGCGCGGGAAGGTTGCGCCGGGATCAGATGCCCTTGTTGTGTGCTCGGAAGCGGCAAAGCCGTGACGATTCCTGAAAACAGAAATGCCGCTGCGGCGAGAAAAAAAAACAGGGCGTCGTATTTGACGGTTCGACGGTGCGGCATAAAAACCTCCACGCCCGGCGTATCAATGCCTGCCATTATACTGCGCGATACCTAGCAAACCTAGCGCAGGCGTCGGTCACTGCCTGGTAAACGCTGTCAGTTCAAACGGTCGATGCAACACCCTCCCGTGCATTGATTCGACAATGCTTGCGCGGTAGAACCATCTGTTTAGCTGTGCTCGGCTTAAAACCTGGCCAGGGCAGCGTTCCAGCTGGTCTAACCCTAACAAGCGATTTAGGCTTTTGTTTTCAATGCTGGGGGGTTCTAGCTAAGTGTTGCGTCGACCCATTGAGATCACCCGACCAACAGTTTGTTGAAAAACTCTTTCGGGTCGTCATTTCGATGTGCGCTGCGACATGGAATCTCTCTTTTTGTTGGCTTTTGGCGAGGAGGATTTCCTTGCTTCGGTCGCAATGGCGGGTTCAGAAGC
>Ga0209008_1000330_pt1 | contig 18083 bp, 17 predicted proteins | sample JacPin_JW_Ref_O3_FD_187963 | JGI IMG/M metagenome (GOLD analysis project Ga0209008, IMG submission 187963) | Forest soil microbial communities from Algoma, Ontario, Canada - Jack Pine, Ontario site 1_JW_Ref_O3 (SPAdes) (version 2) | ecosystem: Environmental > Terrestrial > Soil > Boreal...
CGGCGCGAAGGCGCTGCGCGATGATGCTTTCTGCCGCCTTCAGAGCGTGGTCTGCCTGAGCTAAGTCCTCGGTGATGATGCTCGCTTGCTCGTCAAGGGCCTGCCGCAATGCCGTCTGGCTGGGAGAAGCCTCGGCCGGCGACAGTCGCGCGCCGGCGCGGCCGCGCGCCAGCCGCGCGCGAAGGGGCCCGGCGGACTGAGCTTCGAGCAGGAATCCCCGGTCGGCATCGGTGATCGCAATGGCGTGGTCCAGCATGGTGCCGAGCACTGCCTCGAGCGGAAGCCGGGAGTGAAGAAGCGCCGTCGCTTCGAGCAAGAGGTTGAGCTTGTGGAGGCCGCCCTGAGGTGCGTCGGAACTGGATAGAATATCGATGCGACTCAGGAGCTCGGGGAGGGTGGTATCGTGCAGGGAGGACCGGAAAATTAGTTCGTAGAAATTCTCAACACCGAAACTGATCACGTCGCCGTCTTCAAGGAGGCGGCGGGTGACCTTTTCACCGTTGACGAAGATGCCGTGGCGCTGGCCGCGATCCTCAAGGTGGCAGCGGCCATCCTCGGACACCAGCGCGGCACATCGGCGGGAAATGCGCGGGTCCCTGAGTTGAAGGTGCGTGGCCGTCTCGCCGGCACGCCCAATGAGAAAAGGCGACTCGGCGACGCGAACGAACCGGCGAGATCCGTCGGGAGCAACGACCTCGAGGCCGGTTTCGCCGTTGGACGAATTGTCAGACATTTACGTGGCTCAAATCGGAGATTGTAACACGCGAAGTCTGACCGAAAACGTGGCGCCGGCGGGCAAAGGGCGTCTCGACAGACACCCGATGCGCCTCAGCCTCGCCGGCGGGAGCCAGCACTACTTCGAAAAGCTGCGGATGCCGTCGGCTTCCGTGTCGGAGACATCGAATACGGTGAGCAACTTGGTGACTTGCAGTACTTCCTGGAACTTCGACCCCAGATTGCAAAGACGGACAGATGCCCCGCGGGAAGCGGCGCTGTGATGCGCGGACACGAGCGTCCCCAGCCCGGTGCTGTCAATCAGGGTGATATTCTCCAGATTCAACAGAATCTTTTTCTTGCCTCCTGCAAGGAATCCCTTGATCCGTTCGCGAAACGCGCTGGTCTCTTCCCCGAGTACGATGCGCCCGTCAAGAGCGACAACGGTCACGCCATCCACCTCTCGGTCGGTCATCGTCAGAGCCATGTTTGTTATCTCCCATTTTTGAAAATGTCCCAGCAACTGGGACAGCGCGCACTTGCAGCGCTCCTGAGCCGGGATTCCCGTGCAGCAGCAGCGGGGCGGAGTATATACCCGTTCCCGCGCTGCTCGCCAGCTCTTGCGGCGAGATTCCCTTGCCTGGTATTGACGGAAATGCGCGCGTTTTGCTACGATTTCCCCGCTGCCTAACCAGCAGCGCTTATCCAGAGTGGCTGAGGGGACAGGCCCTGCGAAGCCACAGCAACCTGGTCCGAGTGCCAAGGTGCTAATTCCTGCCCAGTGGGGAGAGATAAGATCCTCAGTTGACCGGAACCCCGGTTGATTGAAGATTCAACTCCCAAACTGTATCTCAGAAGGGTACGGGACCCGCTTCGCGGGGCTCCCGTGCTTTTCTATTGCGGCGCACCGAGCGGCCGCCGGGCCTTGCCACACGTGCAGGGCTCGGGTTTGCACGGGCGCAAAGGGAGCAACACCATGAAATTTGCCACCAGAACGATTCACGCGGGCCAGCCTTCGGAACCGGAAACGGGGGCGCTGGTTGCCCCGATTTTTCAGACGTCGACCTACGAACAGGAAGCGCCCGGTCAGGACAAGGGCTTTTCCTACTCGCGTACCAACAATCCGACACGCCAGCGCCTGGAGACGGTGCTCGCAGAGCTGGAAGGCGTCGCATTTGCGGCTGCTTTCTCCTCCGGGTTGGCTGCGGAGAACGCGGTGCTTCAGGCCTTTCTCCGCCCCGGCGATGAAATCATTATTCCGCTCGACGTCTACGGTGGCACGTATCGAATCTTGAACAAGGTGTATCAGGCTTTTGGCGTGGTGACCAAGCAGATCGACACGTCCGATTTGAAGGCGGTCGAGGCAGCACTTTCAAACAAGACGCGCCTGGTGTGGATCGAGACTCCGACAAATCCCCGGCTGTTGATCAATGACATCGCGGCGATCAGTAAGCTCGCGCACGCCCGCGGCGCGCTGGTGGCGGTGGACAATACCTTCGCGACCCCCTGCTTCCAGCAACCGTTCGAGCTGGGCGCCGACATCGTGGTCCACAGCGTGACGAAGTATCTCGCGGGTCATTCCGATACGGTGCAAGGCGCGGCTCTGGCAAAAGAAGCGGCCGTGTTCGAGCCGATCAAGTTTCTGCAGAACGCCACCGGCGCGGTTCCTTCACCCTTTGACTGTTGGCTTACGATGCGCGGACTAAAGACTCTGGAACTGAGGATGTTGCGCCACCAGGAAAATGCAACCGCGATCGCCAAGGCCCTGGATGGACATGAGCTCGTGCGTCGGGTGTACTTCCCGGGCCTTGCAAGTCATCCCGGCCACGACGTCGCGCGGCGGCAGATGACCGGTTTCGGAGGAATGGTGTCGTTTGAGCTCGAGGGAACCGCACAGGAAGTGGTCGCGTTCGCGTCCTCGCGGCGTTATTTCACGCTCGCCGAAAGCCTCGGCGGGGTGAAATCGCTGCTGTGCCATCCGGCGACGATGACGCATGCCTCGATTCCAGCCGAGGCGCGCGCTCAGCTCGGCCTGTCGGACACGCTGCTCCGGCTATCGCCAGGCTGCGAGAACGCGGAAGATTTGGTTGAAGATTTGCTCGCCGGGCTTGCGGAAGTCGCAAATGCCCGGTCGTCAAAAAAACCTGTGACGGTAGCGGCGCGCTAGTCGGCGGCCCGATTCGGCTATCCGCATTCGGGCTCGCACAGTGTGATGGGTCAGACGGCGGATCTCGCGATAATCCCGCGCCCGGTCCGCTGAAACGGATGACAACGCCACAATTCCACCTGTTGCTGCTCTGATTTCGCCGAGGATGAGTCAGCGGCGAGCTGAACTTGTGCGAATCAGGCGAAGACCCGAAGCCTCGTCGATCATTCCGCCGACTATATGAGGAATTGAGTGCATTCCAGAAGTCCGCGATAGAATCGCCCGGCCACTTCAAGCTGGAGGATATCGGTGCCTCGCAAGGTTCGTTGGGGAGTCCTGGGCGCAGCTTCGATTGCGCTTCGCCGCGTGATCCCGGCAATGCAAAAAAGTGGCTGGAGCGAAATCGCAGCGATCGCGTCCCGCAAGTCAAGCAGCGCGGAACAAGCCGCCAAAACGCTCGGCATCCCAAAAGCATACGGTTCATACGAAGAACTTTTGGCCGATCCGGACATAGAGGCAATCTACAATCCCCTCCCCAACAGCCTTCACGTTCCCTGGTCTGTCCGCGCTGCCCAAGCCGGAAAACACGTGCTGTGCGAGAAGCCCATCGGCATGAATGCGGCCGAAGCGCGAAGCCTTGCCAGTGCGCGCGATCGCGCGGGAGTCAAAATCGGGGAGGCCTTCATGGTGCGGACCCATCCGCGATGGCTTCGCGCTCGCGAGCTGATTCACACTGGACGCATCGGTGACTTGCGGCTGATATCGGGATTTTTCGGCTACTTCAACCGGGATCCGAAAAATATTCGCAACCGGCTCGAATACGGAGGAGGCGCGCTGCTGGATATCGGCTGCTATCCGATCACGATTTCCCGCTTCATCTTCGGCGGAGAGCCGTCGCGGGTGATGGGCCTGATCGAACGCGACCCGGAAATGAAGACCGACCGCCTCACCTCGGCGATACTTGAATTCCCCTCGGGGCAGTGCGTATTCACCTGCAGCACGCAGCTGGTCTATCACCAGCGAATGCATTTCCTCGGCACCCAAGGCCGCATCGGCCTCGAAAGGCCGTTTAACCCTTCGACAGAAGAGCCTACGGAGATATTGTTTGATAACGGCGGGGATCCGTCGGGAGCGGGAAGGGCAATCGAGACGATCCCGACCTGCGATCAGTTTACGATCCAAGGTGACCTGTTCTCGAAGGCCATACGCGAGGGCGGCGAAGTTCCCGTGCCGCTGGAAGACGCGATCCAGAACATGGCGGTAATCGACGCCGTGTTTCGCTCGGCTGAGACAGGAAAGTGGGAGAAGCCTTAGCGTGGGCCAGAAAAACGGCTATCCCGGCTTGCGCGCCGTGATGATGCTGTAATCCAGCAGGACGTCCCGATACTCCGGAGCGGTGAAGCCGGCGTGGCCAAGAAACGCCTCGACCTCCCCGACCGAATAATACCTCCCTTCGGTACCCGCCATCAGGAAGACCGAATGCGCCGCGATTCTCAGCGGTCCGGTTTTCGAGCGATTGAGATGCCGGTCGTGGACCACGAGGAGCCCGCCGGGCGGAAGCGCGGCATAGGATTTCTCGAGCAGCAGCTCGACGGTCGCCGCGTTCCAATCGTGCAAGGCGTTTGACCATAAGTGCACGTCGTAGCCCGCAGGGAGCGGTTCGCCCAGCATGTCGCCCGAGGCCACGGTGACGCGCTCGGCGAAGCCGCGTTTGGCGATGCACTTCCGCGTGACGCGATCAACCGGCGGCTTTTCAAATACGGCGGCCTTCAAGTGAGGGTGCCTTGCGGAAATGCAGCAGGCGTAAATGCCTGACCCGCCGGCAATATCAAGCAGCCCGTGATACGCCTTCAGATCAAGCTGCGCGGCAAGGGCCGGGCCGACATACCTGCCGCGGGAATCCATGGTGCCGGTGAACTGCTCGGCAAAGAAGTCGTCTTCCATCGCCTCCGCCCAGGGCTTGCGGTCAGCAGCGCCGGACCATCCGGGCCTGTCCGTACGCAGCGTTTCGAGCAGCCCTTTGTAAACGGGACGCTCGACGAACTGTGTGAAGTACGGCCCGACGAACCATGGCGAGTCCCGCAGCAGGAATTCGCGCGAGACTGCCGTGAGGTCGAACGCACCGTCTTTGTTTTCGATGTATCCCATCGCGCAAAACAGAGTGAGCATTACGTCAACCGGCCTCTCGGCAAGCCCCAGTGAAGCGCAGATCGTCGGTGCGTCTGCGGGCGATTTCGCGAGCCAGGAAAAGAAATCCAGGCCGACAATTGCGGCTGCGACAAGCTCGGGCGCGTAGATACCGTCGCGCTGGCGGAATATGTCGGTCGGATCGGTCTTGGGTGTGCGGGTCAGGTCATCCATGCACAGCATGGTAAGACAGTTTCAGGCGATTTGACTTGCGGCTTCTGACTTTTCGCCCCGCGCGGGGTTCCGAGTTTGATATCTTTGACGACGGAAAGAGGTCCACCGCCAATGGGATTGCGCCACGACTGGACGCGAGAGGAAATACGCCAGATCTTTCATCTTTCCCTCCCCGAACTGATCTTTCAAGCGCAGGTGGCGCACCGCGAGTTTCATCGCCCCGAAGAAGTACAGCTTTGCAGCCTGCTTTCGATCAAAACCGGCGGCTGCCCGGAGGACTGCGCTTACTGTTCCCAGAGCGCGCACTACCAGGCCGGTGTCACGCGGCAGGAACTGATGAACCAGGCTGACGTGATGCATGCCGCGAAACGCGCAAAAGCCCAAGGCTCGACGCGATTCTGCATGGGAGCGGCGTGGAGGCAGGTTTCCGACGGCAAGGAATTCGACCGCGTGCTCGAGATGGTGCGCGGTGTAGCCGCGTTGAACATGGAAGTTTGCTGCACATTGGGCATGCTGACCGAGTCCCAGGCCCGGCGCTTAAAGGAAGCGGGGCTGAGCGCCTACAACCACAACCTCGATACATCACCGGAGTTCTATGGGGAAATCATCACGACGAGGGTTTACGAGGATCGCCTGCGGACGATTGCACACGTGCGCAAGGCCGGTATCACCGTTTGCTGCGGCGGAATTCTGGGAATGGGTGAAACCGACGAGGACCGAGTAAGCCTGCTTGAACAGCTTTCGCGTCTGGACCCGCATCCGGAAAGTGTTCCGATCAACATGTTGGTGGCGAACGCGGGAACTCCGCTCGGCGACGCAGAAGAATTAGATCCTCTGGTGATGGTTCGCACCATCGCGACCGCGCGGATTCTGATGCCTGCGTCAAGGGTTCGCCTCGCCGCCGGACGCCGAGCGCTATCGCAGGAAGCAGTTACATTATGCTTTCTCGCGGGAGCCAACTCCATTTTCTCGGGCGAAAAGCTGTTGACGACGCCAAATCCAAGCGCGGACGCCGATCACCGGCTGCTCGAAACTCTCGGCATGCGAGCCATGCAAGGCGCGTGAGATGAATTCCCGCGCGGTCTCCGACACAGCTCATGCGGCGGACCTGGCCCGACCCCTCGTAGTTGGTATCGGGGGCACAACCCGAGCTTCGTCATCGACCGATCGTGCACTCCGGATTTCGTTGCAGGCGGCCGAGGAGGCGGGCGCGCGAACATTTCTTTTCAACGGAGCGTTCCTATCGCGGCTTCCCCACTACGCACCGGAAAACCCAGAGCGAAATGAAGAGCAGCGGCAGCTCGTCGAAATGGTGCGGAGAGCTGACGGGGTGATCGTCGCAAGCCCTGGTTACCACGGCGGCGTTTCCGGGCTGGTGAAGAACGCACTGGATCTTCTCGATGATCTTCGAGACGACGAGCGATGCTACCTCGACGGACGCGCCGTCGGATGTATCGTCACCGCCGCCGGGTGGCAAGCCTGCGTGAGTACGCTTGCGGCTCTGCGATCGATCGTGCATGCCCTTCGGGGATGGCCGACGCCGCTCGGTGCAACCCTGAATTCAACTGAACAGATATTTGACACCACAGGCGCCTGCAGTGATGGGAAGGTCGGGTTGCAACTGGCAACGGTCGCCCGGCAAGTCGTAGAGTTCGCTCACAGATATCGCGGATAAACGCGCGTGGCGGACAGGGTAGGATTCAAAAGAGGCAAAACTCCGTCAGGAACCGTCGGATTCTACAAAAGCCTCAATGAGCGGGCAAAAAGACCTGGCCAATCGAACCACCCGCGCGGTAGGACGTGCGTCCCACGGCACTGTTTCGACGCCGACACCAATTCTGAGATTTCATGGGTTACAATCCAGCTATTGGCGCCAAGCGCCACACTGGAGGACATTCCATGAAGCATCTGGCTGCGGTTCTCGCATTGTGTCTGTTGTCGGCCACCGTATGCGTCGCGCAGCAATCCGACGCGGACCAGCCCGCCACCAAGGCCGATATCGACCGCTACTACGACGCCATGCACGTTCGAGACATGATGAAGGCCACCATGGACGCAGTTTCGCAGCAGATGCGCAAAATGATGCACGATCAATTGCAGAAAGCTCACAACCTTCCTCCTGACGCGGAAGAAAAAATGAATCAGTTTTACGACAAGGTGCTTGCGGATATGCCCGTCAACGACCTTCTCGATGCCATGGAGCCCGTCTACGCCAAGCACTTCACCAAAGGCGATATCGATGCCATGATCGCCTTCTATTCCACACCCACAGGTAAGAAGGCGCTCGCCGAAATGCCCGCGATCACGCAAGAGGCCATGCAGGCGTCCTCGGGCGTGCTGCAGAAATATATGGAACACGTAGGGACGATGGTGGACCAGCAGATCGCGCAGATGGAAAAGGGCACGCAGCCCGATCCGCAGAAAACCACGCCTAACTGACCGTAAAGCGGGCGATTCGCCACCGGATGAAGCCGAGCGCGAACTCTGTTTAAGGGATTTTTTCGTTTCGACGCGAGCCGCGTGTGCTCCACGCTACTCGTATTTGAAAGCGCAGCAGCCCGGACGCGCGCCTATCGCTACGTTGCAACGCGAAACGGTGACTTTGATTTCGTTGAAGTTTCCCGGAGGATCGTCGCTCGTACGGTTAACGTGTGGCGGAGAGGGTGGGATTCGAACCCACGGTTGAGTTTCCCCAACACACGCTTTCCAAGCGTGCTCCTTAAACCGCTCGGACACCTCTCCGCACGATGAGGCTTTTGAAGCCTAACAAATTGGCGCCAGCGCGGCAAACACGAGAACTACGGCGTTCCGGCGCGGGCTCCAGAACCCTAGAATCTCTGCTACACTTTCTTGCGCTAATCCGGGGTAGTGCAATTGGTAGCACGCCAGCCTTTGGAGCTGGTTATCCTGGTTCGAGTCCAGGCCCCGGAGCCACTTCCCTGTTTCAATCTGCGAGCGTGTTGCAATAACGGCCAGGCGCGCATACTATCGCCCACAGGCAGGATCCGCGCAGATCGCGTGACCCGCCGACAATATTGATCCGACCAGGGAGATGCTGCCATGTCCGATTCCAATGCCAAACTTTCAGCCGAAGACCGGCTCGATATCATGGAACTTTTCGCAAAGTACGCCTGGGCGATTGATTCCGGGGACGCCGACGGAGTGTTGCAGTGCTTCGCTGAAGACGCCTTGCTTGATCACCTGTGGCAAGGAAAGCTGGTAGGACACGAGAAAATTCGCCGCGCCTTCGAAGAGCTTTGGTACGACCGGCCGAGCTGGTGGATCGGGCGGCAACACCTGGCGAACCACTTCGTCATTGAAGCGGAAGGCGAAGGCGCGCGGGTGAAGGCGTTTTTCTCGATCTTGCAATACAACGTTGAGTACCGCACGAATTTCGTCTTCGGCATCGGCACGTGGGACAATTTCTGTGTCCAGCGCAACGGCCGGTGGGTGTTCCAGTCGCTCAAGGTGAATGCCTGGATGGACAGGAATACGGTACTGTGGGTCGGCGATTCTCGAGCGGCGACCGCTGGACCCAAAGTCGCAGCGAACGCCTCGCCGGCCTACATCGCGCAGACATCGAGCAGAACCTAAGCGGCCGAACGGGATGATTTTCCAACCCGGCGGAGAACGGGTTTTGGCTGCGTCACCAAGTGGAGTGGGCTCGCCTTAGCGCATTGTGAAGCGCGCAGGAGTAGGACTTCAATCTCACGTTCTGAAAGTGCCATTGGTGTGCCCCGGACGCCGGGTCTGAGGCTCATGCTGTCCTCCCAACTCGAATTTCCGATAAACAGGCCCTAGACTGAACGGAGCGTATTCCGGGTATTGGGTGGTGTCAACGAATATTCGGAGGCCAACCCGTGGCCGTCAGCGGTTGACTCTCGCTCAGAGACGGTCTAGCTCAATGGAATCGTGGATAGGAACGCGGGGAGCGCAAGGACAATGAGAAATCCGCTGAGCGCATAGGTGCAGACAGAAACCAATCCGAGGGGAAGTATCGCGATCAGGACGGGATCGCGGCGGTTTCGGTACATATCGAACATCATGCCGATCGCCCGAATCTGCATCCACATCGCCAGGGGTGCGTAGAGTAGAACTGGCCAAACCCTCGCCGGCCCGGAGGGTCCGAAATGGGCCACCGCGAGCATCGGAAATATCATAAGCATCGGCAGCAGCGTAAGCACGGCCGCCATCAACCCCAACCTTTTTCTGTCTTCCATGTATGGAAGCGTACCGCATGGCCCGAGCACGCAGCAGGGAGTTCATCACGCCTTGTAGCGAAATCGTAAACCTCGACGCCGCGCCGCAGGCCTGGGTCGTGTTTCAAGACTTTCGCCAAAAGAGTTGCTCGGGATGCCGAACTTCGAAACCCGCTTGATTTTTCGAGCAACCGGGCCAGCAGTTGATGTATCTTATGTGCCGGGTGCGTCCTCCGCACCCAAACCGCTGCGCCAGCGGCAATCCCTACGACACGGGGACCTCCGGAGGCAACGCTGGGGAATCCCTCGCGCTGCTATTCCGGAATTTCACCCTAAGCAGCAGGTACGCTCACTCTTGCAACGGGTCTATCCCTGCGGAAACCTATGCGTTTCCGCACGGGACACAGGAGGATTCAATGAAACGATTCGTCACTCTATGCGCCGTGGCCTCACTCGCTCTATGGCTGAGCCCGGCGGTCTACGCGCAGGCCAATCAAGTGATTCCCGGTACCCAGGTGCGTCTCACGCTGGTCAACGGCCTAAGCAGTAGCGTCGCCCACGACGGCGATCCGTTCACGGCAATCGTGGCCGAACCCGTATTCTCGGGCAACCAGTTGATCCTGCCCGCTGGAGCCAAGGTTCACGGCACAATCACAACGGTCGACCGGCCCAAGTTGTTTTCCATGTTCCGTGGTGGGGCCTCGATGAATCTGGCATTTAACTCGATCGAGGTAGAGAGCCGGATCTTTCCGGCAAAGCTGAGTATTCTTTCGATCTATAGCGGTGGAGCGGTAGCGACCAAGGAACGGAAGGATCTGAAGACCGTTGAAGGTGAGGTCGTCCAGGAGAATCGCGGTATCAAAGGCGACGTCGAGGATGTGGCGATCGGAACGGCGGGCGGTTCAACCGTAGGCCTGATCTTCAGTCACGTCTTGCGCGGCACGGTTTTTGGACTGGTCGGCGGCACCGCCTATGTCGTCGCAAAGAAGGGAAAGGACGTCGATCTACCGGCGCAGACGGGGTTCTTGGTGCGCATGGACTCGACCCTGTCGCTTCCCGAATCGTTGCTGCATAACGCGTCATACACTTCAGGCGGCAACTGAACACCGGCGCGCTCGCACATATTCTCAGATGCCCTTTGCTCTCGCATGATTCACAAGCGGGAGCAATCGTACGCCGTTCGACGCTCCAGCCCGAACGGCGGCTTACTTGTCGTCACTAGCGGGAAGATGGCAGAGGCCCGTCCGGCCAACGCCACTGACGCGTGCGGCTAGCGCGCGATTGCGGATCTTTGCGCCTCGAGGGGCCCTGTTCAATGCGGGGCAGGCGGGAGCCGCCTTGGCGAACCGGAACTCGACCGTAGGCCCTGGTCGATTCATGCGGCAACGCCAACGTCGTGCGGAATTCCGAATTTGTAAACGTCAACCCCAGCGCGACCCCGGATAGAGCAGGGCGAGCGCGAGGCGAAATATCCCCGCGAAAATCCGGTCATACACGACCCAGGCCAGCACGATTCCTATCAGTCCGAAATTCTGATTGTTGGTCCAGTTCAGGAATCGCACGGCTGCGGCTTGAGTCATAAGCAGCGTGACACCGGTATGACCATCAAGGGGCGGGACCGGCAAGAGATTGAATGTCCCCAAGAGCACATTCAGAACAAAGAGGATGCTCAAAAACGTCGCGGCAAACTGTGCCGCGCCCGGGCCGGTCGCCTCAGCGATGTGCGCGAAGCCGACTGACTGCGGAATTCGCAGATATCCGAGCGCAATGCCCACGCGAATGCCAACGGCTGCAAGAGCCGTCAGTGCGAAATTTGCCCCCGGTCCGGCCAGCGCCATCCATGCCGCCCGGTGAGGATACTGTCGCTGCCACGCGGGATCGTAGGGCGCACTCGCCCAGCCGAACATCCAGTGCGGTGGTAGTACGTAGGTGAGGACGGGCACCACAACCATTCCGAACGGGGAGCGCCGAATGTGCGGCCAGGGATTCAGGCTCGCCTGGCCCCCGTGAAAGGCGGTGGGATCGCCACCCATGCGTGCAGCGAGCGAATGTGCGCCCTCATGGCACGTCGTGGAAAAAAGAAAAACGATATACCAAATAATTCCGAGGGCGATGAAATCCGGGGCCATGGTGCCCGCAAGACTAAAACGCCGTCGCGCAATGTGCAAGCGCTGTTCCTGCGCGGCCCGATCAGTGAGGCCGCGAATTTCTGAAGCGGCCATCTTCTTTCGCGGTGCAGATCGGTATGCTAGACTCCGCGAAGCGGTCGTATCGCAAGAAAAATTGCGACGAAGACCGGCGATCGGTGGAACTTCGGGCTCTGTGCAACGATTCCCCGCAAACCCCGCCAGGCCCGGAAGGGAGCAACGGTAGCGGGTCAGCTTCGTGTGCCGCGGATCACCCGAAGTTCCTCTCATCGCTGCCGACTGGGGGCAACCGCGTGGCAGAATACAGGAACCAATGAGCTATAAAGTCATCGCGCGAAAATATCGCCCGCAAACGTTTTCCGAAATTGTCGGGCAGCAGCACGTAACGCGTACGCTTGCGAATGCGATCGAATCCAATCGCGTCGCACATGCCTACATATTCTCGGGCGTGCGTGGCGTCGGCAAGACCACGGCCGCGCGAATCCTGGCCAAGGCTCTGAACTGCGTCAACGGCCCAACCGCCCAGCCCGACGGCACATGCGACTCCTGCCGAGAGATCTCCGCCGGGACGTCGCTCGACGTTCTGGAGATCGATGCGGCGTCGAACCGGGGCATCGATCAGATCCGCGAGCTGCGCGAAATGGTGCGCTACGCTCCGGCTTCGAGCCGCTACAAGGTCGTGATTCTCGACGAGGCACATCAGCTCACCGACGAAGCGTCGAACGCCTTGCTCAAGACGCTGGAGGAACCGCCCGAGCGAGTGGTGTTTATTCTGGCAACCACGCGGGCGGAGGATCTGGTCGAGACGATCAAATCGCGCGCGCAGCTGTTTCAGTTCCGCTCGCTGACTTTTCAGGAAATCTCCGGACAAATCGAGCGGATCGTGCAGTCAGAGAACCTCAAGATCGAGTCCGCTGCTGTGGCCGTGCTTGCGCGTGCCGCCGAAGGCAGCTTGCGCGACGGCCTCTCGCTGCTGGAACAGGCCATGGCCTATGCCGGAGACGACATTTCCGACGCGCAGGTGCGCGAACTCCTGGGCGTTGTTGCCGAAAGCGTACTCGACGATCTGGTCGAGGCGATTGCAGGACAATCCTCCGAACGCGCGCTGGGACTTGTCCACCGGCTCATCGCCGACGGCCAAAATTTGCAGCATTTCTGCCGCGAGGCCATTCGGCATTTCCGCAACCTGCTCGTGGCTCGTGTGTGTGGCGCCGAGTCCGAGCTTGTCGCAGCGCCGAAGGATGAGCGCCCGCGCTTGGCTGAACATGCCGCGAAATTCAGCGAAGAGGATCTGACCCGTTTCTTCAACATTCTGCTTGAAACCGACGACGACCTGCGGCGCAAGCCGGACCCGCGCCTGCATCTCGAGCTGGGTCTGCTACGACTGGTCAACGCGCGACGGCTCGCGCCGCTCGAGGAGATTCTTGGAGATCTGCGAACCGACCGAGTCACACCGAAACCAGCCCAAACAACGTCCGGCGCGCCTTCCCGAACGGCTGCTCCCGCACAATCGGTTTCTGTTTCTTCTTCAGGAGCCGCCGCTGTGCGAATGGCTCCAGCGCCGGAATCGAAGCTTTCCACTGCGCCGACATCCGCCGTCGGGCGCCCCGCATCAAATATTCCTGTTCCGGCGTCTGCGCCTCGCATCGTCGCTCGCACGGCGGAGGACGGCGCCGGCGGCTTGGCTTCGGCGCAATTGGATGCGGTGAAAGCGATGCTTCAGAGCTCTAGATTGTTGTCGTCCTTCCTCGAACACGCCACTCGCTGCGAGATAGAAGCCAGCGAATTTCGGCTTTTCTTTTCCACTGAGAATCGCACGCTGACGGAAATGCTGCCGCGCGAAGCGATGGAGCGATTGCGCACAGCTGTGCAGGAAGTCGTGGGCCAGCCTTTGCGCGTCTGTGTTAAACTGGATTCCGGGCGAGCGGCAATGGGACGCACTTCGGAATTGCGCGCCCGGTTTGAAGAAGATCCGATCGTTAGGGCGATGCTGGAAAAATTCGGCGGCCAGATTTCAAGAGTCAAACGCCCGGGCGAGGAATAACCCATGGAAGTGAAAGCGCTGCAACAGATGCTCTCGCAGTTCCGGCAGGTGCAGGAGACGCTGGAAAAGCGTATCGACGGCCTGAGCGTCGAGGCGTCCGCTGGGGGCGGCATGGTGTCGGTGAAAATGAACGGACAGAAACAGCTGACCGAAGTGCGCATCGAACCGGAAGTCTTCAAGTCCAAAGATCAAGAGATGTTGCAAGAGCTTGTTCTCTCCGCGGTGAACGAAGCCACACGACGTGTCGATGAAGAGCTGTCCAAACAAATGAAGGATTTGACTGGCGCCGTGCCCGGAATCATGGGCCTCAAAATCCCGGGACTGTTCTAGTCAACCGAATCTCCCTGCCGCAACACGAACCGCCCCTGTCTCGTCTCAGTTCCTTCCCTTTGCTGTCGACTCTTGTGACCCTGCTGCTTGCAAACTAAGCGCCAAAAAAAAGAGGCGCAGATTTCGCTGCGCCTCTGTCCGTCAGGTTTTCGACAACGGTTATCGCGGCGGTGGTCCCATCTGGAAGCCAGGCTGATGGTGGAATAATCCGATCAGTACGGTTCCCGTCAGGACGTGCCCTTCCATCGCTTTCTGTACGTCGTCGCGGCTCGCACCTTTTTGAAGATCGAGTTTCGCATCCAGAGCGAAGAGTTCAAACGTGTAGTGATGAACCGGTCCCGGAGGTGCGCAAGGTCCGAAGAACATCGGCTGGCCAGTGATATTCGCGGCCTGGACACCCACTGTCGAATCGGCCTTCACTCCCTCTGGCAGCGATGTAGCATCACCCGGGATGTTGAAGATCATCCAGTGGGTGATGTCGTCGAACGACTTGCGCGCGTGTGCGTCAGGATCATGAAGGAGCAGAACAAAGCTCTGCGTCCCGGCTGGAGCGTTGACCCAGGCAAGCGGCGGCGAGGTCATATTCGCCGGCTGCGTCATCGTTTTTCCGTCTGGCGAGCACGTATACTTGTCCGGAATCGTTCCGCCGTCGGTGAGCGCCGTGCTTGAGAGTTGCAGCGGCGGTCCCATCATCGGACGTCCGCCGCCACCGCCGCCTCCCGGCGGAGGACCCTGTTGCGCCAGAGCCGGGGCTGCGCCGGCTACCAGCAAAAGTGACATGATCGTGAGCGGTCGCATGATTCTCGTTTGCATTCCGTCTTTCCTCCCTTGTCCGCTGCTGGAAGCATTCCAGAGTCGGATCCCCACATCCCCACCACAAAGCGCACGATTGTAACTCTCGCAGAGTCATGCGCGCAATCGATCATCCGAATTCGGGACGCCGAGCCCGGGGTACGTTTCCCTTCTGGCGAAAGCGGAGGCGAGTCTGCGTTAATGTCCCCGCATGCCTGATTTTGCTCCTTCCGTAACACGATTGATCGACGAGCTGAAGCGCCTGCCCGGAATCGGGCAGAAAACAGCACAGCGCCTCGCCTTCTACCTGTTGCGGGTGGACGCGGGACAAGCACTGGCGCTTTCCGACGCAATCCGCGACGCGAAGGAAAAAATCCGTGAGTGCTCGATCTGCAATAACCTCACCGATAGTAATCCCTGTCTTTTTTGCAGCAGCTCGACGCGCAGCAAGAACGTGATCTGCGTGGTCGAAGAGGCCACCAATATCCAGGCCGTCGAGAAAACACGGCAGTTCAACGGGCTGTATCACGTCCTTGGCGGCGCGCTATCGCCGCTGCAGGGCGTCGGGCCGGACCAGCTGAAGATTAAAAGCCTCATCGAGCGGCTCAAAGGCGGCGCCGTCGAGGAAATTATCGTGGCCACGAATCCTACCGCGGAAGGCGAAGCGACTTCGGTGTATCTCTCAAAATTAATCAAGCCACTCGGCGTACGCGTCACGCGCATCGCCATGGGCATTCCGGTCGGTTCTGATCTCGAGTATGCCGACGAAGTCACGATGATGAAGGCCATGGAAGGCCGCCGGGACGTGTAAGCTTCCCATCGCCTGCTTGCTTCCCCGACTCGACGGGCGTATATCAAGGTCATCGACCGGCGGAGGATCGTGATGCCCTCGTTTGACCGCTACATGGCACAGTACGACCACGAACACACAAACACCTGGAATAAGATCCTGCACGGCGTAGGAATTCCGCTCATCATTGCCGGAATTGTCCTGGCGGTGTTGACATTCTGGCGGACCGGACTGGGGCTCTTCGTGGCTGGCTGGATCCTTCTCCTTGCCGGGCACCGGATCGAAGGCAACAAGCCGGCGTTTTTTCAGGGCCTGATCTATTTCCTGGTTGGGCCAGTCTGGATTGCCAAGGAAATCAGGGACGCTCTAAGGCGACCGCCGCGGAGTTCCAGCACGTCGCGATAGCGGGTCAGACGCCGATTCGAGTCGAGTCCAAAGTTACCCTTTCGCACCACCTTGCCACCGCGCGGCGCAGGGCCTTAACCTAGGTGCTACCCTTAGTTCCTGCCCTCCGGAGGATCAAAAGTGGTCGAGTCGCTGCCATTGGATGACGTCAGCCCGCAGAAGCGCCGCAGCACGCGTATTGTGCAGGCTGTGCCAATCACAGTGGCGGGTGTGGACGCGCTCGGTCAGCCCTTCAAGGAACGCACGACGACCGTGATGGTCAACTGTCACGGATGCAAGTACCAGTCAAAACATTACGTTCCCAAGAATTCGACGATCAAACTCGAGATTCCCCACCCCAACCCTTCCCTTCAGGCACGTTCGGTCCTGGGGCGGGTCGTATGGGTTCAGCGTCCCCGAGCGGTCCGCGAGCTGTTTCAAATCGGCCTGGAGTTCGAGGTAGCGGGGAACATATGGGGGATTACCTTCCCACCGGAAGATTGGTTCCCCCTTCCGGGCGAAGAAGCGCCGGCCGCTGCGCCTCCCGCAGAATTTGCCGTCGCACCGGAACCAAAGCCATCGGTATCGCCAGCCACAAAGCCGTCGGAAACGATCGCGGCCCCCGCTGCCCAGGCGAGCAGCCCAGTCCGGCCGGATACGACGTCCTCGGCCGAAACCAGAGTGCATGTGATGCCCGTCCCGTCGCAGGCGCCTGCATCGTCGCCATCACCGGAAGCGCAACTCGCAAGCGCACGGCAGATGGCCAAGATGGTCGAGGACGCCAAAGAGACGCTCGACAAGACCCTGAAGAGGGGCGCGCAGTCGGCCATCAACGACGAAATGACGATCGTGCGTCAACAGCTTGACGTCCAGCTCCACGAAGCTGTCGAGCGCGCCATCAAGGTTTCGATGGAGCGGGTGTCCGAATCGGCAGTCAAGAAAGTCGTTCAGCAGGCAGCCGATCGCACCACGGCCATCGTCGAGGAAGCCCGAAGAGCCAGCGACACCAACGCAGAGAACCTGGACGCCAAAGTGCGCCAGGCGGTCGAGCAGGCAGTGAGCAACGTTGCCGACCAGGCGGCCCAGCAAGCTGCCCAGCACGCAGCCGCACACAACCTGAAGAACGCCGTGGAAGAAGCGGTCGAGCGCGTGATTTCACAGCGCGAGGCGTCCACTCCGTCCCTCGGCATACTTTCATCGCCGGAAGCCGCGCAGCAGCACCTCAATCAGTGGAAAAAGGGGCTCGAGGAAGCGGCGCAGAGCGTGCGCGCCCGGACAATCGACGATGCACAAGCTGACGCCGGCGCGGCCAAGCTGCGCTGGAAAGAAGAGTTTGAAGCCGCCGTAAACGGGGCCTCTCAAAACCTGGGCCAGAAACTCAGCGAAGCATCGCAAGCCGCGCTGGCACAGGCCGAACAGGAGCTCGCCGAGCGTCAATCAAGAGTTCGCGCGTCGCTCGATGAAGCGGTGACCACTGCACAGTCAACCATACAATCGCTGGGCTCAGGTCTCGAACAGGAACGCGCACGCACGGAAATGGCAAAGGCGGAGCTTGGCCAGAAGCTCGGCGAAATGTCGCAAGCCGCGCTAGAGCAGACCGAACGGGATCTCGCCGAGCGTCAATCAAGAGTTCGCGCGTCGCTCGATGAAGCGGTGACCGGTGCACAAGCGACCATTCAATCGCTGGGCTCAGGTCTCGAACAGGAGCGCGCACGCACGGAAATGGCCAGAGCGCAGCTGGAACAGGCGGCGCGGTCCACGCTTGATGAGACGCGCCGCAATCTGGACGACATCGCCGCAGCGCAACACCAGGAAGCCGTGCGTCGCGCCGATCAAGCAATCGCTGAACGCGCGCAACAAATCGAACCGTTGTTAAGAAGTGCGGCACAGCAGATTCACGAGCGCCTTGCCGGCGAGCTCGACCAGACCCTGGCACCAAAGATCGCAGAAGCCCAGAAGGCTGCCTCCGGACTCACGGCGGCCGGCGAGCAGGCTGCCCGGCTCCAGAGTTCCATTCGCGAACAGGTCCAGCAAGCATCTGAGCAAGCGGCGGAAATCGAAGCGATGGTCCGCGAGCACGCGCGCAGGGCTGCCGAGCAGGCTTCCCAGATTCAGTCGACCGCACGCGAGCAGGTCCAGCGGGAAACCCAACAGGCCGTAGAGGAATCGCTTGATC
>Ga0209008_1000331_pt1 | contig 18059 bp, 17 predicted proteins | sample JacPin_JW_Ref_O3_FD_187963 | JGI IMG/M metagenome (GOLD analysis project Ga0209008, IMG submission 187963) | Forest soil microbial communities from Algoma, Ontario, Canada - Jack Pine, Ontario site 1_JW_Ref_O3 (SPAdes) (version 2) | ecosystem: Environmental > Terrestrial > Soil > Boreal...
CCCGCGGGGGGTGCCGAATCTTTTCTGTGGTTCGTACAGAAAAGGTTCGGGTTTAGCTCTCACGACTGCAACGCTTTCTCTGGAATACCCCCCCATTCCCAAAACGGAACTGCCACACAAAAATAATTCGCGCACACAGCCTCCCACTCCTTGAAATCGCTCCAAAACCGTGCTACAAAAAGCTTCACCCAAAATATCCTAATAATGTTTTTGTGCCCCGACAAAGGGGCCGCAGCGGAGCCGCGTTTACGCGCCCGTGGCGGGCGAAGGGCAATCCGCTTCGGCCGCTGGCGGGACTAACCAGTTGCCCCCTTGGCTGTCGGTTGACAGGAGAGCCTTCCGCCTTCCGCTTCCGCCTTCCGCCTTCCGCCTTCCGCCTCAGCATGACCGCCCACTCGACTATTTGCTCGCAAATTGCCGCTGTACCCTATGCTCCGTTCATACTACGGGCTTCGATACGAAGTGGCCGGACAATTCCAATTGGCATCCCGGGTTGTTCGTGGGATACGCGCCCCCCTGCATACCGATGATGACCGCGCTTCCCCCGTCGGCATAGATGTGTGTTAACTGATCGAAAATCATCGTGAATGGAGGAGCTGCAACCGGTGCATACGTGTACGTTGCAAGAACTCCTCCCACAGTGCTGTCCACAAGCATTACTGGTTCCTGCGCTTGGGTTAATGCTTCGCTGGTGTTGCAATTCATGTTAACTTCCTCAATCACCAGAGTTTTTCCGGCGGGCACGTTGATCGTAAAAAGTGGGAAAGCGGAAGCCTGACCCAAGGCAGCTTGGAATGGTTGCAGCGCGGGATTATCGGCGGCTTGCGTGACCAACGGCGTGGCCGCTCCGTTGGCCACCGGATTTTGAACGGCCACCGGCGGTAAACTGGTTACTTTCACGCTCGGCGTGCCCAGAATGGTTGCGCCGACGTCGCCTTTCACCGGAAGCGGAGTATTCGTCACATCTACCGGCGTGGGCGCCACCCCGTTCGCGGTTTTCTGTGGAAATAGCGACAAGATAAAGCCCAGAGCGCCAAATCCAAGCGTTGCCGCAAATAACTTTGCCATTCCTTTCATTTTTTCTCCTTTTTCCGGCCACGTCGTGACCGTATGTCGCACGGTGCGAATATTGCCGTTTTCTGTCCTAGGACGCAATGGCCGGCGGGTGATTTGGAGGTGAAACACTATGTACGTATAACCTTAACAATCCATGTATCTTCTAGCCACGTTTCGGCAATGCCGCAGCGTTATTCCGACAAGATTATTCGCCTGAATGCCTTGCGCGGGAAAGCTCCAATAGCTAGCCTAGACGCGGAGGCAGTCCGATGGAAGCTGGCGGCGTCCAACGGTTTCGCGCGGCATTCGCGCAGATCAAAGCGAGCTTTGATCAGGAAAACGACGCGCAAAACGATGCGCGAAACAACCTCGGTCTCATTTGCAAGCAGGGTTTCTACAATCGCTGTTCCGTGCTGAAGCTCCAAAAAGCCTCTTGGACCAACGATCGAATGGATCGCGTACAAAACAAGACAGGAATATTTTTTTCAGTGTGGATTGACGAAAGCGCCGCCGGCAAGAGTCATGCGAACTACAACATTCATGCTTTGAAGCTCAGGCGTCTGAAAGGCTATTCGATCGCCAGTCGAGACTTCGCCAACGATTTCAGAGACGCCTTCGCATCCATGCGCGACGCCTGGCCAAACGTGAGCGTGGACTTCGGCCCACTAACTCTGATGCAGGGATACATTCAGATTGCTCCGAAGAGTTTCGAACGGGACATACTTCGTTTGCTCGATCGTTTCAAACCCGTCAGTCACCTGATCGATCGCCTCTTAGATTCCCGCCGCAATTGAAACCAGCGCCGCGTAAGCGCGGGAACCAAAACCGAAAAGAGCCTTCGTCCATCGGTCCGTCCTTCTTTCTTTTTTTCGTTCATCCTTGTGGGTCGCGGCTTTAGCCGCGACATAAACGCCAGCTAGATCGCACTTCCTTTCGGCGGAACTATCGCCGAGCCTTCGGCTCTTAAGTGTGAGGGGCGAGTGGCGAATCCTTCCGCGCGGCACCAGTGTTCAGTCCATGCACCATTGAGACTCGCGCGGGTGCCGATCGATAAGAACGAAGGCGGTGTCAATCTTTTCTGCCGTTTTTGCAGAAAGGTTCGGGCTTAGATTTCACTGCAGCAACACCTTCGCTTAGATCCTCCACCTCATTCCCAAAACGGAACTGCCTCGCAAAATCAATTCATGCACACAGCCTCCCACTCCTTGAAATCGCTCCAAAACCGTGCTACAAAAAGCTTCACCCAAAATATCCTAATAATATTTTTGTGCCCCGACAAACGGGGCCAGAGCGGAGTTGTGTGAATCCCAGCGGGATTCACCCTGAGCGCTTGCGAAGGGCGACCGCTCGCTTTTGCGGGCTTGCCAGCCGCGGTTGGCCCTGCTCGCCCGAGTGGGCGGTTGTGATCGAGGCGGATGGCTGGAAAGCAAAAGGAGGCTACGTGCCGACGGTTTGCGGAAGGGATGTCACGATGGCGCGGCACCAAAACCCCGCCAAAACTGAGCCAGTTGTCACTTCAAAATGTACAAGTGGGCGCCCACTTCTAACCGGCACAGCACCACAAACAGAATTCCGCGCAACTCATTCAAAACAAACGACAGAAAAATTTCTAACCGGCGCCAGAACACACATTAGCATTTTCAACTTTTCGCCATTCCCAACCCAAAATAGCGGCCAGTTGATACAGCTCCTCCACGCTCTCCCGGCACACAAATACGTCCCCTCCGCCCCACTTCTACCCGGTTCTGCACAAAATATAGAAAACGACGTAACTTACTCACAACAAACGACGGAAGATTTTCTACCCGGGGCCACAACCACCTCCAGCCTTTCACCGGACAACGCACGTTTCACAACACAAAATCCGACCCAGTTGATACAACGCCACCGCCATCCCGGGTCAGAGACCCTACGCCCCGCTCTTCCCTATCACCGTGTAATGAAAAACCGTCCGGTCGGAAAAACCGATGCGCCGGTAAAGCCCGATCGCAGTGTTGCTCAACCGCACATGCAAAAACGGAATCTCGCCGCGCCTGCGAATCTGCTGAATCAACTCCACCATCAACGCCGTCGCATAACCGCGCCCGCTGTGACTCGGGTGCGTGCACACCGCGCTAATCTCGGTGAACCCGGGCACATGCATACGCTCCCCGGCCAACGCCGCAAGCTGCCCTTCCCTTCTGACGCCGATATAGGTGCCCAGTTCATGCGTGCGCGTGCCAAACGGCCCCGGCTTCATCATCGTAGCCAGCGCCAACATCTCCGGCGAGTCGGCCGCCGTCATTGGAACGAAATCAGGCTCCCGCGCCGGCAATTCGCAGTCCGCATAAATCATCTGCAGCAAAGAATCCTGCTCAACGATCTTGAACCCCGCGGTCTCGACGTCATCCCGATTCGCAGGCGCTTCAAGAAAAAGTCCCGCGCGGTTTCCAACCGGCACAAGTTTCCCGAGCGACGCGTAAGCCTCCCGCGTAGGCTGCTCAAACCCGGCGAGCGGACCAACCTCCGGCACAAATTTCCTCGCCAGCTCAGATACCTCCGCAAAGCGCGACTGGTTAGTCGTCAGCGCAGTCCATATCGGATTGTCCAGAGGATGCAGTCCCATTCCGCAAATCTACAGTCGCCGCGTCGCCCACGCCATCCGATTCTCGCGCCCAAACTCCGCGCACCTCTACCAATTTGGACGCGACCAATTTGGACGCAAAGTCCCGCGACGCTGGCCGATCAACTCTTACGGATGGCACTTAATTTCGATGCGAAGGCTTGGCGGACCGTCCGGCAGAGCGCCCGCGCTCTTCGGTTTGTCCACCACTTCAATGGCGTGCATCGGCTCCGGCTTCATCCAGTGGACGCTCCACCGACCCGCGTGAACAGGCTCATCCCGGCTGGGATTGTCCGTAACGCTGCCGTCACCGCGATGATAACGAATGTGCGGAGTCGCGCCGCCGGTATCCCAATCCAGAAAGAAGCTCGGCCAGCGATGGTGATGCATCGGTATCGTCGAGCCGGGAGGCGGGACACTGACTTCGAGAACGCGAACGAACTCGTTTTCAAAAATAACTTTGTGAGTGTCCGGCGCGGCTTGCACAGCATCGTAGCCGTCGGGAAAACTCGATTTGTCTTGCCCGTAGAGATAAAAGCATCCGGCAAACAGCGCCAGAAAACCTACGGTAACGCCGACGATCAGTTTTCGTTTACGAAGTTGGTGGGTAACGTTTGGCTCGCTCATGCGGCCAAATATAACCACACTTTGCAGGCGAGGAAGAGCGCCAATTTAATACCCCCTCAGAAGAGTGACAATTTAATGTTCGGGCTTTTTCCTCCACTCGGCATCCACGGCCGGCGGCAACGAATTCATGTGCGTGATAAACGTCACCGCGGTCCAAATCTTTTCGTTCGACGGATCGTGCCCCGCAGCGTCCGGCGCAAATTGCCCGCCCCACGCAAACATCCCGGTGTAACGCACTCCTCCTCGAACAATCCAGAAAAGTTGGTAGTCCGGCTTGCTCGTAGGATGCAGCACGAACTGCGGCGCTGGCGGGTACAGCGTCGCGTCCTTCTCATTATCCGCGGCGCTGTTGGGAGTTCCGTGGCAACCGGCGCAATCGTTTTTGAACATTTTCATTCCAGCCATCAGGTTCTCTTCCGTCGGCGCAATGGGGTTGGGAATCTGCGGCGCCTGACGCGCAGCGGAAGCATCCAACGCCATGTGCGCGAGCGCGCTCTCCAAACGCCCCGGCGTCGTATTCGCATTAATAGAAAACAATCCAGCCTTGGCGATAATCACAATTGCGAGCGGCAGCGCCGCCACTCCAATCACAAATCCCAGCAGAACTTTTCCCATATCACCTCCCGCACGATTTTTTGCGGTTTCAACTTCCCCCTAAGTTCGCCGCATAATTTCCTAGTTGATGATGTCGATGTTGACGGTCACTTCGTCGCCCACAAAAGTGGCCAGCGCTTGGTGCTCCCAAGTGATGCCGTAATCCCGCCGGTTGAGTTTCATCGACGCATGAAAGCCGATAATTTTGTTCCCGTTATTCGGCAGCTGGAACTCTCCCGCCGGCGTGATCGGCAGATCGATCTCCTTGGCCACTCCTTTCATCGTCAACGTGCCATGCGCAATAATCTTTCCGTCTTTTTTCTCGATGTGGTGGCTCACAAACGTGATGGTGGGAAATTTGTCCGCATCGAAGAACCCATCGCTGCGAAGATCTTTGTCGCGGTCGGCGATTCCGGTATCAACGCTGGCCACGCGTATGGTGGCATTCACCGAAGATTTCGTGATGTCGCCTTCGTCGTACACTACCGCCACGTCAAAGTCGGTGAACTTTCCCGGCACCTTTGACAGCCCGCCCATGATCGGCACTTCGAACCCGATGGTCGAATGGTTATGATCTACCTTGAACGGAGGCGGCCCCGCCGGCTTGTCCTGTGCGCGAAAGGCGGTACTGGCCAACAGCGCAAACACACATGTCCCAGCCACCTTGGCCCACAATTTAGTTTTCATGGAACTCCTCTTTTAACGCCGAAGGATTTCGCTGCGGGATTAGACGCGCGAACCCCGCGAACGTACCGCGTGCCAGGCCTATTTTTCCGACAGACCAATGCCAATCGAGCGAGGATGCGGTGTAACTGTTCGGATAAGTTCCCGTGGCGTTACTTCAAGTGTTGCGGTAACATTTCGCAGGTTTTTGGAGGTGACTCATGAAGCGCCCGGCCCTGGTTCTACTCGCCTGCCTGCTTTTTGCTTCCGTCAGCTTCGCGCAGCAAAGCGACGCGGACGCCCCGGCCTCAAAAGCGGATATCGAACGTTACTTGGACATCACGCACACCCGGGACCTGATGAAAGGCATGGTCACTTCCGTGTCCACCCAAATGCACAAGATGGTTCACGAGCAACTGGAAAAGCAGCCCAACCTGCCACCGGATACTGAAGCGCGTATGGACAAGCTGATGGATGACTACTGGAAGGATTTCCCGATTGACGACTTGCTCAACGCCATGATTCCCGTGTATCAGAAGCACCTTACCAAAGGCGACGTCGATGCGCTCACGGCATTCTATTCGGCCCCCACGGGACAAAAGATGCTGAAGGAAATGCCCGCCATGATGTCGGAGTCAATGCAGGCAGCCTCGGGAATCATCCAGAAGATGATGGCGAAGACGATGGAGCGGGTGAACGACGAAATCGCGCAAGTGCAGAAGGCCAACGACGGCAAGCCAGCCGACACAAAGACCGACGACGGGAAGCCCGCCAAGCAGTCGCCTGCCACTCCGAACTAACAGGCGGACAATCGGTATCGCGAAACTGCGGCGGAAACGCCGCCGAAACCGCGGCAACAAAACACGCTTCGCGCTTAAGACGCAAGATTCAAAATGCGGAATTGCCGGCTAATCCAGGATGGGCCCGGTGCGGAACTGCCGCCGAAGCCGCGGCAACAAAACGCGCTTCGCGCTGAAGACGCAAACTTCGACTTGCGGGATTACCGGCTAATCCAGGATGGGGCCGGTGCGAAACTGCGTGACTGTCTCGGTTTTTACCGGCGCAATCGGTTTCACGGTGAGTTTTTTCTTCTTAACGGGCTTCAGCATGAGCTTCTTTACCGCCATGAGACCTCTCCTGGGTTCGTTTATCGCAATGTTAGGTATCGCAACATTCGCGAGTCGCAATCTTTATATAATCTTTATATCTTAACCGGACTGCCGACCTCGCACAACAAACTTGATAATAAAAAACAAAAAAACATATACCGTGATGATATCGAGGCCAATCGCCAGGATAGAAAGAAGCAATTCGAAACTGGCTGCCCACCTGACCGACGACAAGGCAAAAGTAACAAGAGACCAGGGAAATCCGAGGATCAAAAAGCCCCATATCCAATCTTCGCCACCCGACACGCGCCATGTGTAAATAAGGATACTAGCCAGCAGGATCGCATAGCCAACAGTCACGAAGAACGCAGGCCGCGAAAACAGATTGCGCATAACGCCATCATACGCCAGCCAATTTCTACCCGTGTTAAATATCACGCCGGCAAAAACATCACTTTATTCGTAGCGCAGGGCAACTATGGGGTCGACGCGCATGGCGCGGCGCGCCGGAATGTAACACGCGGCGAGCGCTACCGCGGCCAGGATCACAGCTACGCCAGCGAACGTAAGCGGATCGGTGGCGCTCACGCCGTACAGCACGCTGGTCATCAAACGTGTCAACGCCAGAGCGGCCACAACGCCGACGCCCACACCGACCAGCGCCATCTTCGCGCTGTCACCGAGCACCAACCGCAGCACGTCACCACGTTGCGCTCCCAACGCGATGCGTATGCCGAACTCGCGCGTCTGCTGCCCCACCAGATACGAAACGACGCCGTAGATTCCCAGGCTAGAAAGCAGCAGCGCGAGCAACGCGAACGCGCCGAGGAGAATCATCGAAAAACGCTGGCTCGCAATCGAGCTGGAAATAATTTCGTCCATGGTCTGCGCGCCCGCAACAACTTGTTCGCTGTTCACGCGCTGAACGGAGTGCCGTATCGAATCGAACAGCCCGGCCTGCGGCCCCTTCGAACGCACCACCGCGCCCATGCCCATCGGCGAGAGCGCCATGGTGGCGTCCGGCAATTGCATGAACGAAAAGTAAAGTTGCGAACGAAGACTTTCGGTATCGTCGGTATCAAGGCCCCACTGCTTCACGTGAGCCGCCACGCCCACTATTTCCGCCGGTAATTCGGTCTGGCCGATTTCCAGGAACAACCGCTTGCCTATCGGGTTTTCATTGCCGAAATATTTTCGCGCAAGCACTTCGTCCACGACTACGACCTTCGGCGCATTCTCGTCGTCCTGCGCGGTGAAAAAGCGCCCGCTACGCAACGGCGTTTGCATTATTTTCAGATAGTCGGGATCGACCACGTAATCGAGCACCCAATTCATTTCATCGCGCGTGGTCGGTTTCGGTTTTCCGTCCATCCAGAAGAGCCACTCGTCGTCGCCGCTCATAGGGAACGCTCCCCAGCTCATCGAAACGGCTTCCACGCCGGGCGTGGCAGCAATCGCCGACTCCGCATTGCGAAAAGCAGCGCGAATGGCGGCCGGATTTTCTTTCAAGACCGATGGCGAGAGAGAAATGCCGAAAAACGTGACGTTTTGCGGATTAAATCCCGGGTCCACACACCACAATTGAACCAGGCTTCGCAGCGTGAGACCCGCGCCAATCAACAAAACGAGAGCGAGCGCCATCTCCATCACTACCAACACACTGTGCGCACCCTTTCGCGAGACGCTCGCGCCGCGGCCGCCTTCCTTCAAACTGTCATGCATGTTCGTTCGCGAGATTTTCATCGCGGGCGCCAGGCCGAAAAGAATCCCCGCGAGCAACGCGGTCGATGCGGTGAAGAGAAGCACGCGAAGGTCGATGCCCACTTCTCCCGAGCGCGGCAAAGTTTCCGGCAGCGCTTTCAATGCAGCGTGGGTGCCCCAACTTGCGAGCAGCAGTCCAAACGCTCCGCCGAGAATTCCCAACAGCGCACTTTCGGTAAGAAGCTGGCGTATCAAACGCGACTTCCCTGCCCCGAGTGCAGCGCGGACGGCAAATTCTCGCGCGCGTCCGCTGGCTCGGGCCAACAGAAGATTGGCAATGTTGGCGCAAGCTATCAGCAGCACAAAGCCCACGGCGCAAAACAGCACCAGCAGGATAGATTTAACTCCGCCGAGCATGCGCTGTTTGAACGGAATCAGCGATGCGCCGGTTCCTTTGTTCACCTCGGGGTACGCGGCTGCAAGGTTTTTTGTGACGCCGGCAAAATCTGCGCGCGCCTGGGCGAGCGAACTCTCCGGCTTCAGCCTGCCGATTCCGTGGAAACCCAAGCCCGCTCCGCGGTTGAACAGCAGATCGTTGTTCCACTGCACCACCGGGGCGTACACGTCGCCGGCGCTGAAGTTGTCGATCTTCAGGTCGAAATCCGAGGGAATCACGCCGACAATCGTGAATTCTTTCCCATCGAGCGTGAGGCTTTTGCCAATCACGTCCGGCGCACCGCTGAGTTTACGTTTCCAGAAGCCTGCGCTGATCATTGCAACTGGGGCGGCGCCACGCTGATCGTCGCTTGGCAGAAAACCTCGTCCGAGGACCGGCTTCACGGCAAGTATCGAAAAGAAATCCGGCGTGACGAACTGGCCTTGGATCTGTTCCGCTTCGCCCAGGTTAGTCAAGGTGAACGAATAGCCGCGCGAAACGGCCATGAACGACAGGGTGTGATTCTCTTTCTGCCAATCGAGAAAGTTGGGATACGAGATCGAACCAGTGTTGAAATTCGGCTTGCTTTCGTGGAGCGTGACCAATTGTTCCGGATGCGAATATGGCAGCGGATTGAGCAGCACTCCGTTGATCACGGAGAAGAGCGCAGTGTTTGCGCCGATGGCCAGAGCCAGCGTGAGCACGGCGACCGCCGTGAATCCCGGCGATTTCACCAGCATGCGAATCGCGTAACGCAGATCCTGCAAAAGTTCGCTCATGCTTCACCTCGTTGCATCGAGCCCTTGGCGAAACAAATACGGCGGCGTTTTGTTCTTCGAACAACCAAATCCGCCCGCCTAAAGGCGGCCGCTACAAAATCGTCTCGCATCGCGCCCGGGATAAACGCGGGATCCCCCGTTGCAGCGATTGCGTCGTGTCCCCGAATGCAACGCGCGTCGGAGCTATTCGTAGCGCAGGGCGATGATGGGGTCGACGCGCATGGCGCGGCGCGCTGGGATGTAACATGCTGCGAGCGCGACGCTGGTCAGTACGAGCGCGACCGCCACAAACGTCAACGGGTCGGTGGCGCTTACGCCGTACAGCACGCTGGCCATCAATCGCGTCAAACCGAGCGCGGCGACCAGGCCAATCGCTACGCCGATAAGCGCAGTCTTCGTTCCTTCGCCGAGCACGAGCTTCAAGACATCGCGGCGCTGCGCTCCCAACGCGATACGAATTCCGATTTCGTGGGTGCGCTGTCCGACCAAATACGAAAGCACGCCGTAAATTCCGATGCTCGAAAGCACCAACGCCAGCGCTGCAAATATTCCCAGCAAAACCATGGAGAAACGCCTCTCGGACAGCGATCGCGAAATGAGGTCGTCATATGCGTACGGATCGAAAGCAACCTGCTGGTCGTTCACCTCCGACATTTTGCGGCGAATCGGCTGCATAAGCGAAAGCGGCGTTGCGCCTGCCGAGCGAACCAGCACGCCGGTTTTATTTCCGGCGCGCGACATATATTTGTCCGGGATCTGCGCGTAAGGAACGTAAAACTGCGCGTGTACGTTGATGTTATCGTCCAAGCCCCAGTGCTTCACGTGTCCGACGATCCCGACGATTTCGGTAGGCTTGCCGACGAACGGGTCAACGATGCTCTGTCCAATGGGATCTTCGTTAGGAAAATATTTCTCGGCCATGTCCTCATCGATCACACCGACCAGTGGAGCTTTTTCGTTGTCCTGCGCGTTGAAAAAACGCCCGCGCTTCAGCGGAATTTCCATCACCTTCAAATAGTCCGGCTCGACTTCATACCAGAGCGCGTAAGGCATGTCACTCTCGCGTTCAGGCTTGGGCTTGCCAACAATCCAGAAAGGATCTTCCGAGTCGCCATACATGGGAATTCCGCCGCGCTGCAGCGACACCGCTGTAATTCCGGGAACCTCCGCAATTTCATCGTGCAAGCGGCGAAGCTCGGCGCGTATTGCGTCGGGACTCTCGTTTGCGACTCCGGTCGGCAAAGCCACACCGAAATACAAAACGTTCTTGGGATTGAAGCCGGGATTCACGCTCCACAACTGGCCCAGGCTGCGCAGCATGAGTCCCGCGCCGACGAGAAGTACGAGCGCCATGGCCATTTCCACGATTACCAACACGCTTTGCGCACGACTTCGCACGCCGCTCACAGTGCGTCCGCCTTCTTTCAATGTTTCTTGGAGACGAGGCTTCATCAGCCGCAGAGCCGGAGCAAGTCCAAAGAAAATTCCGGAAAGAACAGAAATCGCGAGAGTGAAAATCATCACGCGGCTGTCGAGGCGAATTTCTTCGGCGCGGGGCAAACCTTCCGGCAGAAACCCAAGCGCACCTTGCGTTCCCCAGCTCGCGAGGAACAATCCCAGACTACCACCGCACAGCGAAAGCAGAACGCTTTCGGTGAGAAGCTGCCGGATGACGCGCAACCTGCCGGCGCCCAACGCGGCGCGAATGGCAAACTCGCGCGCTCGTTGCATGGCGCGGGCCAGTTGAAGATTCGCGACGTTCACGCATGCGATTAACAAAACAAAAAACACTGCTGCTAGTAACACCAAGAGGTACGGACGCACATCGCCAACGATTTTGTCCTTCAGTGGAACTACGGTAGCGCTCGTTTTGGAATTCGCGTCCGGATATGCCGCCGCTAAATGTTGCGTGACGCGTTCCATGTCCGCGCTGGCCTGCTCGATAGAGACGCCGGGCTTCAGCCGCGCCACCGCGTTCATACCCATGCCGACGTCGCGCTGGTGGAATATCACGTCGTCCCACTGCCCGACCGGGACGTAAATATCGCTGGTGCGAAAATTCTGCATGAAGAGATGAAAGCTTGCCGGGACCACGCCGACAATCGTGTAATCCGTTCCGTTCAGCGTCAGCGACTTGCCCACTATATCGGGCATCGCGCCGAACTTTGACTTCCACATTGCCGCGCTGATCATCACTTCGGGTTTTCCACCGAGAACATCCTGCTGCGGATCAAAATCCCGGCCTATCACCGGATTCACACCCAAGGTCGGGAAGAAATTCGCGGACACCATTACACCGTTGATGCGTTGAGGCTCGCCGAGGCCAGTGAGGCTGAAATCATCGGGGCGGAAAGCAGCGATGGATTGGAATGTCTGATTGTCGCGCTGCCAGTCGAGAAAGTTTGGATAAGAGATCGAGCTGTACTGGAATTCGGGTTTGTGTTGATACAGCGCGACCAGGCGGTCGGCCTGCGGAAAACGCAGCGGCGCTAGCAAAATTCCGTTCACCAGTGAGAACAGCGCAGTGTTTGCGCCAATGCCCAACGCGAGCGTAAGAATCGCGACGATCGCGAAACCGGGGCTTCGCAGCAGCATCCGCACGCCGAACTTTACGTCACTCCAAAGCGCTTCCATCCCGCCTCCGGCTGCGCACTCGTATCCTTATATAGAGTGATGACGACGGCACGAGCGCTGCAGTTTCATGGCATTTTCGGTGCCGAGGTGTCGCGGCTTGGGAGGTGTTCAAGTTAAACCAACAGCGCAACTTAGCTCATTGCGCGACGAACGTCGGCCAAGCGCATGCTCGATTTTGGGATTCCTTACTCGCATCCGGTCACTTGCGTGGGCGATATGTAGCAGATTCGTTAGCGAATCGCTCCTCGCTGCAGCGGGCTCCGGGCTAAAGAAATCAAGATGCCGGGCTGAAGGCCCCGGTGCTACATGCAAACCTTAAGACGATCGTGATGGGTTGAGCGGTTAGCAACGAAGGAAGAATTCGATTTTCGGCGAGCGAGTTTACGTTCCCGGACTTGTTACTGCGCCTTCGCGGATTAGCTTCGATAGCGCAGACTGGTCCAGATCGGACAAACGCTTGAAGCGGACGCAGCTCTTGCCGATGCTGGCTTTCGGCAGCGCCTTCTTAAACTGCTCGGCGACGTAGTGTTTGCCGTCCGTCGCCAAAATGTAGAGGGAAATATAATTTTTGTTGCTGGCGAGACCGATGCGGAAGCCATCGCCTTCGCGCCCGCTGGCATATTTGTAATGCCAGGGCCCATACCCGAGCATTCCAGAGAATATGAACGGCTTCAGCTTCGGCGCGAGCTGGCGAATCATTTTATCCAAGGCGGCGACATCGCTCTTGCGCGGCTCGTCGAGCTTCGCAATATATTCCGCCGGCGTGGAAACTTTTAGCTGACCTTTCATACGCGTTCCTGTCCGCACGCGAACCTGTTTGTTAGGGCCACGCTGCGAAGCCAGAGGCTAACATTTCCTCTCGCGCCAGGAAAGTCCGGTCAGAACGGGCCCTTTAGATAGACCGAGACTGTATCGCTATCGTGCGCGATATGGACCCTTTGGCTCGTGCGAATGTCGAGAATGCTCCAGCGCTTGGACCAACGCTGGATAACGTCGCCAATTCGCAGCTTGCGAACTGCGTCGTGAGGGTCGCGCACCTCTTCGCCGAATTCGGAATTGTAGTAGTACATGACGTTTTTCATGGTCACCTCATTTTACTCGACTTTTTGCTCAACGACCGCGACGGATGTGGACTTGCGGCTAGCGTGACTTGGCAATCAGCCAGCGAAAATGTGTTTCGGGAGTTTCATCCGTGTTGGGCGGAACGATGCGCTTGAAAAGCTCATCCTGGATTCTACGGTATTGTTCGTGAGCGACTACTTCGGCGGTGCGCTGCCTTAAGAGTTCGTGATAGGAAGTCCAACCGGGTTGGTCTTTATGTTCGGAGAGCAGCACGCTGAGCTTTTCAGATTCGGACGAATACTCGCAGAACGCTGTATCCATTCTTGTGAGCAGGATTTTGAGTCCGGGATCTTCTGCGGGAGGCTGCGCGCGAAGTGGGTTCGCCGGTGAATCAGGTGCAATTGCAGCGGCCGCGGCGTTTTCGGAATTTTCACGCACCGGCACGTTCGTATTTGGCGCAACGTGTCCGTCCATGGCCGACTCAGCGCCGATGCCGGGGATCCTCATTAGAGGACTTTTATCGATCATTCATTGTTCATGCGCATTACCTCGCGAAGAAAGTCAGAGTTCGCAAAGGACCGCCGAAGGCAACGCCTGGGAGGAAGGATGCTAGTGTGACGCTCAGAGTGTACTCGCATTACGCGCGTGGATGTAAAAAAGCTGCGGGCTACCAATCGGGGCGGTCTTTGTGGAAGCGCATGCGAATGGGACGTAATTCCTCCGGTTGCCAGCCGTGTTCCGGACATTCCAGTCTGAGCGGGAAGTTCTTGGCTCCCGGAACAGGTCTCAGCATGAGCGGAGCGCCGCATTTCACGCAAGCCGGCAAACCGTTCACTTTTTCGGGCAAGTTTTCGGGCAAGTTATGATCCTGATGGCGCGGGTTTTCGCGTGATGCATGGGCGTGCGCTCTATTCTGCACTATTTCTGTACTCGAATCTGCAATCGACGCGGGGTCGTTGAGTGTAATATTGGCGCGCTTCGGCGTTGGTCAGTGCAAAGTGAAATCGGGAAGGCGTGCGGTGGACGACGAATCAAAATGTCCGGTCAGCGGGAAGCGCAAGTACGCAACGGAGGGCGAAGCTCTCTCCACTGCGGCGCACCAGATCGCGACGACTCAAGCGCCCAAGGACCTTCGCGCCTACTTATGTTCATGGTGTGACGCTTGGCATCTTACGAAAAATGCCGGGAAAACCGGGAAGGGTCGCAAATAATTCACTTAATTTAAGATTGTATTGGCGCTATGCACGGGTGATGGTGTTACGCCGTGATTCGGACCGGCTTCGGACTTTGCTTCGGACTTTGCTTCGGGCTCTACTCGGGAGCGCTTCGGACTTCAGCTCGTTGGGCCACTTTTCCGAGCGCGAGGCCGTTGTTCAGATCGATGACGGCGTGTAACACCTGCCCCGGAATCAGGCTGCCGGAGAAAATAAACAGCAATCCGAAAATAGCTCCGAGAACACCTGTGCCCAATATTCCATTCCGCCCTTGATATGTATGCGCGAAGCCGAAAATGATAGAAGAAATCAGCAAGCCGAGCCAGACCGAGCCCAGCGTCGCAGCGAAAAGGCTGAGCAGCCATCCGCGATACAATATTTCTTCGCAGACTCCCGCGGTGATCGACACAACGATCCACACCGCGCGTTCGGTTGAAGTTTTAGGGAGCATGCGCCTGACTCTGTCCAGCGATTTGTTCAAGCGTTCCTGATTCAGCTTCTTTTTCTGTTTCTTCTGCGCTCCGATCAGCAGGACGATGATGGCTATGAGTATTCCGGAAATCAAAAGCACGCGGTGAGCGTTGCCAGGGCGCTCTCCCAAATCGTTGAGCGTTAGATAGTTCGTTCGGGTAATCCACACGCAAACTCCAGCCAAGGACCACAGCGCGAGAATGTTCCAGGCGTAGATTTGCAATGTTGATTTTAGGCGTGCGTACAAAACGTAATCGATAATTGGAAACACCACGGCGAGGAAGATCGTAAACATCCAGGCGCTGGTGCCTTGCACCGCGTCCAGCCACACTCCGGGATGCCCCACGGTAAACATGGCGCAGAGTTTACTGGGGGCGACACAAAACCGTCAACGGTCGATAACACGGCTGTAATAAATGTCGCGCCGTTTCCCTATCGACGATTCGGGCGAGCTTTTTCCATCTGGAAAATCTACTAAGTTCCGGGTAAATTTCTTTGGCAGGGCGCCGCCTATTTTGACGAGCGCGCAGGAGGATAATTATGCCGCCACGCCCACCGGTGCCTCCATTTTCGAAGGAAAGCGCTGTTCAAAAAGTCCGCCTCGCGGAGGATGCCTGGAACTCGCGCGATCCGGAGAAAGTGTCGCTGGCTTACACACTCGATTCGCACTGGAGAAACCGCGCCGAATTCATAAACGGACGAGAACAGATTGTCGCCTTTCTCACACGTAAATGGTCCAAAGAATTGGACTATCGTTTGATCAAGGAGCTATGGGCGTTCACGGAAAATCGCATCGCGGTGCGCTTCGCGTATGAATGGCACGACGACTCTGACAATTGGTTCCGGTCGTACGGGAATGAAAACTGGGAATTCGATCCGGACGGCGTGATGCAGTGGAGGTTCGCGTCCATCAACGATCTGCCGATCAAAGAAGCCGACCGAAAATACCGCTGGCCGCTCGGCCCGCGTCCTGCCGGGCATCCCGGACTGAGTGATCTCGGGCTGTAGAAATATTTCCAGGAGAACATATATGTTTACAAAATCGTTCGCTGAAATCTCGCGCAGGCGCTTTCTCGCTGCCGGAGGAGCCTCGGTGGCTGCCGCGTGGCTTAATCCGCGGGAACTTCTCGCGCGGCCGGACGACGGTCTCGTCGAATCGGCTCTGAAGGAAGCGGCTGCAACAAAAATCACAGTTCAACGACTGCACCGCAACGTCAGCGCCCTACTCGGCGCGGGCGGAAACATCGCGGTGCTTACAGGCCCGGATGCAAAGTTCCTGGTGGACGCGGAAATCGTCACAGCGCAACCGCACGTTATCAAAGCCCTGAGCGAACTCGACAAAGACCCGATCAAGCAGTTGATCAATACTCACTGGCATTTTGACCACACTGGCGGCAACCAGTGGATGCACGAATCCGGCGCTGGCATTCTGGCGCACGAAAATACTCGCAAGCATCTTTCGACAGACACGCGAGTGGAGGGCAATTGGCAGCACACTTTCCCAGCCGCGCCCGCGGGTGCAATTCCCTCCGCCGTATTTAAAGAGGAACACAAGCTCTACGCCAACGATACGACTATGATGATGAAGCACTATCCGCCCGCGCACACCGATTCCGATATTTCCGTGCATTTCGTGGAAGCCGACATTTTTCATACCGGCGACACTTTCTGGAATCGCGTTTACCCCTTCATCGACTACGCCACCGGAGGCAGCATTGACGGAACCATACGCGCGGCGGAAGCGAACATTGCAAAAGTAACCAGCAAGACCATCGTGATTCCCGGACACGGAGCGTTGGGCGGCAAAGCTGATCTGGTTTTATTTCGCGATGTGCTGGTTGAAATTCGGGACAAAATATCGGCGCTGAAGAAACAGGGTAAGTCGCTGGCTGAAGTGGTCGCTGCTAAACCAGGCGCTCGCACGGACGACGAATGGGGCAAGTCCTTCCAGGGGCCGGCCGACTTCGTTGCTTTGGTGTACCAGGGCGTCTGAAAAATCCGCATCCCCTTCTCCTGCCCCTAACTTGTACCTTCGTCCAGTTGTTTGGCGGCATCGCTGACGCGCATCATTAATATACGTTCTCGGCCGCATCAGCATTCGCATTCGTGCATTTACGCCAAACCACATGAAAAACTTTATGCGACGGGCGCTCATTGGACCAGCGATTATGCTGATCCTGATTCTTTCGAGTTGCGCGGGAATAACCAAAACTTCGACGCCGCCTCCTCCGCCCCAGGTTGTCGTCAGCGTGATGCCGTCCAGCGCGAACGTACGCGCGGGCGCAACGCAAACTTTCACGTCCGCAGTGACCGGTACAGCAAATCAAAATGTGAATTGGTCGGTGAACGCGATTCCCGGCGGCAACGCTACATTCGGAACTATCAGCGCATCCGGCGTGTACACCGCGCCAGCGAGCCTGCCGAATCCGAGCACGTTTGCGATCAGCGCCGGGGCAGCCGCAGATTCCAGCGCCAGCGCAAGCAGCGACGTCACGTTGTGGAATCCTACACCGACGATTACTTTGGTGAATCCTGCTAGCTTCGCCGCTGGAGCCTACGCGCTTACGATTACCGGGACAAATTTTGTGAACGGCGCGCAAGTTTTGTTTGGCGGCGCTTCGGCTGCCACAACTTTTGTTTCGTCCACCACACTTACCGCAACAGGCTCGGCGAACACGGCAGGAAGTTTTGGCGTAACGGTGAGCAATCCAAATCCGGGAAGCAGCACGTCCGGGGCTTTTAACGTCACCGTGACGTCGTCCGGCGGCAATCCTCCTCCGCCGGTTGCTTGCAATGGCGTGAGCGTGGGACAGGGCGCCAGCCTCAACGGCTTTCTTCCCTTCCCCGCCGACAATTTGTGGAACCAAAATATTGCCAGCGCCACCGTGGACCCGAATTCCGCCGCGATCATTAATTTCATCGGCGCCACTGATCCCGTGCATCCGGATTTCGGTTCGGGCGAATATAACGGCTCGAGCATCGGGATTCCTTACGTCGTGGTGGACGCGACGCAAGCGCCAGTGGCCATAAATTTCACGGCCTACGGTGACGAGAGCGATCCTGGCCCCATGCCTGTTCCTGCGAACGCGCCGATCGAAGGCTATCCGAATC